>Ga0210003_1001035_pt1 | contig 24753 bp, 21 predicted proteins | sample LantaG_FD_182804 | JGI IMG/M metagenome (GOLD analysis project Ga0210003, IMG submission 182804) | Deep subsurface microbial communities from Baltic Sea to uncover new lineages of life (NeLLi) - Landsort_02402 metaG (SPAdes) (version 2) | ecosystem: Environmental > Aquatic > Marine > Oceanic >... | reverse complement strand
TTTCGATCCGCAAAGCGAGCGGATCAGTCTAGGCTTGAAACAGAAAACCGACAACCCCTGGAAAAGCGCCGTTACGCGTTACCCGGTTGGGGGCGTTGCCCGCGGCCGCGTGGTGAGCATGACGGACTACGGTGCGTTTGTGCAGCTCGAGGACGGGATCGAAGGCATGGTCCATGTGAGCGAAATGAGCTGGACCCGGCGCGTACGCCATCCCAACGAGATCGTTGCGCTCGATCAGGAAGTGGACGTAATGGTTTTGAGCGTGGACCCCGAAGCCGAGAAGATTGCCTTGGGCGTCAAGCAGACCATGCCGAATCCCTGGACCGAGATCAGCCAGCGTTATCCCGTGGGTTCGACCGTCAAGAGCATCGTGCGCAACCTCATGGATTATGGCGCCTTTGTTCAGATCGAGGAAGGCATCGACGGGCTGTTGCACGTCAGCGATATCTCCTGGACGCGCAAGGTTCCTCATCCTTCGGAAGTGCTCGAGAAAGGCCAGGAGATCGAGGTCAAGATCCTGAGCATCGATCCGCAAAACGAGAAAATTAGCGTCGGGTTGAAACAGATCGAGCGCGACCCGTGGGAGTCGATTGTCGCGAATGCACCGGTCGGCGCGCATGTCGAAGTTGAGATTGCCAAACTGGTCAGTTTTGGCGCATTTGCGCGCCTCGACAACGGTATCGAGGGCATGATTCATGTCAGCGAAATCTCTTCCGAGCGCGTGCAAAAGCCGGAAGAAATCCTTACGGTTGGCGAAAAAGTTATGGCCAAGGTTATCGGCATCGATTCGGTGGAACGCAAGATCGCGCTGAGCATCCGCGAGTATCAACGCGACCTCGATGTGGAGACGCAAGCCGAGTATAACAAGGGAAACCAGGAACAGAGCGTTAGTGTCGGCGACTTGTTGGGCGATGTTGTGCCGCGGTCCATGTTGCAGGCAGGACGAAGCCTCGCCGACGCCGCCAACGAACTGATGGCCGCTGTGAGCGGAAAACTTGGCTCGAAGCCGGACACTTCCGAACCGGCTCCCGAGGGGGGCGAACCCCCTGCCGGTGTGCCCGTAGCGGAAGAAACCCCTGTAGCAGAAGAAGCGCCGGTCGCGGAAGAAGTTCCTGTAGCAGAAGAGGTTCCCGTCGTGGAAGAAGAAGCTCCGGTGGCGGAAGAGGTTCCCGCCGTGGCAGAAGAGGCCCCGGTGGCGGAAGAAGTTCCCGCCGTGGCAGAAGAGGCCCCGGTGGCGGAAGAGGTTCCCGCCGTGCCAGAAGAGGCCCCGGTCGCGGAAGACCATGCCGGGCCTGAGACCTCGGAAACAGTCCCCGAGTCGCCCGTGATATCCGCTGATGATGATCCGCTGGCGTCGGTTGAGGAGCCAATGGCAGCGGCCGAAGAGCCGGCAGCCACCGTTGCCGGCGATGACGATGGGGAAGAAAAGGCAGGCGATACGGTTTCGGATTCCGTTCCGGAAGCGTGAATCGGCCTGCCGCCTACTATGAACTGACGAGCGCCGTTCACAAGTCGGCGGGGGCATCCCCGCCTGAGGGAACGGCGCTCTTTGTCTTATTCGGTTCAGAGTGCGCATGACACGATGTTGACATGAATTGACCCGGTGTTTTAGTCTTGCGCCAAGGTCGAAAGTGTCCGATAACTCGCGACGAGAATTAAGAATTTGAGATCTGAGATCTGAGATCTGAAATTCGCAATTCATATTTGGAGTTCAGGGAAGTAGTAGTAATGAGTACAACGAAGAAACGAAAGAACGCTTTGGTGGGGCAGTCGATGCCCGGGGCCGACATGATTATGCAGATTCTCGCCAATGAGGGCGTGAACACGATTTTCGGTTACAATGGCGGCGCTATCCTGCCGTCGTACGACGCGTTGTACCGCTACAACGAGGCCCGTCCGAAAGGGAAACAGCTCAACCTGGTGGTGGCGACCAACGAGCAAGGCGCGGGGTTTATGGCGTCGGGTTACGCGCGGGCTACCGGTAACGTGGGGGTCTTCATGGTCACTTCGGGGCCGGGGGCTACGAATTGCGCCACCCCGATTAGCGACTGCATGGCCGACTCGGTGCCTGTGGTGCTGATTTCGGGCCAGGTGGCGCGCCACTCCATCGGCACGGACGCATTCCAGGAGGCCCCGGTCTATAACCTGATGAGTGCGTGCGCAAAGCACGTGTTTCTCGTTTCAGACGAAACCAAGCTCGAGTCCACCGTCCGTACGGCGTTCAATATCGCCCGGAGCGGCCGGCCCGGGCCCGTCGTCATTGATATCCCCAAAGACATCCAGAACCACGTCGGGATCTATCGTGGCGAAGGCCGTCTCGAACAGAGAGGATACGACAAGCGGATGCGGGAACTCGAGGCCGCGCGCGTTTCCGGCAAAGAAGCCGAGGCGTTTTTCAACCTCTTGGGCAAGTCGCGGAGGCCCCTTGTCTATGCCGGCGGAGGGGTTATCAGCGGTAACGCCACGAAGGAGCTTCGCGACTTCGTCAAGTACTTCAAACTGCCCGTCGTCACCACGCTGATGGGCATCGGGGGCGTGGATACAACCGCTGAATTGTCGCTGCACATGCTCGGCATGCATGGCACGGCCTACGCCAACTACGCCGTCGAAGACTGCGACTTCCTTTTCGCCGTCGGCACCCGCTTCGATGATCGCGTCGCCAGCCGAGTGCCCGAGTTTGCCCCCCATGCGAAGATCGCACATGTCGATATCGATGCCGCTGAAATCGGCAAGGTCAAAGCCGTGGATTGGTGGCATGTCGGCGACGCCAAGATGGCCCTAAGCGATCTGCTCGACGCGGGCAAGGGATTCAAACGCGATTTTTCCGCGTGGCACGCCCATGTCACCAAACTCAAACGAAAACACCGCCTCGCTTACAACAAGGCCAGTGACCTTATTCAACCACCGGAAGTTATTGATGTCCTCAACAAGCTCACCCGCGGCGATGCTATCGTGTGCACCGGCGTCGGCCAACACCAGATGTGGTCCGCCCAGTACCTCGATTTCCACCAGCCGCGCACCTTCATTACCTCCGGCAGTATGGGCACCATGGGATTCGGGCTCCCCGCCGCCATCGGCGCCAAGATCGGCCGCCCCGATAAGCTCGTGATCGATGTCGATGGCGACGGCAGCCTGTGCATGAACGGCGGCGAGCTCGATACCGCCGCCACCTACAACGTGCCCGTCAAAGTCCTTCTGCTCAACAACCGGGGCGACGGCATGGTGCTCCAATGGCAGCACCTTTACTATGGCAGCCGCCTTTCGGGCACCGAGAAATCCTATCGCCGGCGCGATTTTGTGAAACTTGCGCAAGCCGAAGGGTTCGAGTTTGCCCAACGGGTTACGGAGCGGGCCGAACTCGCAAAGGCCCTCAAGGCGTTCATCAACTACGAAGGCCCGGCGTTTCTCGAAGTGATGACGGACCAGGATGCCCATGTCTACCCCATGGTCGGGCCCGGTATGGGATTCAAGGATATGCAGACCGGTGTTCACATTCCCGCGCGGCGAATCGAGGCCGAGAAAGAATAATAGTGTAGATCTTTATAGATCCTATAAGTCCAATACAGATCCAAGGAGAACCACACCATGACGCAAGAAGAGGGTGGGGCGAAGCGGTCCGGCCTGCTCGTACTTGCGGTACTGTTGGCCGGGGTCGTGCCTGGCGTGTCCGGGTGCTACGTCCAGCCGCCTTTCGACCTTACCGGAACCTACAACGGATATTGGGAAGGCCCGATCTACCACCAGATCGGCGACGATACCCTTTATCAATGCCCCTTCAGCCTCGTCCTGCGCCAAGACGCCTGGTTCTTTCGCCTGTTCGGCATCAACGTCACCGGCACGGCCTCATTCGACTACACCTGTTTCCTCGAGGAAGACCTTGCCGCATGGGTCAACTACAACTCCCTGGAAGTTCCCATTTTCGGCCGCACCAAGCACGACGGGACCATTACACTTTTCTCCGGAGTATGCCTGAGTGAAGACACCGTCTGCCTCAAAGTGAACCTTAACGGACTCGGGGAAGATTTCAACGGCGACCGCCGTATGGACGCCTACGACGGCGACATGCACTTCTACCTCGCCTTCCCCGACATCGAGCCCATCGACGTCAACATGACCTTCGAGACCCTCACCTCCTACTGGGGATTCAAAGAGGAAAACGGACCCGCCGCCCCTCCCGCGCCGAGCGATACGCCCCCAGGATCATCTCCACAATTATTCGAGCCTCCTTCCCGCTGACCGTAGGCGGCTTCTCTTCGAGCAGACCGTTTATCCAAGGGCGCGGCACGGCCGCGATACGCACCCCTTGATTGTCCGGGATCGGGATATCGAACGTTTGCCAATCACGCTCGCCGTATTTGAACATCTTCACCGCCGGCCCTTCAGCGCACTTGGGCACGCCGCACGAGGGGGCGTCCCCGTAGTTTTGAATCACGCACCCGCGCTCGCCGTAGATCTCCGTCGTGTTTTCGCCCACCATCACCGTCGAACTGTTGAACAAGATTCCCATTTCCCCCTGCGCAAACCGATACAGCGCCACCCCATTGTCGTCCGGGGCCACGTCGGTAATCACGTTGTCAATCTCGGCCATCACGCTTACGGGCTGGCCCAGCATCCAATAGAACCAGTCCGCCGCGTGCGTCGCGTCATCCATGAACATCCCCATGTTCTTCTCCGCTTCGATGTGCCAATGCGTCGGCCCGTTGATAAACGACTCCATCAGCAGCACCCCGATACAATGCCGCCGCCGCACCACCGCGATCCGGCCCAGCTCGCCCGACTGCACGATCTCCCGCATCTTGATGTTCGCCGGGTCATGCCGCATCTGGAACGCCACCGCCAGCACGATCCCCGCCTTCTCCGCCGCCGCGATCATCGCGTCGCACCCCTCGAGCGACAACGCCATCGGTTTCTGGCAGAGGATGTGTTTGCCCGCCTGCGCCGCCGCCACGCACAATTCCGGATGCCGGCTCGTCTCGGCGCCGACCATGACCGCCTGCACCTCGGGATTATCGAGCACGTCCTCGACATGCGGCGAATACCGCATCCCGGCCGCCTCGCACACCCGTTTGCCCCGTTCCTCATTGTCGTCATACGCAGCCACCAGCCGCACATCCTCGAATTCTTTCATCACCTGCGCATACATCTCGACATGCCCATGCGCAAAACTCAACGCTCCAATCCCGATTGGCGCTTTCATGATTCCTCCTTCCATTCCGGTCCAACGTTGCCGCTACACTAGATCAATCCCCGCCGCGATGTAAAGCGGACGGGCGTTAGATTCTATATGTGAGAATGTGAGATTTTCTTTCTCAGTCAACGAATCTGGAAAACAGGAAAGCGGGAAAAGAGTCTATCGATGAAGGTGGCCATCCGAACAACACTGTGCTGACGAAGACGCGTTGCGAATTCTTATTATGCTTCCTGTTTTCCTGCTTTCCAGATTCAAGAGATTTTAAGTATTCTTGGCTAGGTGTTTTGCGATAGTTTTTCTGTTACTATAATTTAAGCAAAGTCGCGCAAGACGGAAACAGGATAATATGTTATGAAATGCCAAGTTTGCGGCGGGCCCATGCGGCCCATGGTCACCGATTTACCGTTCAAGGCCAGTGAATCGAGCATTGTCATTGTAAAGCAGCTCCCCGTGATTCAGTGCGATGGCTGCGGCGAATTTCTCATTGAAGACCCCGTAATGAAACGTGTCGAGGAACTCTTGGCAAAAACGGACACCGCTGCCGAGCTTGAAATCGTGAAGTATGCCGCGTGAGCTATTACCAAGGAGAAACGACGTGAGCACAATGACAACCCTAGCTAAACGGGGCGGTGTGGCGGCCGCGCTGGTTTTTTTCATGGTCTATTGCGGGGGATGCAGCGTGCTGCCTTGGAAATGGGGGAATACCACCGAGAAAGGCAAGGCGTGTTGGTATGGTTCCGAATACCAGGGCAAGCCCACAGCGAGTGGCGAGACCTTTGACATGAACAAGATGACGGCCGCGCACAAAAAGCTGCCGTTCAGCTCGATTGTGTTGGTCAAGAATCTCGAGAACGGCCGCACCGTGAAAGTCCGGATCAATGATCGCGGCCCGTGGACCCGCGGTCGGATCATCGACCTGTCCAAGGCGGCCGCGGCCGAGATCGGCATGTTATCGGCGGGCGTCGTTCCAGTCCGCATCGAAGTCCTCAAGTGGGGACCGCGTTAAGCTACGTGCCGCGCAGCGGCTACTTTCCGTATCCCTTCGACGATCCAATCGGCGTGGCGGTCTTCGAAGGTCTGCGACAACGCGATCGTAACGGTGCGGCCGAGGATATCAAGCGTGCGCGGGCACATGTCGCGGCGGTAGGTGCGCGAGGCGTCGTGCAGGGGCGACGTCCAAGGCCGTCCGTGGGCATCCGATGATCGTTTATCCATGACGTATTCCCAGTAGCAGAAGATATGCCGGTCGGGGATCCCTTTGTCGTATAGACTGCCCGCCGGAATGCCTTCCGCGCGCAACGCCTCCGCGAACCATTTTGCTTGTGGCCCCGTATCGAGCCGCAGCACCACCGTGATACCCAAGTCGCCTTTCGGGTCGGGCGACGTGCGCAAGTGGACGCCGCATCCGGCCACGCCATCGCCGATGCGTTTGTACAGCGCGCGGGTCCGCGCGAGGATGTCTTCCATGCGGCCGAACTGGACGCAGCCGAGTGAGCCTTCCATCTCGTTCATGCGGAAATTTTCGCCGGCGAACGGCTCGATGCTCGTATCTTCGGGATTCCAGAAGCACATCGCGGAATCGTGCCGGACCGCGGCGCGTTCGAATACCTCGCGGCGGTTCGTTACGACCATGCCGCCTTCGCCCGCCGTGATCACTTTGAACTGCTGGAGACTGAAGCAGCCCACGTCGCCGATCGAGCCGACCCGTTTTCCTTTGTAGGAGGCGCCGCAGGCCTGCGCGCAGTCCTCGATCACAAGTAGATCGTGTTGGCGGGCCACGGCCATCACGCGGTCCATGTCGCATGGGATACCGCGCATGTGGACCGGCATGATCGCTTTCGTGCGCGGCGTGATATTCTTTTCGATGTCTTCGGGATCGATCGTCAGCGAGTCGTCGATTTCCGCGATGACCGGCACGGCCCCGCAGATCAACACCGCCGCCGCCGAGGCAATATACGTGTACGCGGGAACAATGACTTCGTCGCCATCGCCCACGCCGATGCCCACGAGCGCCGCGATCAACGACCCCGTGCCGCCGCCGACGGCGAGGGCATGCGCACAGCCCGTCATTTCGCAAAAAAGGTTTTCGAGCCGCGTGCAGTGCGAGTTCGCATGATCCAGAAAACGGAACAGCCGCTGGCTCCGCACGACCGCCGCGACCGCCTCGACTTCTTCTTCGCCGATGGCCGCCGGGCCCAGCAAGGTCGTCGGAAACGGCTCGGTTGTGACCGGCGCACCGCCGTCTAACGCGAGTTGTGGCATAGTATCGCTCATGGTGTCCTTTCTGTTGTTCCGTGCTCGAACCGGGGTTATCTTATGGGCGGGGAGTTGTGGAATCAACTTTGGCAGGGCAGACGCATCTATACAGAACGACGGAATTTTTGCAGAATACAATGTCCTTGGCGCTCGTAGGCGGGGAATGATTCCCCGCCGTATTCAGCAAAATATATGTCGTTATGTATAAATTACGCGCCTATGTTCAATGAGAATAGCACGCCGCTTCCCCAGCGTCTTTCCCGCGCAAGCGGGAATCCAGAAGTGGCAGCGGGGATAGCGTTCGGCCTACCTGGATTCCCGCTTGCGCGGGAAAGACGCTGGGGCGGAAGTGCGTTTGCTGAGCATTTTAATACGATAGCCCTGGGCTTTGCGTATTTTGATTCGGCGTGGCGTGGCGCTATAATCACAAGGTTGTTTCCTGATCGGGTAGTGGCGATGCATTGCGCATGGGGCGCTTACTAAGGCTGAGGAAAGGAGACGGAATCATGAAGTACACAATCGGCATTCATGTTGTTTTGGCAGTACTTGTCATGGCAGGCGGGCAAGCGTCGGCGGGGACGGCGGTGTCGACGTTTATTGCAGACACGGGCCTGCTCACGTATTCCTATTACGGAGGGGTGACCGCGAACTGCGGGCGCGCCGCCGTGTCGGGGCCGACGGTGACGGTGATCCCTGTTAGCAGCGGGGGGACTGTAACGGCGACGATGACCCTGCAACCTTCCGCGGACGCCGGCGCCGGCATCGGCCTTATCATGGTCGACCAGTATGGCTACAGCGTCACTGCCGTGGTGTATTCCGATGGACTGGTAGTCTTGACGGAGAATTACTTCGACCGTTTTCGTACAGCCCAGTTTCCGTTTCCCGCCGCCACGAACAACTACTTGACGCTCGAGTATAGCGCATCCTCGGGACGAGCTACGCTGACGCTGAACGGGACGACTTCGGTGTTCCTGGAGTATGCCCTTGACGGGGCCATGAGCGTCTACGCCGGCGTGATATCCGGTGGACCGGGCGCCTTCTCGAACTTCTCCGCCACGGGTCCCGGGCTTCCGAACTACGCCACGGTCGATACGGATGCGGACACGGTGGCGGATGATGACGAAACGGTGGCGGGTACCGACGACCAAGATCCCGGTCACCGCCCGGTAGTCGACGCCTACGGGGCGACCATTACGGCGCTCAACGGGGCTATCGTGGTGATACCGGCGGGAAGCCTGCCGGTCTGTGTAATGAACATTAAGGTAGGCGCCGCAGCCTCCATTCCGCCGGGCGCCGTGCCGGGCGGCTTGATGCTGAGCGACGTGGGGTTGGAACTCGAACCCGATGGAACGAGCTTCAGCAGTCCGGTGGCGGTTACGCTGCCTTACCTCGAGGCCGATGTGGCGGATTTGGAAGAAGAGACGATGCAGGTCTTCTACCATGACGGAGCGGACTATTCGGCCACGGGCATTGCCGGGGTGGCCATCGATCATAGAGGAAACAAGGCGTCGTTCACGACGACGCATTTCACGACCTTTGTGCTTGCCGGCACCCCATGGGATACGGACGGGGACGGCATAGGCGATCTCTGGGAAGACCATTGGTTTGGGGACGACGATGGGATTATCGAACCGACCGATCTGGATCTGGCCCATGAACTGAGCAATTACGATGGAGACGATTACTCCGATGTCCAGGAATATAATCTGCGGGACTTTGGGTTCAATCCTCTTGTGGCGGATGGTCCGCTGCCCATTGGTGCCGTTTCGGCCCTAATTGCGTTGGTGGCTGGGTTGGCGATGGTCGGCGTTCGCCGGTTGCGCAGGCGGACGGATTGAAGGAGAAGTTGTTGCATGTCGAAAATAACGATTGATTCGAAAGTATGCACGCGATGCGGTACGTGTGTGCGGACCTGTTCGGAAAACGTTTTTAGTCAGCCGGAGAAAGGCGCTTTGCCGGAACTCGTGCGCGAAGCGCTGTGCATTTCCTGCGGGCACTGCGTGGCGCTGTGTCCGCAGGGGGCGATCACGCACGCCGATTTCCCGGAGGGTAGCGTTACGCCGGTACGGGGCGAGTTGCTTCCGTCCGTGGAGAGCGTTATCGAGATGTTGCGGGCGCGGCGCTCGATACGGTTATTCAAGGAAGCGCCTGTGGAACGGGGCGTGCTCGAACGGATTATCGAGGGTGCGCGTTCGGCGCCGAGCGCGCACAATTTCCAGACGACGGAATACCTCGTGATACAAGACGCAAAGTTGCTGAAAGAAATCACAAACATCTGCGCGCGGTATTACGCCAAAGTGGCGAAACAGTTGCGCAATCCGATCACGCGCGCGCTTTACCGCGTGGCGCTGACGCGCCAAGAAATTGAAAGCGCGGTCCATTTGCTGAGCGATTTGGACATGGTCGTCGATCTGGCGGGTAAAGGCGAGGATCCGTTTCTTCACCACGCGCCGTGTCTCATTCTGTGCCATGCGGAACGGAATATGAACTTCCCGGAAGCAAACGCGACCCTGGCGCTGCATAACGCGACGCTGGTGGCGCAGGCCTTGGGGGTTGGCGGTTTTCTCGCGGGGTATGTGGTGGGCGCATGCCAACGGGACAAGGGCATACCGGCGCTGCTTTCCGTGCCACGCAACCATGGGGTGTATGCCGGGTTGACGCTGGGTTACCCGCAAACGCAATTCACGAAGTGGCCGGCGCGCCGGCCGCTGAAAGTGAGATGGCTCTGACCGCACCCGAAGCCAGTCCGACACTTCCGATCGGTCCGATCCGTCCGACAAACGAAGCGGAGACCCGGATTGAGCGCACCTTGCGTGTCTGATACAATGATCCCACTCAACTTGGGATAACCTACCGTGAGCTTAACCGCAGACCAACGAATCCGTTACGAACGCAACATTTTGGCGCCGGGCTTTGGCGAGGCGGGCCAGGAACGCCTGGCCCAGGCGCGGGTGCTAGTCGTGGGGCTTGGCGGACTTGGCAGCCCGGCGGCGTATTATCTGGCGGCGGCCGGTGTCGGCACACTGGGCCTTATGGATTCGGACCGGGCCCATCTCTCGAACTTGCAACGGCAGATTCTGCACTCGATGCGGGATATGGACCGGCCGAAAAGTGTCTCGGCGGCGGAAACGCTCTCAGCATTGAACCCGGAGGTTCACCTGGAACAGCTTGAGCAACGGATCGAGGCCGGGACGGCTGCCGAGATTGTTGCGCGATACGACGCGGTGCTTGAAGCGTGCGACAACTTCGAGTCGAAATTTCTGATCAACGATGTGTGTTTACAATTGAAGAAACCGTTTGCGACGGCCGGCGTTGTGGCTTTTTCGGGCCAGGCGCAGTTGGTCGTGCCCGGCGCGACGGCGTGCTTGCGTTGTGCGCTTCCGGAGGTTCCGTCCGGTGTGCCAACGAGCGACGTCCAGGGCGTCGTGGGCGCGGTAGCCGGTATGCTCGGCAGCCTCGAAGCGTTCGAGATCATCCGCTGGCTTGCCGGTTTGTGGCGTGCCCAACCCGATGGCGCGGGGTTGTTGCACCACGTGGACGGCGAGACGATGCGCCTGAAAACAATACGGATTCCCCGGCGTAGCGACTGCCGTTGCGCCGACATTGCAGTGGAATAAAGATCCACGGTGTCCACTCAGTCCACATCGTCCACTTTGTCCACGGCGTCTATGGAGTATTTAATGAAAGAAGATCTACTGAGTATTGCGGGGCGTACGTTTCAGTCGCGCCTGATGATCGGCACGGGCAAATTTGCTTCGTCCCAGGCGTTGCGGGACGCGATCGAGGCGTCGGGCGCGGAGATCGTGACCGTGGCGTTGCGCCGCGTGGATCTTGCGAAAAGCGGCGAAGACAGTATCCTGTCGGCCATCGACCCCAAGAAACAGCTTATCCTGCCGAATACATCCGGCGCGCGGACGGCCGACGAAGCGGTCCGTCTTGCGCGGCTGGCGCGGGCCGCGGGGTTGGCGCCGTGGGTCAAGCTCGAACTGACGCCCGAGCCGCGCTACTTGTTGCCGGACCCCATCGAGACGCTTCGCGCCGCGGAGATCCTGGTACACGAGGGATTCGTGGTGCTGCCGTACATCCAGGCAGACCCGGTGCTGGCGAAAAAACTCGAAGAGGCGGGTACGGCGGCCGTGATGCCGTTGGGCGCGCCGATCGGCAGCAATCGCGGCATCAAGACGCGCGACTTGATCAAGATCATTATCGAACAAGCCCATGTGCCGGTCGTCGTGGACGCCGGGCTGGGCGCGCCATCACACGCGGCGGAAGCGATGGAAATCGGGGCGGACGCGGTGCTGGTAAACACCGCCTTGGCGGACGCGCAGGACCCGGCGGCGATGGCCAAAGCCTTTGCCCTGGCGACGGAAGCGGGGCGCATGGCGTATCGGGCGGGGTTGGGGCCGGTGCGTGACACCGCGGAGGCCTCTTCGCCGTTGACGGGTTTCTTGGACGAATCACAGTAAAATATCAACGGGGGACCGTGGGAACGAGGAACAAAATGGATAGAAGTTTCAGACACGAGTTGGGGCAGTGGCCTCGGGTTCGTATCGAACAGTTGATCGCCGAGGCGCGGCCGTGCGACGTCGAGGCGGCGATCGCGCGTGAAGAGAGGACGGTTTACGACTTGGCCGCGCTGCTGTCTCCGCACGCGCGGGTTCTGCTCGAACCCATCGCCCGTGAGGCGCAACGGTTGACACGCTGGCATTTCGGGCGGACGGTCGGGTTGTACGTGCCGATCTATCTCTCGAACGTGTGCGCGGCAGACTGTCTGTATTGCGGGTTTGCCGCGCGGTCGGGCAGCACGCTGAAACGGGTTACGCTGGCGCCGGACGAAATCCGACAGGAGTGCGAGGCGCTCTCCGCGCACGGGTTTCAGAGTGTGCTGCTGCTGACCGGCGAAGCGCCGCGCGTGACGCCTGTCGCGTACCTCGCCGAGGCGGTGGCGATCGCGCGGGAGTATTTCGTGTCGGTCGCGATCGAGGTGTATGCGATCGCGATCGAGGAGTATGCGGTTCTGTGCCGGAGCGGACTCGAGGGGGTGACGCTGTACATGGAGACCTACGACCCCGAGGTGTATGCGAAGGTGCATTCCGCAGGTCTGAAACAGGATTATGATCGCCGCCTGGCGGCGCTCGAACATGCCGGTGCGGCCGGTGTCCGGCGGCTGAATTTGGGTGTGCTGCTGGGGTTGTCCGACTGGCGCGCGGAAGGGTTCTGGATGGCGCTAGACGCGCGGCGTTTGCAGAAACAATGCTGGCAGAGCGCCGTGGCGATTTCGTTTCCGAGGCTCCGTCACGCCCCGGTGCGTTTCGCGATTCCCGCGCCGGTAATGGATGCCGAACTGGTTCAGTTGATGCTGGCGCTCAGGCTGTTTTTGCCGGAGGCGGGTTTCACCTTGTCCACCCGCGAATCCGCTTCCCTGCGCGACCGGTTGATCCCGCTCGGGGTAACTTTGATGAGCGCCGGTTCGTCCACGCGCCCCGGCGGATATGCGACCTGCGGGGCCGACACGCTCGAACAATTCGAGATCGAAGATTCGCGGTCTCCCGAGGAAGTGGCCCAAGCGATCATGCGTGCGGGATATGAGCCCGTCTGGAAAGATTTCGATCACGGTTTCGTGCAAGTCCCTTGATAGTTGCGTTCGGAGTACCGCCTTTAGGCGGAAGTCTACGGAAAAGCGTCCCGCCTAAAGGCGGTACTCCGAACATATCCTTTTTGTACGGGGTTGTCTTTACATGATAGCATCGTGTTTTTCCGGGCGATGAAAACAGGAGTGAATATGGAGAAAAAACCAGGTTTTTTTGGACGGCTCAAGGAGCGTCTGACGAAGACGCGCGGCGGTCTGGTGACCAACCTGCGGCGGGTGCTGACGGGCCGGGCGCGGATTGACGACGAGGTATTCGACGCGATCGAGGAGATCTTGATCGAGGCAGATCTCGGCGTCGAGACCACGCTCGCCGTCATCGAGGACATGCGGAATCTCGCCAAGGAAAAGGAGCTGGAAAAGCCGGAGGAACTGCTGCAAGTATTGAAAGACGATCTTATCCGGTCGCTCGAAACTGGCGACCATAACATGGATTGGACGGCGCCCGAGGGCGGGCCGCATGTGACGTTGGTGGTCGGCGTGAACGGTTCGGGCAAGACCACCACGATTGGCAAACTGGCGTCGAAACTGGTTGCGGAAGGCAAGTCGGTGTTGTTGGGTGCGGCGGACACGTTTCGGGCGGCGGCGGTCGAGCAACTCACGATCTGGAGCGAACGGACGGGTACGCCGATCATCAAGCACAAAGACGGGGCCGATCCGGCGGCGGTCGCTTATGACGCTACGGAAGCGGCGGTATCGCGGGGTATCGATTGCCTGATTATCGACACGGCGGGCCGACTCCACACGAAAGTCAACCTGATGGAAGAGATGAAAAAAGTCCAGCGGGTCGTCGGCAAGCGGTTGCCGGGGGCGCCCCATGATGTGTTGCTGGTGCTGGATGCGACCACGGGCCAGAACGGCCTGCAACAGGCGCGGATTTTCACAGAGGCGCTCCACGTGACGGGGATCGTGCTGACGAAACTGGACGGGACGGCGAAAGGCGGCATCGCGGTGGCGATCCAACGGCAGTTGGGAATCCCGATTAAGTTCATTGGAGTGGGGGAAGCAGTGGACGACCTCCAGCCGTTCAATGCGCACGAGTTTATTGAGGCGTTGTTTTCGCAAGATGGAAACGGTCCCGCATGCGACGCGACTTGAGGCCGGCGGGGGCATCCCCCGCCTGAGTGGAGGAACAGAACTTTGGCGATTCGATTTTTCAATACGCTGACACGATCGAAGCAGGAATTCGTTCCGCTCGAACCGGGCAAGGCGGGGATGTATACCTGCGGCCCCACGGTCTACAACTACGCCCATATCGGAAATTTTCGCGCGTATGTAGCGCAGGACTTGCTCAAGCGGCATCTCAAGTATCGGGGCTTCAACGTTACGCACGTGATGAACCTGACGGACGTCGAGGATAAGATTATTCGCACCTGCAAAGAAACCGGCGAATCGCGCGCGGCGCTGACGGGACGCTACACCCAGGCGTTTTTCGAGGACCTCGATACACTGGGCATCGAACGCGCCGACCAGTGCCCCGCGGCGACGGAGTGCATCGGCGAGATGGTGGCCTTGATCAAGGCGCTCGAGGCCAAGGGGCACACGTACACCGAGGACGGCAGCGTCTACTTCAGGCTTTCGACGTTTTCGGAATACGGCAAGCTGAGCCGCTTTGATATGGCACAACTTCGTTCCGGGGCAAGCTGCCGTGTCGATCGTGATGAGTACGACAGCGAGGACGCACGTGACTTCGCCCTGTGGAAAGCCTACGACGAGGAAGACGGCGACATCTACTGGGATACGGAATTGGGCAAGGGCCGGCCGGGCTGGCACATCGAATGCTCGGTGATGAGTATGAAGTATCTAGGCGCAACGCTCGATATCCACTGCGGCGGTGAAGACCTGATTTTCCCGCACCATGAAAACGAGATCGCCCAATCGGTCTGCGCGACGGGCAAGCCCTTCGTGCGGTATTGGCTGCACAACGCATACCTCAACGTCGAGGGCCGCAAGATGAGCAAATCGCTCGGGAATTTTTTCACGCTACGGGACTTGCTCGACAAAGGCCATCATCCGCTGGCCATCCGCTGGGTATTGCTGGCCACGCATTACCGCCAGCCCAACAACTTCGCGTTTGACGCCGTCGAGGCGGCGAATCAATCCCTGAACCGCATCCGGGATTTCCGGCTTCGCCTGCGCGACGTCGCCGGTGAAGGGGCCGGATTGGAGGAGGAAACCGCGGCCTGCGAGCAAGCCTTTGGCGAGGCGCTGGATGACGACTTGAACATCTCGGGCGCCTTGGCGGCCGTGTTCGATTTTATCCGCGAGACAAACCGGCAGATTGACCGGAATGAACTGGGCACGGCGGGGGCGCAACGCGCGGTGGCCCTGTTAGACCGGCTTGACGGCGTTACGGGTCTGTTTGCGCCGCTCGGCGAGGCACCTGTGCCCAAGGAAATTCTCGACCTGGTCGAGGCGCGGCAAAAAGCCCGACGCGAAAAGAATTTCGCGGGGGCCGACGCGATCCGCGATGCGCTGGCCCAGCAGGGCTGGCTGGTCGAAGACACACCCGACGGCCCGCGCGTCAAACGAAAGGAATAGCGTTTTGATTAGGAACTTTTTCTTGAACTTGGTGTTTAACGGTATGGAATTGAGGTGGACCCGCGCATGAGCGACTGGGAATTAGTGACGCAGGCGCGCCAGGGCAAGATGGATGCCTTTGCGGAGCTGGTGCGCCGTTACCAGGCACCGGTGATGCAGTTTACCTTCCGGATGGTCGGTTCGGCGGAAGACGCCGAAGAGATCGCCCAAGACAGTTTCATACGTGTGTACCGCCATCTGGAACGTCTCGAGCCGAAGGCGAAGTTCTCGACGTTCCTGTTCGGCGTGGCGCGGAACCTTGCGTTGAACTTCCTGCGCGATGCCAAACGGGAGGGACGCCAGGTGACGCAGTCGCTCGAGGCCAGTGCGCCAATCGGCAGCGACGCCGGGCGGCCCGATCGGACCGCGCGGCTGCGGGAAATGGAATCGGCCATCGAACGTGGCTTGCAGCTTCTTTCGGCCGAGCATCGTGAAGTGCTTGTGCTGAGGGAACTGAACGGTTTGGATTACGAGAGTATCGCGCAGGTCTGCGAGTGCAAGAAAGGAACGGTAAGAAGCCGGCTTGCCCGCGCACGGAACCAGTTGCGCCAGCACATGGCCGGCGATATCGGAGATTTGGTATGAGTACAGAACACGTTGTGGATGATCTTTCCGCCTATCTTGACGGGGAAGCGGCTGCGCCGGAAAATATCGCTGTTCACTTGCGGAACTGTCCCGAATGCGCGCACAAGTATGGGGAACTCAAGAAACTCTCCGAGCAATTGCGGACGTTGCCCGCCCCTGACGTGTCCCCGGCCTTTTTGACGCGGGTCATGGCGCAAGCCAGGGAGAAGGCCCCTCGAAAACAACGGTTGTGGTTCCGTTTTGCGGTTCCGTTGGCGTTGGCGGCCGTACTGGCCGTGGTCTTGATCGGCGGCGTATTTTATGTGAGGTCGACGCCGCCGGCGGAATTGCCTCCTTCGGTGATCGCAATGGACAAACCCACGATGCCCGACGACGAGATCGCGATAGCCGAACTCGAAGCGGAATGGGGTGTCGGCGAAGACGCGGGATTGTACGAGGCGGAGTATTCGCTGGGCGTCGAGCCGGAGCCGTCGGTGGACGAGATGGTTGTGGGTCTAGCCAATACGGAATGGTTTGACGTTCTTGCTTCGAACTGGGAAACGGAAGACGATGTGGATACGATGTTGTACGCGTTGGATGACGAAGAAACCGCCATTTTGGAGCAGTTGCTCCGGGCATACGCAGAGGAGGGTCGGATGATATGAGAACGTGGATTGGAGTCGTAGGAATCGTTGTATTGTTGACAGTGGCATTGCCGGTGGCACTGGCGCAACCGCCGGAACCTGGCGGTCCCCGGTCGGAGGGTCCGCCACGCATGAGGGAGGGGGTCGACTACGACGTTTTCCCTGGGGATGCAGAGAGCCCTCCTCGCATGAGGGAGCCGGGCCAGGATCGTGACGTTCGAGGGCTTGTGGAATCGGTCATGGCCGCACGCCTTTCCGAAGAACTCGGGTTGAACGACGAACAGACCGTGCTGATGATCCGGCGGTTCTCGGAATTCAAGAAAGAGATGAACGAGAGAAAGAAACAACGGGGCGAGTTGCTCAGGGAGTTGAAAACCGTCCTGCAGGAAGGCACGCCGGATGAGGAAATCGCGCCAAGACTCGAGGGGCTTTTGAGGCACGATCAGGAGTCGGTCGAGTTCAAGAGGGGCATTTACGAAAGGGCCTGCGAAGGGCTGAGTGTGGCGCAGCGCGCGAAAATGTACGTGTTTCTGAATGAGTTTGAAACTGATATGCGCAAGTTGATCGAAAGGGCGCGCGAAACGAGGAGGGAACGTTTCCGTGGCCTGGACTCTTTCGACCCCCGCCGGCCGCCGGATATGGACCAGCCACCCCACGATATGCCGGGGCCGATGCCGGGCATGGAAGGGCGGATGCAAGGGCAGCGGCCGCCGGGCATGGAAGGGCGGATGCAGGGGCAGCGGTCGCCGGGTATGGAAGGGCGTATGCAAGGGCCGGGGCGGCGTGCGCCGCGCATGCAAGGCGGTTCCCCGGAAGGCCAGCAGGACCATCCTCCCGAAGGGCCGCCGGAACGCGGGACTTCATAACCCGAGCTTGTCCCAGAAAACAGACGGATGCGTGCCGAAAGTACACCACGATCTTTGAAGGCCTCTTCCTGAGCGAGGAAGGGGCCTTTCTTATTTCTTGTTTTTCCTGTTGTGAACCGAACCCAAACACGATAAGATGATAGAGAAAAAAGAGGCGAGTCGCGTGCATTTTGTCGAGGCAATGGAAGAAGTTTGAGGAGCGTGTGGCAGAAATGAAGAAGAAGGTATGGATCGGTTGTGGAGCGGTGTTGCTCGTTGGTATTGTGGCCGTTTTGCTGGCGGCAGGGTACGCTTCACTCAAGTTCAAGGCGCTGGACGTCGAGGGCCAGTACTTCGACTCGGGTGGTGTCCGCATTCACTACTACGAGCAGGGCAAAGGGACGCCGGTTATTCTCGTGCCTGGTTTGGCTTCGACGATTACGACGAATTGGATAGCCACGAAGGTCTTGCCCGAGCTGGCCAAGCAATACCGGGCCATTGCCTTGGATAATAGGGGGCATGGGAGAAGCGACAAACCGCACGACCCCAGCCAGTACGGCGTGGAAATGGTCAAGGACATCGTGCGGCTGATGGATCATCTCGGCATCGAAAAGGCTAACGTGGTGGGGTATTCGATGGGAGGTTTCATTGTGATCAAACTGGCGACGATGTACCCGGATCGTCTTTTGTCGGTGGCACCGTGCGGTGCGGGATGGACGAGTGAGCCGGATAAGGACCTCGCGTTTCTCGATCAACTCGCGGACGACCTTGACGTGGGCAAGGGTTTCGGGCTTTTGCTCGAACGTTTGCAGCCCGTGGGCAAGCGCGTGGGTAAGGCGAAGGTGATGGCGGTGGACACCGCGATGAGTACCATGAACGACCTCACCGCGCTGGCTGCGGCGTTACGGGGCATGAAGGAACTCCGCGTCACCGAAGACGAATTGCGCAAGAACACGGTGCCGACGTTGGCGATCATTGGTGAACGCGACCCACTCAAGGTCTTCGCGGACCAGTTGGCCGCAACGATGGGGAATATCAAAGAGGTGGTCCTGTCAGAGGCCGATCATCTCTCGACTTCGGGGAATCCCGAGTTCGTCCAAGCGCTCGAAGCGTTTTTCGCGGAACACGCGCCGAAGGTCAAAGTGTCACAACGCGATTGCTTTCGCTCGATGCGCGGATGGCGTCGAGGATACGCGTCAGTTCGAGTGCGTGCTGAGGCGTGACAGGATACGGGTCGGGTCCGAGTATGCCCTCGGCGATCTCGGCGTAAATTTCGTCCGTGTCGCCGTAGATTTCCCCGTCGAGGTGCTCTTCGATGACGGTTGATTCGCCCACTACCCTAACCAACGAGGGTTTACCGGATGGCTCTTTGCCTTGTTCGCTTCCGTAGTTCTTGTCGATCGCGGCTTTCAGTTCCGATTCGACGGCTACCACGCGTTCTATATCATAATTCGTCACCATTCGAAGGTCATCCAAGCCTATGATATTCAGCGGATTGGCCATCGCCAGTGTGAGCACGTCGCCTGCAGTCGATATTGGCAGCATCAGGTGCTTACGGGCCAATCTTTCGGGGACCTCCGCCAATACCTCCTTGGGTATCTTGTAATGGCCCACCCGTATATGCGGAATGCCCAGTTGCTCGCTCAATGTTACGACCAACTCTTCTTCATCAAGATACCCTTTCTGCACCAAAATCTGGGCAAGGTTATCCCCCGTGCTACGCTGGGCCGCCAGACATTCCTTCAACTGGGCTTCCGTAACAAGACCTTGCTCGAGGAGCACTTCCGGTAGACGTTTCCTCTTTACAGGGGGTATATGTGTCGTATTCTCGTAAACTCTTAGCTGCTGGCCGTGTACGTTAACGGAGCGGACAGTACCCGACGAGTTGTCTTTCGGTTTCATTGTGGCGTATTGGGTGGGATCGTCGGGTTGTGCGGGCGTGTTCTTGTAGATCTTGAGGTGCTGGCCACGGATGACGATGGTGCCGCGATCACCTTGGATGAACCAGTTTGGGACGTCTTCGACGGCGACGGTGTATTCGGCGCGGATCAGCACGCCATTGTCGAGCGTGATTATGGCGAGGAAGTTGTCTTCGACGTCGCCGGGGTTGATGGTTTGTTTCATCCAGCCGTAGACGCTGGCGGCTTTTCCTCCGGCGAGGAGGATCGGCGGATCGATGATGTGCAGTCCCCAATTGAGGAGGTAGCCGCCGCTGTAACGGCGTTCGGTCTGCCAGTCGCAACGGGTGCCGAAACTCGATACCGCGCGGCGGATCATGAAGACGTTGCCGATGGCCTTTTCGGCGAAGAGTTGTTTGAGCCGTTTGAGATCGCAGCCCCACCGCGCGGGCAGCCACGGCAGTAACAGACGTCCGGATTTGTCGGCGGCTTCGATCATGCTCCGCGCTTCGTTCTCGTTGACGGCCCACGGCTTCGTCACGAGGACGTGGACGCCCGCCGCGAGACAGTCGCAGGTCATCCGGCAATGCTGGTCGCTACGTGTGACGATGATGACGAGGTTGAGATGTTCCTTCGCGAGCATCTCGGTGTAGTCTTCGTACACAGCGCAACCGAACCGTTCCGCGGCCTGTATTCGGCATTCGGGGTCAACGTCGCACACCGCGACCATCTCGAAGGCACTGTTGTTTGCGATGCCACCCGCGTGCATCGTGCTTCCATTTCGGCCGTACCCGATAATGGCGGTGCGTATCTTGGTCATGGTTTCCCTTCCCTTTTCGAGACGTTATTATGTCATTCGAGGCTGTGAACACGCAATGTCCGGAGAAACAAGTGGGAGGGGTGGGGTGCGGTTCATCGCACCGATTTGAGATTCGCCGGCGAAATGTCCAATATGGTGCGACGTATCGCACCGGGATAAACGGTCCATGAAAAACAGGAGGAACGTACAAATGGTGATGTCAACGTTGATAAGTTTGGTTATAGTGGTTGCGGTGCCGGTTCAAGGGAACTTCTATGTAGCGCCGAATGGCGATGATGGGAACGCGGGTACGCTCGAAGCGCCGTTCGCCACGATCGGCAAGGCGCAAGAAGCCGTACGCGCGGTGGCGGCCGAAGGGTTGAAGAAGGACGTGACCGTGATTCTGCGGGGTGGCGTCTACACGCTCGATACGTGTTTGGTTTTTGGTCCTGAAGATTCAGGCACGGCGGAACACTCGATCACGTACGCGGCGTATGCCGGAGAGAAACCGGTGATTAGTGGCGGGCGCGTGATCACGGGTTTCAAGAAAGCAGAAGGCAACAAATGGACGGCCAATCTCCTGGGAACGCCGAGCACCACTCAGGCGGCGCAAGCGCCGCCGGCCAGCTCGGCAACCTGGTCTTTCCGCCAACTGTTCCGCGGGGATGTTCGCTTGGTCCGCGGGCGTTTTCCGAATGCCGGCAAACTGTTGACCGTCGAGAGTGTGAACCCGGAGGTGACCGAGATTGTTCTCAAAGAAGTCCCGGGTTTGGAAAATCTCGACGGCAAAAACGCCGAGTTGGTGATGTTCCAGAACTGGTCGATCTCGCGCGTGCCGATCGTGCGTTCCGAGGGCAAGAAAGTGGTGACCTCCGCGCCGGTGGGTTGGATCGGCCACGGGGCCATGACGACAGCGAGTCCTGGGAAGCCGGTGTACGTCGAGAACGCGCTCGAATTTGTGGATGAACCCGGGGAATGGTATCTCGATTACGATTCGGGTGTGCTCACCTATAAGGCAGGATCCGGCGAAGACCCGAATCAGGAGACGTTCGTGGCCCCGAAGCTGCAACAACTGCTTGTGGTCAAGGGCACGGCGGACAAGCCGGTGCGCAATCTTCACTTCGAAGGGTTGACGTTCGAGTATTGCGAATGGCCCTTGCCGGAATCCGGCTATCGCGGCATCCAGGCCGGTCACTACGGTACGACGATGCAGGAACGAACCTACGTGTTGCCGCTCGCGCTCGAGTTCACCTATGCCGAGGATTGCATGCTGCACAAATGCACCATCGCGCATACCGGCGCCAGCGGTATCGGTTTCGGCGCTGCCTGCAAACACAACACGGTGGATCAATGTGACGTGTTCGATATCGGCGGCAACGGCATCATGGTGGGCTGGCGCGGCGATCATCTTGGATTGGCCGGCAATGAATCGCTGTCCAACGATTGGGCGGACAAGGCGATGGTTCCGGTGGACAACGAGATCACGAATTGTTACGTACGCAACTGTGCCGCCGTCAATCATGGCGCGGTTGGGATCTACGATGGGTTCTGCGCCGGCACGAAGATCAGACACAATCACGTGGCCGAGATGCCCTATACCGGGATCTCCGTCGGTTTCCGCTGGAACGAATCCGAGACGAGCCAGCGGGACTGTAAGGTCGAGTACAATCACATCCACGGTTGCATGAAGATGCTGGCGGATGGCGGCGGCATCTACACCCTCGGCTATCAACCGGGCACCGTGTTGCGCGGCAATTTGATCTACGACATCAAGCGAAGCGCGTATGCGCACGGCGGCGCGCCCAACAACGGCATCTTCTTCGACCAAGGGTCCAAGGCTTTCATCGTGGAAGGGCAGATTATCTACGACACGGCGGGAAAGCCCATTCGCTTTAACCAGACGAACGAAGGCAACCTAAGCTGGGGCAAGAACCATTTTGGTGTTGGCCCGAATGACCCCGATTTCCCACGGGAAGCGGCGAGACTGGCCGGCCCGCAACAGTAGCGTGCGATTCATCGCACCGGAATAGAAAGAAGACCACGTATGGGTTTGCTCGGCACACTGGATTGGGTGATTATCGCGGCGTATTTCGTGGCGGTGTTTGGGGTGGCATTGTGGAGCGCGCGCCAGGAAAAAACGCGCACGACCGCAGCGGGGTATTTCCTCGCGGGACGCAACGTGGGGTGGTTCGTGATCGGGGCGTCCATGTTCGCGTCGAACATCGGGTCCGAGCATCTCGTCGGGCTTGCGGGGACGGGCGCGGCCAGCGGCGTGGCGGTCGGCCAATTCGAGGTGCAGGCGTCGCTGATGATCCTGACACTCGGGTGGGTGTTCGTGCCGTTCTACATCAAGAGCGGCGTGTACACGATGCCCGAGTTCATGGAACGCCGCTATTCGCCGGCGGCCCGGTGGTATCTCGCGGTGATTTGCATCATCGGATACATCCTCACCAAGATCTCGGTCACGATCGCGGCCGGCGGAATCGTCTTCGAAGCGCTGATGGGGATCGACTTCTGGACCGGCGCCCTCATCGTCGTCATAGCAACCGGCGTATACACCGTCTTCGGCGGCCTGCGTGCCGTGCTGTACACCGACATGTTCCAGATGTTCGTACTCGTGGGCGGATCGGTCGTGGTGACCGTGATGGGGCTGCGCGAGCTCGGCGGCTGGGGGCAGATGTGCGAGATTGCCGGCCCGAGCATGATGAGCATGTGGCAACCGATGAAGCACCCGGATTTCCCCTGGACCGGCATCCTGTTCGGCGCGCCGATCCTCGGCATCTGGTACTGGTGTACCGACCAATTCATTGTCCAACGCGTGCTCTCCGCACCGAACATCGAGCAGGCCCGGCGCGGCACCATTTTCGCCGGATTCCTCAAGCAACTACCGCTGTTCATCTTCGTGATCCCCGGCGTCATTGCCTATTGCCTGACGCAACAGGGCCGCATGACCTTGGGTAAGCCTGACGAAGCGCTTCCGGTGATGATCGGGACCTTACTGCCGATGGGAGTGCGGGGTCTCGTCGTCGGCGGACTGTTGGCTGCGCTGATGAGCTCGCTATCGTCCGTGTTCAACTCGTGCTCGACGCTGGTTACCTGGGACATCTACAAGAAACTCCACCCCACGGCGTCCGACCAGCGCTTGGTTTGGGTGGGCCAAATATCGACGGCCGTGCTCGTAGTGCTGGGGCTACTGTGGATCCCGGTAATGAAACACATCTCCGGGCAGATTTACCAGTACCTCCAGAGCGTGCAGGCCTACATCTCACCCCCGATCACCGCCGTCTTTCTCGTCGGCGTCTTCTGGAAACGCGTCAACGCCCACGGCGCCATCGTCGCCTTGATCACCGGCTTTGTCCTTGGGATGGGGCGGTTGGCGGCCGAGCTGATGAAGGGCTCGCTAGGCGACGGCGCCTTGTTCTACTACGCGAACATGAACTTCCTTCACTTCTCCCTGGCCCTGTTCATGGTATGCGTCGCGGTACTCATCGTCGTAAGCCTCATGACACCTCCCCAGACCGCCGACAAGCTACGCGGCCTAACCTTCCAGACCGTCGAAGGCCAGGTCGCAGACAAGCTGCGCGCAGGCCGCCTTCAACAACGGATGAACATCGGCTTGAGCCTGATCCTCCTCGGCATCGTCGGCCTCGTATGGTGGTACTTCAGCTAAGAGATTGCGAACACGCTTATCCGCTCACACGCTTACGGTGCATACCGCCGGGTCACCATAGGGGCCGCGTTTGAGGTGCGTGCTGACCCAGCAGACTCGGTAGGCGTACGTGGTGGGTTCGTCTTCGTGGACGACGTGGATATAGGGGGACGCGCTGTCGATGTCGAGCGTCAGCCAGTCGGCCTCATGTTCGGGGAGGCCGCCCCGGTGATACTGGATCTGCGCGCCGTGCACACCGGCCGGTTTGGCGTTGTGGTGTTCGTCCTGCGGGTTGGGGCCGAAATGGAGGGTGACGCGCTGGCGTTTGCTCCAATCCAGCACGACCTCCGGCGGGGTCAATTCTTCGACCGCATCGGGCGATTCGGACGTCTTGGTCGTGTCCGGGACAGTGATGCCCGCCTCGGCACGGACCGCGTCCGTCATCCCCGGTTGCGCCTGGAGACGCCGCGCAAAATCACGGCTCCGCGTAATCGCCGCCGCGACCGTCTCCCGTTTCGCCACCACCCCCGCCCGATACGCCACCTCCTTCTCCGCCGTACTAGCCGCCACCAACCGCGCCTGCATCACCGTAAAGACAAGCGCGCAAACCTCATCCACCGTAAACCCATACGACATGCCATAGGTGCCGAACCATGGTGTGAAGCGAGACAGCCAACGAA
>Ga0210003_1001034_pt1 | contig 24761 bp, 17 predicted proteins | sample LantaG_FD_182804 | JGI IMG/M metagenome (GOLD analysis project Ga0210003, IMG submission 182804) | Deep subsurface microbial communities from Baltic Sea to uncover new lineages of life (NeLLi) - Landsort_02402 metaG (SPAdes) (version 2) | ecosystem: Environmental > Aquatic > Marine > Oceanic >... | reverse complement strand
CGGGGGAAAAAAATTACAAGCAAAATCACAACCGTCGAAAATCATCTCAAAAGTACATCGAATCATTCGTCTCGTCTCGCAATCACGCGGCCACGGCCTTGATCGTGATCGAGCCGTCGCTGTCGGAAGAGAGAGCGTGGACCGCGCCGATCTTCGCGGCAGCCCTGTTCCTCTCCCTGGCGTTGTTCGCCCCTCCCTCCTCGCCCCGCCCCCTCCGGTGCTTGGACTTCAAGAGTCCGTACAGCAGCGTGCCCGCCACCGCGGACAGGTAGCCCAGCGCCCCGACGCCCGACACCGGGTTCTTGAAGACGGCCACCGAGACCACGGTCGCGAACACGCCCTTGGCGTTCCCGAGAACGTGCAGTGTCAGGGGGCTCGTCCTCTTGGTCACGACGAAGTTGGTGAGGTTGACAACGTACGAGAGCGCGGCGTTGGCCAACAGAAAACAGGCAAACCCTGTCGACCGGCGGCAGGCCGCCGCCGTGGCGGCGAGGCCCCCCGGCTCCAGAAGGAGCGTCGCCGGGAGCAGCATCGCGGCCGCGACAGGCGCCATCAGTCGCAGCAGGGCCATGGATCCCACGCGGTCCCTCCCGGAAGGGTCGGAGGAGAGCAGCGCGCCCTGCAGCACGGCCTTGAGGCTCCGCGCCCCGGTCGCCGCGACGGCGGTGCCGAATCCCACGGCATCGAAGCTGGGCTCGAAGCCCGTCGCGAGCACGACGCCCCCCACGACGGGCAGCAGCGTCGCGTAGACGCTCAGCGGCTCTCTGGCTCCGAGGAGCGCAAAGGCGAGGGCCGCGGTGAAGGCGGGAGTCGTCGAGCCGATCGCCTGCGCGAACGAGACCGGGATGAACCTGAGGGAGACGTTGCCGAGGACGACGGCGGCGCAAAAGGTGGCGGCGAGGACGGCGATTTTGGACTTTGCCGGGCCCGCGGGCGCAGAGGAGGAGGAGGAGGAGGAGGAGGAGGAGGAGGAAGAGGGAGGAGGAGGAGGAGGCGCGCTCGCCGCGGCTTCCTTCTCGCTCACCCTCTCGGCAAGGGAAAAGGAAGGAGGAGAGCCCCGTTGCTTCCTCTCGAGGCGCTCCTCCCAGGGCTCGCAGACCCTGCCCAGCACGGCACAGGCCGTCATGTGCAGCAGCGTCAGCAGCAGCGGCCTCCTGAACCCGAAGTTGGACAGCAGCGCGCGGTTCATCAGCAGGATGCCCGTGTTGGCTGCGTACCAGGCGGCCACGACCAAGAAAGTGAGGACGGCGTCTCGCGAGAGAAAGGAGGCGAAAGAGGAGGAGGGGGAAGGAGGAGCCAAGGAGGTTTTCGTCTGGCGGCTGCGGAACGAGGCCGACGCCGACAAAGACGACGGGAACGGCTTGCCGAAGAACGCCGCGACCGAGCTCACGAGCGAGGCAGAAGCAGCCAAAGGGCCGACGCGCGCAGGGGACAGGGGGGGAGGCAGGAAAGACGACGGCGACGGCTTCTCCTGAGGCGGCGGAGCAGCGGCGGGGAAGGCCGAGGCCAGCAGCCCGCCCCTCGCCGGCGTTCCCCTGGTGCCGGCGTGTGCAGCGTTGTTGGTGGTGCCCTGACTCGAGGAGGGGAGTCGCTGCTGCTGCTGCTGCTGCTGTTGTCCTCCCGACGCTCCTCCTCCGACTCGCAGCTGCGCGCCTCCTCCTCCTCCCGCCGACGACGACGAAGCCAGAGCAGTAGCAGATGAGGAAGGGGAACCAGGAAGGAGAACGGAAGCTTCTTCGCCGTCGTCGCCGCGCGCGCCGTTTGAAGAAGAAGAGGCCATCGAGCGCAGTCGCGCAAAGGCGTCCCTCACCGACTGAGGGGCGAAGTCCATGGTGTTGCTTGGAAAACTTCAGAAGCCCTGAAAGACTAGGCGGACTCGTCGATCTCGGCGCAGGGGTCGAACGAGCGCGGGTCCGAGGCGAGCGACGCGACGGAGGAGCAGCGCCTGACGACGGTGAGCGCGAGCGGCTGCGGGGGGAGGGTTTTCTCAGCGCCAACCCCTGCTGCTGCGGCTGAGTCCGCGGAGGAAACCACCAGCAGCTGCGGGGAGCGGGTGACGCAGGCGAGCGACGCGACGAGGGCCGCGACGGGGTCGACAGAATTCGAGTAACTGCCGCCGCTCGCTCCTCCCTTGCGCCGCCTCAAGACGCGGACGGTCGCGGTCGAGGCCTCCGAGTCGACGGAGAGCAGGACAAAGGGGAGAGCTGCTCCGCCCGAAGAGCCGTGCAGGGTCTTGGTCGCGGAGCGCAAGGTGGCTGCCGCGATCTCGGGCGTGAGCCTGAGGGACCGGTCGCCGTCGAAGGCGCTGAAACGAGTTGGAGAGAGAGGGAGAGTTGAAAGAGGGAGCGGGTGAGAGCAAGTTTTTCGAGTTTTCCCGGCTGATCGACGTTTCGAAAAAAAACACGAGTTCGTCGTTCCGTGTTTTCATGAACTCTCATCCCCTCATAACGCGTGGAAATCAGAGAAAGATTCAGATTGGACCCAACGCGCGAGAGATCGAGGCAAGGAAGAGGAGGGATCACGAGGGGAAAGGGGGGCATCGATTGAAGACGCCGGGCTTCAACGTCGTCGTCTGCGGTGACGGCATCGCTCGCTTCGTTCTCTCTCTCTCTCTTTCTGAAACACTCACAAGTGGACGACCAGGTAGACGTCCGGGAGGCTCGCGTGCGTCGTCGTTGTCGTCACCGAGGCCGCGCGCTGGCGCATGAATAGACGAGACAGAGATAAGAGGAAGAAAGAAAAAAGGAGGAGGCTTCGAAGTAAAGCAAGCAAGCAAGATGGATTCTGATTTTTTGTTGTTGCTTTTTTTGATTGATTTCATTTTTTGCTAACCCTCTCTCTCTCCGAAAACTCAGTCTCTTTCCTCCTCCTCCTCTCCTTTCTTCTCCTACCTCCTCACGCTCTGCCTCTCCGCGGCCATCTGCCACTCCTTGAAGTCGACCATGAACCTCGCCAGGAACGCCTCGATATGGAAGACGGGCTTGGACCCCTGCGCCATCCTGTGCTCGAACCGCGCGCACGACCTCGCGACCTTGGCCTTGAGCGGGTCGAGCGCCGCGTCGGTCGCAGGCCCCAGCGCGGCGATGCCCGCCGAGGAGCCCCCGGCCGTGGCGGCGCGCGACCTCTCCGCGGCCCTGTCGGCGGCCTCGCGCAGTCTGTTCCTGATCTCGCGGGCCAGGGTCCGCAGCACCAGGTCGGGGGGCACGCAGTTGACCAGCAGCTCGTAGACCTTGCCGCGCGCAACATAGAGCGCGCGCGGGGACTGCTCGAGCAGCACCTCCGCGGCCGTCTCCCTGGCGTAGAGCTCCCAGTCCGGGAGCTCGACCTCCTGCGCATCCGTGAAAGGGTAGCACGCGACGCGGGCCGTCTCCAGCGCCAGCAGGGCGCGCCTGGCCGACCGGCCCGAGGCGGCGACGACCCGCCGCGCCAGCGGCCCCGGCAGCGACAGCGACTCGCGCTTGGCGACGTGCGCGAGCAGCGTCTCCAGGTCCGCCTCCGTCGGCGCGGGCACGCGCACGCAGAGGCACCGCGACCGCAGCGGCTCGATCACCCGCGACAGGCTCGAGCTCGCCAGCAGCAGCCGGCACGCGCCCGAGTGCTGCTCCATCGTGCGCCGCAGCGCCGCCTGCGCGTCGCGCGACAGGCGGTCGACCTCGTGCAGCACGAGCACCTTGAAGCTGCGGTTGCCCCGCGCGTCGACCGGCCTGGCCCGCGCGATCTCCTTGATGACCTCCTGCACGACGTAGCGGTCGTGCGTCCCGGCGTCCGCGGGCGTGAGCTCGACGTGCACCGCGGACGAGACCGTCGTCAGCTCGACCTCGAGCGAGCGCGAGGGGGTCGTGATCTTCCAGGGGGCCGTCTCGACCTTGACGCGGTCGGCCGAGGCGCCGAAGAGCTCGCGGAGGGTGGCCTTGAGGAGCGTCGTCTTCCCGGCGCCGGGGGGCCCGTAGAAGAGGGTGTGCGGGCAGTCGCCGGCGGAGACCTGGAGGAGTTGAGAGAGAGGGGGGGAGAGAGAGAAAGAGAGGGGGGGAGAGAGAGAAAGAGGGGGGGAGAGAGGTTTGTGGAGGAGGTCGAAGGAGTGAGTTTTTTCCTTTTTTTTTTTCGAACGCGACGACGAACAAAGGCACGACGTCGCTCTCTCCTTTTTTCTATCCCTTCCTTCCAAGACCACTCTCTGTTACCAGTTTCTGCAGGGCCTCGCCGATATCCGAGTGGAAGACGAGCTTGTCGAGGCGCGTGGGGCGGTACTGAGTGAGTTTGAGACGGGGGGGGTGTGTGGCAGGAGAGGAGAGAGGAGGAGAAGATGGCGTGAGCATTGAGTTTTTTTGATGCCATCGATGGGGGGCGTCGATGGCTCCACGACGTCCCTCATTCACTCTCTCCTTAAAGAAGAGCGCCGCTACGGCGACAGGAGAGATCTCTTGGCGCACCTTGTCGACCCACAGCATGCTGGGCCAAATGAAGCGAAGGCGCGGAGGACGAAAACAAGAGGAAGGAGCTGGCAAAGAGAAGAACGCCGCGTCTCGCTTTTTTTCTCTCTCATTCGCCGGCGACGGTTTCTGATTTCTCCACACTCTCTGATCGACCAGAGAAAATAAAAACGCAAAACATGGCCGACGTCCTCGCGCGCCTCGAGGACGGCTCGCTCGCCGCCGTCGACGGCGGCCTTCTCGCCGAGAAGGTTGAGTCTTCCGTGAGCCTGCTCGACCGCATGCTGGACCTTTACGGGTAAGGAGGGAGGGAGAGAGAAGAAGAAGAAGAGATTCGGTCGGCCACCATCGAGCGCCGTCTACGCCCTTTTTCTCTGACCTCGGAACCTCCTCGACCTCATCAAAATCACAAAAAAAAAAAAAAAAAAATCAACAGGCCCTCCCGCGTCGCCCTCTCCTTCAACGGCGGCAAGGACTCGACGGTCCTCCTGCACCTGCTCCGAGCCGCGGTAGAGAGGAGGCGAAGGCGAAGGCGGAGCGGCAACGAAGCGGACGAAGAGGAGGAGAAGGAAGAGGAAGACGAGGGCGACCTCGACGGCGTCCGCTCCTTCACCTTTGAGCGCGACGACGACTTCCCCGAGATCTCCCAGTTCGTCTGCCAGGCAGACCGAGAGCACCGCCTGCGGCTCGAGAGGATCACCAGCCCCGCCGCCACCGGCAGCGGCTACGAGGATCTCCTCTCGGCGCTCTCTGCCTACCTCGCTCGGACGGGCGTCGCGGCCGTCGTGCTGGGCACGAGGCGCGGGGACCCGAACGCCGGGGGGCAGGACGCCCTGTGCGCCTCTTCGCCCGGGTGGCCGCCCTTTCTCAGGGTCAACCCCGTGCTGGAGTGGGGCTACGGTGACGTGTGGGGCTTCCTGGACGCCGTCGGGGCCCCCTACTGCTCGCTCTACGACCGCGGGTTCACGAGCGTCGGCGCCGCGCCGTCGACGAGCCCCAACCCTGCGCTGAGGAGGCCCGACGGGTCCTACGCCCCGGCGAGGGAGCTCTCCGATGGGAGGACGGAGAGGGCAGGGAGAGAGAGGAAGGGCGGCGGAAGCAGCGGAGGAGGCGGGAAGAATGAGGCAGAGGAAGGGGAAGAGGAGGCGGGGGAAGCAAAAGCGGAGGAAGCAAAACAGGAGCGACGGCCCCGACTCCCCACCAGTCCCCCTCTCGCCCTCCGCTCCATCCCCTCCCTGCTCGCCCCCTCCGCGGCCATTGTGCTGGTCGGCGACGAGCTCCTCTCCGGCCGCGTCGCCGACGCCAACGGCCTCTGGCTCTGCCGCAGGCTCCGCGAGGCGGGCTGGCTCCCGCGCAGGCTGTCGGTGGTGCCCGACGACGCCGCGGCGATCGCGACCGAGGTCGCCGCCGCGGCCCGCGCGCACCCGGTGGTGCTTGTGGCCGGGGGCGTGGGCCCCACGGACGACGACGTGACCGCCGCGGGCGTCGCCGAGGCGCTGCGGGTGCCCCTCGTGCGGGACCCCGACCTGGCAGAGAGGCTGCGCTCGCACTTTGGGGAGCGGCTGCGGCCCGCGCACCTGAAGATGGCGGACGCGCCGGCGAGGGGTCTGACGGCGCTGGACGCTTTCCGGAGCGACGACGACGACGGTGGCGGCGGCAGCGGCGGTGAAACGAAGAGGCGCTCCCCCTTTCCTCTCCTTGCGGTGGCGTGCGCCGCGACCAACGCCACGGTCTACATCCTGCCCGGCGTCCCCCACCTGCTCAGGAGGAAGTGGCCAGCCCTGGAGGCTCATTTGGGCACGCTTCCTGCCGCAGGAGGAGGAGGGGGAGGAGGGGGGGAAAAGAAGAGCTCTGGCGGCGAAGAAGCAGCAGCAGCAGCACCAGCCGCCAACGGCGACGACGGAGCCAAAAAACTCGGCAACGACAGAGCCAAAAAACTCTCGCCTTTCCACGCTGCCGCCCTCCGGCTCCTGCTCGACGACGAGACCGCCGCCGCTCCAGCGATGGCCGCTGCCTCCGCAGCCGGGGGAGCGATCGTCAGCGTCGGGTCTTACCCCCTTGCGGCAGCCTCGTGCGACGACGGCTGGGGGAGAAGAGGGCAAGGAAGGCGAAGGACTAGCGAAGAGGCCGACATCGCCACGCCGCGCGGCGGCAAGGGCGGCGACGGCGCGACGGTCTGCCTCCTGCTCGAGTCCAAGGACGCCGCGGCCCTCTCCGCCGCGGTCGAGGCCGCAATCGGGGCCCTGCCCGCGGAGGCGCTGGTGGCGGCGGAGAGGGACCCGGAGGGGCTCGGCGGCGGGGGGGCGGAGCAGGCGAGGTAGATAGGAAGCGAGGGTTGGGAAAGAACGATGAAGAGATCGAGTTCGTTTGTGTAGTTTTCTTTGCAAAAGTGTGACGTTGAGTGTACAGATTTATATCCCCAAAGGCGAAAGCGAAATCACAAATCAGAGCTCCACGATGAGCAGGGAAGAACCAGGCGCGCTGCTGCTGCTGTTATTTCTTGGGGCCGAAGAGGAAACCGAAGACAGGACTTCGAGCGCGCTCTTTCTCCCTCCTTGTCCATCTTCTTTCGCTCTCCCCGTTTCTGGCGGCGGCGGCACGGTCGCCGCGGCCTCCTCCAGGGCGGCGCCCACGGCCTCTGCCGTCGCCGAGAGAATCTCGGAAGGGGCCTCATTGGACCAACACGTCAGGAACAGGACCCTCTTGGCGGCGAGCTTGAGCACGGAAGCAGTCGAGGAGGAGAAGGAGGAGGAGGGCCCCTTTGTCGCCGCCGCCGCCGTCGCCGCCACCGACGGCACGTGCGAGGCCGCTCTCGTTCTTCCCAGAAGAGCCGCCGGCACCCTCTCCTCGGGCAGGCTCATATCCAGGGCCTGCTCCGCGGCAGCGGCAGCCGCCCTCTTGGCGCGCAGGGCCGCGAGCTTTCCGCCAGGAGACGACGAGGGCGACGCCGGCGCCCCTCGAGCTTCTCCTTCTCCTCCTCCCTCCTCCCGCTTCTTCAGAGCAACGGAAGGAGCGCTCGCCGCCGTCGCACCTTCAAGCAGCAGCCCCCGCAGGTCCTCGAGCGCGAGCACGCACGCCACCCGCCCGGCGGAAAGGATGGCCCGAACGTCGGCGATGCCAGCAATCGCCGAGGCGCGCCGCGCTGCCGGGGAAGAAGACGATGACGACGAAAAAGACGACAAAGCCGAGTTTCCCCCTCCTCCTCCGGCAACGTCGTTGGCCGCTCGCTCCACGCACCCGGAGAGAGCGGCGCGCAGAGGCGGCGGAGGGACCCCGGGCTGCGGGGGCTGCGAGAGCCCGCTGATGATAAGCGCGGTCTCGGAGAGAAGAGAGGAGGAGGAACCAGGGAGGCGGAGAAGAAAAGAAGCAGCGCCAGCGCCGCAGCCGGGGTCGTCGTCGCTGCGCCCTCGCTCTTCTTCCCCTCCCTTCCCTCCCTCCCCCCTCCTCCTCCACTCCCCGCGGCACCCCCGCATCGCCCAGCAGTAGCCGAAGAGGGCGCAGACGACCATGGCCTCGACCCCCGGGGCCGGGACCCCGTTTGCTCGGGTCGGGAGCAGCGACGCGAGGCGGGGCAGCGGCGAGCGAGGAGGCGGAGGGGGAGGAGGCGGAACGGAGGGAGAGGAAGAGGGAGCAGCCTCTTTGTCGTCGTCGTCGTCGTCGTCGTCGTCGTCATCTTCGTCCAGATCATCGCCGCCAATCTCAGAGACGAGCGCCGTCCCGTCTTTCGAAAGGGCCGGGAGGTGAAGGAGGCAACCGCTTAGAGATTCAGAGGAAGCTTGCCACCAAGGGATCCAGGGCTCCTCTCGTTCGCTCTCTCCCTCCGCCTCTTCCCTCCTCCCGGGCCCCTCCTCCGTTGCCGCGACGGCCTCGAAGAAAGCCAGACGCTCCTCTTCGCTCAGCGCGGCAAAGACGGCTTCTTCTGGGGGGCCTTCGGCAGAGCCGGCGTGCTCCCTGTCGAGCTCACGGAGCCTGCGGGAGGTTTCCGCTGAGAGAGTGATGCCGAGGGTCTCGAGGGGGAGAGGGGCGGTTTCGTCGAAGTCGCCTCCTTCGAGGTCGTCGCCGAGGCCGTCGTCGTCGTCGCCGTCGCCGTCGCCGGAGCTCTCTCCCCCTCCTTCCTCTTCGTCGTCTTCAGAATCATCGCCCAGCATCATCTTCCCCCGCAGAGACGCCACCAGCGCCTGCTCCGGATCCAGGGGCGCCGAGGCGTCCGCCTCGCGAATCCTCTTGAGGACCCGGAGCATCGCCCCCCGAGCGGTTTCGTTGCCGTTGCCGTTGCTGCCGGCGACAAACCCGCCCCCGTCGCCGTTGCCGCCATCCGTCGCCGTCATGCCTCGGAGCTCCTGAACGATGTGCTCCCTCGCAAAGGCCTCGGTGCACTGCTCCGAGTGCCGCTGGTAGCACCCCGATGAGCAGTAGCGGGCGTTGCAGCGCGGGCACGAGTAGGGCGGGTCGGGGCGGGAGCAGCTGGTGGAGTAAAAAGTTGAGGTTGAAAATAAAAGAATCAAGGGTTAAGGTTTGCGGTTTGTTTTTGTTTTTGTTTTTTTTGAAGGAAGAGAGAGAGAGTGAGCGCAACGAGCACGGGTCCGACGCCCGAAGAGTGCAGCCTGCAAGTTTATGACGTTTCTTCGATAGCTCTCGTCGCTCGCAGATGGGAAACAGGCAACGCAAAAAAGCGGAACAGGAAGTCGGAAAGCGACGGGGTTTCAATGCTTCTTCTTCCTTCTTCTTCTTCTTCGACGGCTAGACAGGCTGTTTCGGCAGCTTTCTTTCCGCCTCTCTCACGACGGAAACTCACACACGGCACACGCCGCTATCTTTGAGGTCCTCTGCTGAACGCGCCATCGCGGGGACGCTCTGGCTGCCCCTGGCGACGTTCAGATAGAGAGAGCGTGCTCAAGGAAAGATGCGATTCACGGCATCGTGTTCTTTCGTCGAAGCCGTTCTTTTCTTTTCTTCTTCTTCGATTCTGAAGAATTGTTTCCCGTTTTTTTTACAGCAACCTCAGCTCGCACATCGCCTCCCTGCGAGCCGGGGACCACCACCCGCAGAGCCTCAGCGTCCCTTCCGTGCCAGGCAACACGTAATCCGCTCCAAAAACCGTCTCGAGCCTCGCAGGGCGGATCCTCCTGGCCGCGTCTGCCGCGGTCGAGGCTGCCGACGCCAGCGCGCCAGCGGCGCCCCCGCCGAGGCTGCGCCAGTTGAATCCAGGACTATTGCCTCCCCCTCCGCCGCCGCTCGAGGACCCGAAGCCGAAGACGCCGCCGCCCCCTCGCCGCCCACCATAGCCTCCCGTGGAAGAACTCGGCCTGCTGTTGTACCTTCCGGGCGTCGCGGGCCTCCTCAGCGGCGAGAGCGGCGGCAGCAGCAGCCCGCCGCCGACGCCGTCGCCGCCGAGGCACCCGGCGTCGGCCGGCACGGCCTCCAGCGCAAACCTCGCGTCCGCCCTGACCCGCAGGGGCCCCGCGACCTGCTGGACGGCCGAAACGGAGAGGGCGTGCCACGTTCCCCTCCCGTGCAGAGGGTGCGACCTCCCTCCGTGCAGCAGGGCAGGAGGAGGAGCGGAAGAAGGGTCTGACGACGACGACGAGCTGTTTTGGCCGCCGACGAGGCCGGAGAGGGCGCCGTGGCTCGCGAAGCCGCCGATCCCTCCGATCGCGCCCCCGTTCTCGTTCTCGCCCGTCCCGGCGCTCGTCAGGCCCAGGTCCAGCCGGGCGGACAGGTGCGTGTAATCTAAGACGGGGCGGATGAACCTACCGAGCTGCAGCGCGGCGCCGACGGAGCCAAAGGCCCGCAGGGCGGTGTGCCTGAGGTATGGGGTCCAGGCGTCACCGTCTAGAGCCGCCGCGGCCGCCGCGGCCGCGGCCGTGGCCGTGGCGACCGGGGCGCGAAGCAAAGAAGCTGCTGCGGCGGCGACTCGGCGAGGAGGAGAAGGGGCCGAGAGGGAGGTTGTGGCTCCTCTTTCTCCTCCTCGGGGAGAAGAAGAAGGAGAAGCGGAAGAAGCGCTGGCACAAGCGCCGACGGCGTCGAGCTGCTGCTGCGAGGGCGACAGCGGCGGCCTCCCGGAAGCGGGGCGGCGCCGCCTCTGCGCCTCTTCCGCTGCTGCGGAAGCGAGAGCGGAAGCAGAATCGGGGGCAGCACTGGCTCTTGCCCGGCCCCCAGCCCCTCCTCCCCCCCTCCCGACGGCGAAGAGCGCGCCCGGGAGCGGGATCCTCGCGAGACAGCCGACGGCGCCAAAGAGCCTCGCGCCGGGCTGGCCCACCCCGGGCGCGTAGGGCGTCGTTCGGGCGCCGCCGCCATCATCGTCCAGCGGGGGGACGCGAGCCGCGGCCGCGGCCCTCATCGCCCTGCGGAGGCGTCCCGTGAGCGAGCGGGCGGCCGTCGCGGCCGAGGCGGCGGAGCGGACCCTCGCCTCGACGTCGGCGGCGGAAAAGGGGATCGTCGGAGGTGTCGCCCTCGTCGCGGCGGCGGCCTCCTTCTGCTTCTTTCTCTTCGACGGCGAGGAGGCGACGGGAGCGCTCCCGTCGGCGCCCAGATCGATCACAAAGTCTGCGCCGACGAGGGAGGCGAGCGGGTCGTCGCTTCCGGAGGAGGAGCTGTTTCCCTCCTTCCCGTCGTTGCCTTCGCCGTCGTCGTCGCTCGAGGCAGAGGCAGCGATGGCGACCCCGCTGGCCTTGAGCTGCCTGCGCTGCCTCCTCTCGGCCGCCTCGAGGCGACCCCCTGGCAGGGGGGGTTGCCTCAGGCGCGGCGGGCTGCCAAAGGGCGCGTAGCGCGGCCAGATCGAAGGAGAGGTTGCGTCCGAGGAGGAGGCGGAGGAGGAAGAAACCGCGACAGCGGCTGCCCTCGAGTCGGCTTCGTCGGCGTCGTCGTCATCATCTTCGTCGTCTTCCTCGTCGTCCCTGCTCGTCGCCGCCGTCGCGCGAATGAAAGTGCTCTTCTTGGCGGAGAGCGAAGACAGGGAGAGGAGAGGAGCAGAAGAAGAAGAAGAAGAAGAAGAAGAAGGAGAAGAAGAAGAAGAGGGGGAAGAGTTTTCATCTCTCTTTTCCTCCGCTGCTGCCGTCGCCGCTTTCTCCTCTTCCTTGCCTTTTTCTGCTCCCGCTCCGGCAACACTCGTATCAGCTGCTGCAGCGTCAGCAGCGACTGCCGCCTCCACAGCAGCCGCGGCGGCCTCCGCCGCCGCGGCAGCAGCCGCAGCAGCCGCATTCTTAGCCCTCCACCCTCTCCTCCTCGGCGGAGGGGCGCGCCACAGGGTGGCCTCCCCCTCGACGGCGACGGCCCCCTGCAGGTGCGTCGTCGGCGGCAGCAGCGCGGAGGGGCGGGAGAAGGAAGAGCGGTGGCGGCCAAACCCGCGCAGCATCCTCCCCTTCCCGTCGTCGTCGCCCTCCTCCGCACCGTCGTCTTCAGCAGAGGCCCAGACCTGGTGGAGCCCCACGCGGTACTGGATCCCGTCCGCCCTGGGGCGGGACGCGACGTCGGCGGCGACGGCCAGCGGGACGACCTCGTAGCTCGCGGCGCCGTCGACGAACGGGCAGCCCTTGGCGACCGAGAGGCGCGCGTCGTGGCCGGCGGGCAGGGGGGCCGTGAGCCAGACCCGGCCGCGAGGGGCCAGGTCCTGCGCAGGAGGGAGGGAGGTCGGGGCGGGGAGGCGCCTGCGACCCTGCTGGCTCTGCTGTCGCCCGTGGCCGCTTCCGCCCCACGGCCCCTCTTCGGCGCCGCCGGTCCCGCCGCCGCCGCCGCCGCTGCTGAGCCTCTTGCTGACCGCCTTGAGCCCGCGGAGGGAGCGCGCATCCGGGGCCTCGAGCATGATGTTGAGGGCCGGGCCCGAGGTTCCCGAGCCCCCAAAGGCGCCCCCGGCTGCGGCAGAGTTGGAGGAATAGGTGCTCCTGCCGGAGCTGCTGCTGCTGCTGCGGTTGCCGAGGCGGATGCGGGCTCGGAGGGCCAGGGAGTAGGCAGAGAGGTCCTGGAGGGCCTCGGACTGAAAAAGGAGAGGAGGAGGGTTTGATTGAAAGAGAATGAGAGAAGGAGGGAAGCAGAGCGGAGACGTGAACCAGAACGAGGGGAGAGAAGAAAAAGAAAGAGAAGAGGGGAAAGAAAACGAAAAAGAAAACCTCCTCTTTCTTTCCCTTCTCACCAAGGGCACGCCCCTCGCGTGCGTGGCCCAGAGCCTCTGGATCCGGGCCCGGCCCAGCACTGCGGCCCACCAGCGGCGCCCTCCGACGCAGCCCAGAGTGCGGTCGACGAACTGGAGGAAAACAGAGTTGATTTTGGAGGGAAAGAGTCGGGGGGGAACGGAAAGAGGAAGAGGGTGTTTTTGAGAAGAGGAAACGAGAGACAAAGAGAAAACTTGAAGAAAGAAAAAGGAAGGAAACTCTCACCACTCCTCCGTTCGACCCGTCGTAACCAGGGGTGAGCGGCCCCACGCCGGCCTGCATCGCTAGCAGCTGCTGCGCCCTCACGGCCCCCTGCGGGGCCAGCGCCGCGAGCGGGGCCGGCTCGCAGGGCAGCGCCCCCGCGGCGCCGTCGCCCAGCGACCGCGCGCTCGAGACGGGGAGCTCCCAGAACTGCGCCGCGAGCGCGGTGCGGACCTCCTGGCGCTGGGTCATGCGCTCGGGGACGACCATTGTGCTGCCGTCGGGGATCGGGGAGAGATAGAGCGGTCAAAAGGCAGAGCAGGGGCGCGTGTTCTCCTCGGCTCGAAGAAGGAGGTCGAGCAAAGAAAGAAGAAGGGATCGGCGACAGAGCAGGAAAAAAACAATCGAAGGGCGTCTCTTCCTTGCGAATTTCTCGACGAATATGCTCTCGCCCCCACCGTCTCTCTTCGGGAGCGCAGGGAGCCTATAGAGGAGAGGCCTCTGCGAGGAGAAAGGAACACGAAGAGCTCGTTTGCAGCGTCGCGGCGAGCTGGAAAAGGCGGACCCCTCGTGCTTCTTCACTGCTGAAGTTTTTTTTTGTGTTGCGCCGTCGGTGCCGATGGCGATGCCGGAGAGCAATCCCCGATTCACTTCCGCCGCCCAACGCCGAGAGGAGAGGGAAAGCGAAAGGCAACAGAAGAAGAGACAAAAAAAAACAAGGCATCTCGCTCTCTCGTGCCCGTCCCTCCTCCTCATCTCTGCGGCAGCGCGGGCCCTGCGCATGTACGCGCGCGCGCACGTGCGAGAACCCTTGCGTGGCGCGTGACAGCGCCGCAAGAGCAGAGAGAGCAAGAGAGCAGTCAGGGAAGCACCGAAAAGAGAGAGTCGACGGCAAACCGGACCTCTTCTTTCGATGGCGACGCTGGACCGCTTCCCGTACTCGTCGGCGCCCGTCAAGCGCGTCAAGGCGATCCAGTTTGGCATCCTGGACCCTGACTTTGTGGTGAGCAAAGCCGCGACGAAGAGGAAAAAGGCGGCGATCGGGGCGTTTCTCTGCCGGCGAGTGAGAACAGCACTGGCCGTCGCTGCTTTTTTTCCACGCCGCAGTGCCTTGCTTTGCGCCGCCCTTGTGGTGGCGCTTTGCTTCGACTGTTCCGAGTCGCTGGTGCAGCCTCCTGGCGATCGACGAGCTCCTGGATGCGCGAAGAGAATCGCCCGTGCTGTCCTCCACACGAGGCTTAACGAGTGCATTCATCTGGTGACGCCGACGCCCGCTTGCCTGCTTTCCGCTCCGATTCCATCGCCGTCTGCCAACGCGCTTGGCTCTGCCGGGGGGCGCTGCTGTCCCTCTGAGAGCTCGCGAGGGCGCTTTGGCGAGAGTCTTGTGCACGCATTCTCGCACCTCCGTGTGGCTCGCTGCTTGAAAGAGCACGTCAACACAAGGAGGTGGCGACGGCAGAGAGGGCAGCTGCGACGGCGACGGCGACGATCCGCCGCCCCCTCTCGTGCTCTCCTTTGACCTCTTCTCGCTTTTTCCCCTTCTCTCACGCACGACCACCACCACCAAAACCTCCCAACCGAAACCGCCCCCCAGCGCCGCTACTCCGTCGCCAAGATCGACTCGGGCCAGGCCTACGAAAACGGCCGCCCGCGCCTCGGCGGCCTCGCCGACCCCAGGCTCGGCACCGTCGACCGCGCGCTCAAGTGCACGACCGACGGCTGCGGCGTCGCTGACTCGCCCGGCTACTTTGGCCACGTCGAGCTCGCCAAGCCCGTCTACCACATCGGGTTCATGAGCACCGTCGTCAAGGTGCTACGGTGCGTGTCGTACCACACGTCCGGGATCCTGACCGCGAGGGACGACCCCAAGTTCAAGCAGTGCAACGCGCACGCGAGCCCGGCCGCGCGGCTGCGCGCGTTTTCCGCGGCGTGTGGCTCCAAGCGCGCCGACGACACGACGGGGTCGCCGCAGCCGACCTACCGCATCGACGGGCCGCGCGTCTGGGCCGAGTTCCCCAAGCTCAGGCCCAACGCCGACGGCATGGACGACGACGCCGCGGCGGGCCTGCCGCCGGACGTCGACCGCAGGCAGGAGCTGAGCGCCGAGAGGGCGCACGAGATCCTGCGCCGCATCTCCGACGCCGACTGCCGCGCGCTGGGCTTCGACCCCTCGCTGTCGAGGCCCGACTGGATGCTGCTGACGGCGCTGCCGGTCCCGCCGCCGCCCGTCCGCCCCTCAGTCGCCGTCGACGCCGGGTCCCGCTCCGAGGACGACCTCACCTACAAGCTGGCCGAGATCGTCAAGGCGAACAACCGGCTCGCGCGGCAGGAGGTCGCGGGGGCTCCGGCCCACGTCCTGAGGGAGTTTGTGGCGCTGCTGCAGTTCCACGTCACGACCTACATCGACAACACGCGGCCGGGGCACCCCGTCGCGGCGCAGCGGTCGGGGAGGCCCATCAAGTCGATCTCGCAGCGGCTCAAGGGGAAGGAAGGTGCGAATGTTCTTTTTTTTTTTGAGAAGAAGAAGAAGAATCGCGGCGAGAGAGGTCCGAACGGACGAAAACAACTCACTCCTTCTTTCCGCTCCTCTCTCCTCCTTCTTTCTGCTCCTCTCTCCTCCTTCTTTCCGCTCCTCTCTCGTCCTTCTCTCCGCCCCTCTCTCTTACCTTTCGCTTCTACAAAACAACTATCACCTGCCCAGGCCGCGTCCGTGGTAACCTGATGGGCAAGCGCGTCGACTTCTCCGCGCGCACGGTCATCTCGGGCGACCCCAACCTGGCCCTCGACGAGCTCGGCGTGCCGTGGTCGATCGCGCTGACGCTGACGGTCCCCGAGGCCGTGACGCCGCACAACATCGGGAGGCTCGCGGCGCTGGTGGCCAACGGCCCGCACCCGCCGCCGGGGCAGACGGGAGCCAAGTAAGAGGAGGAGTTTTTTTGTTTTTTGAGTGCTTATTTTTTCACTCTCTTTCTTCCCTCCTTCGTTCCTTCCCACTTCCCTCTTCTCCCTCTTGTCTTCTTCCTTTTCTCTCCCACGAATAACTTATCGCTAACACTTGAGAATCCTCGCCCATTCAACCCCTCCTCCTTATTAGGTTCATCGTCCGCGAGGACGGCCAGCGCCTCGACCTCCGCTTCGTGCGCCGCGATGCCGACCGCCACCTCGAGTACGGCTTCCGCGTCGAGCGGCACCTCCAGAACGGCGACATCGTCCTCTTCAACCGCCAGCCCTCGCTCCACAAGATGTCGATGATGGGCCACCGCGTGCGCATCCTGCCGCACTCGACCTTCCGGCTCAACCTGAGCGTGACGAGCCCTTACAACGCCGACTTTGACGGCGACGAGATGAACATGCACGTGCCGCAGACGCTGGAGGCGAGGGCCGAGGCGATGGCGATCATGGCTGTGCCGAGGAACATCGTGTCGCCGCAGGCGAACAAGCCCGTGATCGGGATCGTGCAGGTGAGAGAAGAGTTGGAGAGAGGGGGAGAGGGAGAGAGGGAGAGAGAGGAGAGCTGGCTCTTGGCTGTCGCCGCGCTCCTGCGTTTGAAAGAAGAGGGAAAAAACTCACCTTTTTTTTCCCTTTCCTTTTCGCTCCACCACCAACCAAAACCAAACCAAAAAACACAGGACACCCTCCTCGGATGCCGCCTCATGACCGCGCGCGACTCGTTCATCGAGAAGGACGTCGCGTTCAACATGATGATGTGGCTCGAGGACTGGGACGGCCGCGTGCCGATGCCGGCGCTGCTCAAGCCGAGGCCTCGCTGGACGGGCAAGCAGTTTATCAGCGCGTTCTTGCCTCCTGGAGTCAACTGCCGGCGGACGACGTCGTGGTACCGCGACGGCGAGCCCGCAGACATGAGCCCCACGGACTCGCAGGTGCTGATCCAGGGAGGGCAGCTGCTGACGGGCACACTGTGCAAGAAGACGCTGGGAGCAAGCGCCGGGTCGCTGGTGCACGTGATCTGGGCCGACGAGGGGCCCGAGGCCGCGAGGGCTTTCCTGAGCCAGTGCCAGGTGAGTGAGGAGAAGGGGAGAGGGGGGGAGAGAGAGAGAGAGGCTGGGGGAAGGGGAGTGGAGAGAGAAGGGGGTCGAAAAAGAAACTCGAAAAAAAAAAGAAAAAAACTCGCCACTCACAATTCTTCAAAAAAAAACTCCTCCCGAACTCTTTTTCCACATCAGTACATCACCAACTACTGGCTGCTCCAGCACGGCTTCTCGATCGGCATCGGGGACACCGTCGCCGACGCGCGCACCATGGCCATCATCTCCCGCACGATCGAGGGCGCCGAGGCCGAGGTCAAGAGACTGACGCAGAAGCTGCAGGCCCGCGAGCTCGAGGCGCAGCCGGGGCGGTCGATGATGGAGTCGTTCGAGAACCAAGTCAACCAGGTCCTGAACAAGGCGAGGGACGACGCGGGGCGGCAGGCGCAGGCCTCTCTCAAAGACACGAACAACGTCGTGAGAATGGTGACTGCCGGGTCGAAGGGCTCGTTCATCAACATCTCGCAGATGATTGCCTGCGTCGGTAAGGAGGAAGTTATTTTTCGACATTTTTTTTTAAGTTTTTATTTTCGAGGTCGAGAAAACACTCACACACTAAATAAAATAAAAACCAACAGGCCAACAAAACGTCGAGGGAAAGCGCATCCCCTTTGGGTTCGCAGGCCGCACCCTCCCGCACTTCACCAAGGACGACCTGGGCCCCGAGTCCCGAGGCTTCGTCTCCAACTCGTACCTTTCCGGATTAACGCCACAGGAGCTCTTTTTCCACGCGATGGGAGGCCGCGAGGGGCTCATCGACACGGCCGTCAAGACGTCCTCGACGGGGTACATTCAGCGCAGGCTCGTCAAGGCGATGGAGGACTACTCGATCCGCTACGACGGCACTGTGCGCGACGCCGGCGGGGCTGTCGTCCAGTTTTTGTACGGCGAGGACGGGATGGACGGGTCCCGCGTCGAAGGGACGAGTTTGGACGTGCTACGGATGCGCGAGGGCGCGTTTCGCTCGGCGTTCAAGTTTGAGCTCGACGACCCTGCGTGGGCGCCCGCGTGGCTTCCCGCGAGCACGCTCGAGGCGCTGAGGGCGAGTGTGGCTGCTCGCAGGGCGCTGGACGCGGAGTACGTGCAGCTCTGCGACGACCTGGCGGTGCTGCGGACGGTAAGCAAGGGGAAGGAAGTTGGTTTTCTTTGTTTTTGTTTTTTTGGGTCTCGAGGAGGAAAAGGTCGAGGCTGCGAGAAGAACAAAAAAAACGAAGAAAATGATAACGCGAACTCACCTCTGTTCTCTCTTCCTTCCTCCTTTCCCCTCTCTTCTCACCCCCCTTTGCTTCTAAACCCCCTCACAGGAGGTCCTCCGAAGCGGCGACGCGTCCGTCGTCCTCCCCATAAACCTCAAGCGCCTGATCTGGAACGCCCAGCAGGCCTTTGGCTGCGGCGCGGGGGGCGGCGGCGGCTCCGCCTCGGGCGCCTCGGCTGGCGACGGCAGCAGGGCCTCGGCGGCCTCGTCGTCGTCCGCACTCGACCCGCTCGACGTCGTCAAGCGCGTCAGGGACCTCTGCGAGACCAGGCTGAAAGTCGTCGACGGCGACGACCCGCTCTCGGCCGAGGCGCAGCGCAACGCGACGCTCCTCACGTGCTGCCTGCTGCGGTCGACGCTCGCTGCCAAGCGCGTTCTGCGCGAGCACCGGCTGTCCCCGGACGCGTTCGAGTGGCTCGTGGGCGAGGTCGAGGCGCGCTTCTTCGCCGCTGTGGCGCACCCGGGGGAGGTTGTCGGCACCGTCGCCGCGCAGTCGATCGGCGAGCCGACGACGCAGATGACTCTCAACACGTTCCACTTTGCCGGCGTCTCCGCGAAGAACGTCACGCTGGGCGTGCCGCGCCTCACCGAGATCATCAACGTCTCCAAGTCGATCAAGACGCCGTCGCTGTCTGTCTATTTGGCCGGAGACGCCGCGAGGGACCGCGAGGCGGCCAAGGCCGTACAGTGCGCGCTCGAGCACACGACGCTGCGGCGCGTCGCCGCGGCCGCCGAGGTGCACTACGACCCGGACCCGTCGACCACCGTCATCGACGAGGACCGCGAGTTCGTGGCCGCCTACTTCGAGATGCCCGACGAGGAGCTTGACGTCCGCCGCATGTCACCCTGGCTGCTGCGCATCGAGCTCAACCGCGAGATGATGGTTGACAAGAAGCTGTCGATGGCCGACGTCGCCGAGCGCATCAACGCCGAGTTCGAGGACGAGCTGTCGTGCATCTTCAACGACGACAACGCTGACAAGCTGGTGCTGCGGATCCGGATCCTGAGCGACGAGGGGGCCATCGACAAGGACGGGTTCGCCGCGGGCGTGAGCGAACACGACGACGGTGAGTTTCGGTTGGTGGAGTTGGGAGCGGGGTGGTGGTGGAGAGGTTGAGATGGCGAGCGAAGAGAGCAGCGAGAGTGAGGGAGGGCTAGGTCAGGCGCTGCGACGGACGCTCACCAAAACGAAATCCTCTTCCGTTCTCCACCGCCCCCCCCCCTCTCCCGAAAAAAAACCCTCTAAACAGCCTTTCTCAAGAAGATCGAGGGCACGCTGCTCTCCCAGGTCGCGCTCCAGGGCGTGGCCGACATCAAAAAGGTCTTCATCCGCGAGACCGAGCGCCTCGTGCCCGACGCGGCGGCGCAGGGCGGCTACGCCAAGGAGTCGGAGTGGATGCTCGACACCGAGGGGGTCAACCTGCTCGAGGTGCTCTGCCACCCGGATGTGGACGCGACGCGCACGATCAGCAACCACCTGGTCGAGGTGATTGACGTGCTGGGCATCGAGGCCGGGCGCGGGGCGCTGCTCAAGGAAGTGCGCGGGGTCATCGAGTTCGACGGTGCGATGTTTTTTTTTTGAGCTTTTTCGAGCTTCTTTTTCCACTTGCTTGCTTCCCTGCTTGCTTCCTTGGCTTCGGTGCTTCTTCTACTTTTCGCCCTTCCGCGGCGTCGGCGATTTCGTCTTCTTCAGCCTCTCGTTTCGTTCGAAGCTGAAGAAGAAGAAGAAGGAATCGCCTTTCCCCCTTTTCCGGGTCTCGACGATGACGACGACGGGAGAGAGAAAAACTCACTCTCTTTCCTTCCTCTTTCCTCGAATTTCTCGACCACCACCGCCACCGCCACCGCCACCAAACCTCCCATTCAACAACACCCCAGGCTCCTACGTCAACTACCGCCACCTGGCCATGCTCGTCGACTCCATGACCTCCCGCGGCCACTTCATGGCCATCACCCGCCACGGCATCAACCGGTCCGAGGCCGGGCCGCTCGCGCAGGCGTCGTTCGAGGAGACGGTCGACATCCTGTTCCGCGCCGCGGTCTTCGCCGAGCGCGACGGGATGACGGGCGTGTCCGAGGCGGTGATGCTGGGCGCGCTGGCGCCGATCGGCACGGGCGCGTTCTCGCTGATGCTGGACGAGGCGAGGCTGGCGGACGCGGTCGAGGTCGGGCTGCTGGGGGGCGGCGAGGGCGGGGCCGGCGGGGAGTACGGCGCCGGCGGGTTTTACGGCGGCGAGGGCGGCGGCCCGGGGGGCGGAGCCGGCGGCGCGACCCCGGGGAGGATGACCCCGGGGATGACGCCCAGCCACACCAGCCCGAGCGTGTTCCGGTCGCCGGGGGTGTGGTCCCCGATGGTCGGGGCCGGCGGCATGGCGGGCTTCTCGCCCGCCGCGGCGGCCGGGTTTTCCCCCGCGGCGTCGCCCGCGTACGGAGCGTCGCCGGCGTATCAGGCAGGGGGCGGAGGGGCCGGAGGGCGGGCGGGGGCCTCTCCGATGTACCAGGCGACGAGTCCTGCTTGGTGCGTGTTTCGTTGTGTTTTCTTTTTTTTTGTTTGGGGGGGGGTCTTCTCCCTCGAGCGGGAGGAGAACGCGGACTTTGCTCCGCGTCTTTTTTCGTCGTCGTTGTCGACGGCAGCGACGGCGACAAATCGTTTCTTTTCTTTCTCTCGCGCGCGCTCTCCTTCCTCTCTCGTCCTCGCCCTCCCCTTTTCTCTCTCTATCTGCCTCCTCTTCGCGATCGACTCTCACGGATCTCTTCCCTTCAAAACTCCACGCGCAAAATCGATTTTAACAAAATGATCAGGTCGCCGACGAGTCCCGCGTACTCTCCGACGTCGCCGAGCTACGCCCCGACCGGCGCCGGCGGCGGAGCGGCCGGAGGCGCCTCCGCGCAGTATTCCCCGACCTCTCCCGCCTACTCGCCCACGTCTCCAGCCTACTCTCCGACGTCGCCGGCCTACTCCCCGACGTCGCCGGCATATTCTCCGACGTCGCCGGCGTACGTTCCGGGGCAGCAGCAGCTGCGCGGCGGCGCAGCCGGAGGAGGAGGAGGGGCCGCCTCGGCGCAGTACTCGCCGACGAGTCCCGCTTACTCTCCGACGTCGCCGGCCTACAGCCCGACCTCTCCCGCCTACAGCCCGACCTCTCCCGCCTACAGCCCGACCTCTCCCGCCTACAGTCCCACGAGTCCTGCCTACAGCCCCACGAGTCCTGCCTACAGCCCCACGAGTCCTGCCTATTCGCCCGACGGCGGCGGTGGGGCGTGAGAGAGAAGAGAGAGAGGAGATGGAGAGAGAGAAGAGGCAGAGAGAGAGGAGAAATGTTTTTTCGTTCCTGTTCTTCCTCTTTCCTGTCTTGTTCTTGTTCTTGTTTATTTTATGCATGGTGTTGCGTATATTCTTGTAGCAGGAGATGTGTCAGATCGCATCGCAGGTTTTGGAATCGAAGAGAGAACTGGAAGACACAGCTGTTGATCATGCCCTCGTGAGCTTTTTTAAGAACTAAATCTAAATTCCAGGGTTGGCAGGAAAAAGCAGAAGAGCATTTTTTTGGTTCTTTCATTTCATATTTTTAAGGCAAAAAAAAAAAGGAGGAGGCGGCGGTCCCTTTCCCGTGACACACGGGAGAATTAAAGGGAGAAGGAGAAAGAAACCTCAAAGCGGCGAGGCCCACTCTCTCAGCAACCCTTGCTCCGAGCAACGACCCTTTCTGAGCGACGACGGCCTCGAGGTAAGTCTGCCCTTCCGGCGGCTCAAGCTAAGCTCGTCCTCAAACAACCTCAGACGCTGGAGCATTTGAGGGTTTAGGCCAGGGCGCGGGCGTAGAGTGGCGGGAGGAGGCTAGGAAGTCGCCGAGGTTGGCCGAGGAAAGGGGAAGAGGGAAGAGGCAAGGCCGCAGAAAAAGAGAAGGTTTCGAAAGAGAAGAGTGAACAGTTGTTGGCTGCACCTCCGCCACACTTTCGTCGTCCTCTTTGTCTTTTCCTTCATCTCGGGGGTAGAGTTGCGGGAGGACGCTAGGTCGTCGCCGAGATTGGCCGAGGAAAGAGGACGAGGGAAGATAAATGGCCGCAGATAAAGAGAAGCAAGAAGACTGTTTCGAACGAGAAGATTGAACAGTTAGCTGCACTGCCGCCACACTTTCTTCGTCCTCTTTGTCTTTTCTCCCCTCTCTTTCCTTTGAACCTTTCTTCAAACCCTCCGCCATGCGATCCGGAGCAGCGGTTCTCCCGCTGCTCGCGGGGCTCGTCCTGCTCTGCTCTGCGACGAGGGCGCAGGTAAGCGTTTTGTTTTTTCGCGTTTGAAATCTCGGCAAGGGAAAATTCAAATTGAAGTCGATGCAGCGTCCAAAGCAGCTGGCGTCATTTCCCCGGCTCTGGAGGAATAGGGCGGGGTTATCGCTCTCTGCTCTTGCTTGATGTGCTGAGCCACGTACTATCGTCAGCGACTGACGAATTTTTTGAGAGGACAGGAAGCCTGTAGCGGGCTACTGCGAGCGCGATGTTGTTCTGCGTCATTGCCCAAAAATTGAAGCCCCAAGCAAAGCGTCCTCCTTTGTCCTCTTTTCGCCGCGACCGCACCGACAGCTCGCCGCATCGAGTGTTATTTCCTTCGAATTGGGCGATGAATATTGTCCAGTTGCCGGACCTGGGGTGATTTCAGGGGACAGGAGCAGCGAGGAAACTCTCGAGCGGCATCCAGGTTGGGGCGTTTCGCAATGGATGAGAGAGAAGGAAAAAAAGAGGAGAGAGAAGCGCTCGTCCCGCTGCGGCGGGAAGCACGCATGAACCCTGAGAAAAGAAAAGGAGAAAAAACGGCTCTTTCTTTCGCTTTTCCTTTCTTTCCTTCCCCAACTCGCGTTCTCTTGCCGTCCTTGCTCTCTTGTCTTCCGTCCAAGAAAACCGAAATCATTCTCTCTCCCCCCTCTCCTCGTGATAAAAACCATCTTCAGGCCACCGATCTCACTCGCTCCTCGCTCGTCTCCCTGACCGCAGGGAACAAGAGCTTCCCTTGGCAGCTCCGCTCGTGGCTCCCGCCGAACAAAAACACGACCGTCGGCGCCCTCGGGCGGGCCGTCGGCTCCGTCGCCAACTCCTCCAACCCGCTCAACGCCACCAAGGCCGTCGCGCAGGGCCTGGCGATCTACAAGCAGGAGACCAAGGCGCTGATCCTGGGGCAAGCGGACATCGTCTCGTTCGTCAACTCGGTCAACACCTCGGCGTCTGCCGGCTCGCCGATCACGTGCTTCGTCGACCCCTCGACGGGGCAGCTCGTCGGGCTCGAACAGGCCGGCCTGACCGCGTGCTCGCCCACGGGGGACGTCACTGTCGTGCCCACCTCTGCGGGCTACATCTCGCAGATCAAGCTCGCGTACACCTACGACGGCGCCTTCGTCGGCCGCCTCGTTTTCGACCTCAAGGCCAACGCGACGGCCAATCCCGTCTCGTACACCTGCGGCAGCGCCGGAGGGAAAGCCGTGGACCTGTTGCCGAGCAAGGGGGCCTTTATCGTGACCAAGCTCGGCGTCGGGTGCGCGCCTCTGCCTTCAGTGGCCGCTGGAAGCGCCTCCGGGGGCAGGAGGAGGAGGAGCCTCTCGGCAGCGGAGCCCGGGACTGGCCTCTCGGCCAGAGGCATCACCGTCGCCGCCGCCGCGCTCGCCTCGCTCCCGATCGACCCCGCGACGGGCGTGCCGGAGACGCCGCAGCTCGGGGACGTCATCGCGCCCCAGGACGGAGGCGGCGGTGGCGGCGCCCCCACGCCTGTTCCTACGCCGACGACGGCCCCTCCTGCCCCAGTCGTGACTCCAAGCTCGGCGACCCTGTCGAGCACCTCGGCGACGCTGGTGATCTCCGGGGCAAACTTCGATCCCACGGCGGCAGGCAACGTCGTGACCCTGGGCAGTGGCGCCATGGGAACCGTGACTGCGGCGTCCTCGACGTCTTTGACCGTCACCTTCTCGGCGCAGCCGAGCGCGGGCGCTCTTTCGGCCTCCGTGACGTCCTTTGGCCTGTCGAGCGGAACTGCAGTCGTCGTCGCCACCGTCCGCGTCCCCCCCTCGGTCTCGCCGAGCTCGGCGACCCTGTCGAGCACCTCAGCGACGCTGGTGATCTCCGGGGCAAACTTCGATCCCACGGCCGCAGGCAACGTCGTGACCCTGAGCAGCGGGACCGTGAGTTCGATTTCGTCTGCCTCGGCGACATCTTTGACCGTCGTCTTCGCGACGCAGCCGAGCCTGGGCTCTCTCTCGGCCTCCGTGACGTCGTTTGGCCTGTCGAGTGGTGTGCCAGTCCAGGTCGCAATCGTCCTCGTGATCCCCGCGTGGGCCGTGGTCGGGACCGCAGGCTTTTCTGCGGGGGGCGCAAACTACGTGTCCCTCGCCCTCGACTCGACGGGGACGCCCTTTGTCGCTTACCAAGACATTAACGCTGGCGGAAAAGCTACCGTCCAAAAGTTCGTCGCCGGGAGCTGGACCGTGGTCGGGACGGCAGGCTTTTCTGCGGGAGTCGCATCCTACACGTCTCTCGCCCTCGACTCGACGGGGACGCCCTTTGTCGCTTACAGAGACAATGTCAACGGCGGAAAGGCGACAGTGCAAACGCTCGTGAGCGGGACCTGGACCGTGGTCGGGACCGCAGGCTTTTCTGCGGGGCAAGCATTGTACACGTCCCTCGCCCTGGACTCGACGGG
>Ga0210003_1001033_pt1 | contig 24769 bp, 30 predicted proteins | sample LantaG_FD_182804 | JGI IMG/M metagenome (GOLD analysis project Ga0210003, IMG submission 182804) | Deep subsurface microbial communities from Baltic Sea to uncover new lineages of life (NeLLi) - Landsort_02402 metaG (SPAdes) (version 2) | ecosystem: Environmental > Aquatic > Marine > Oceanic >... | reverse complement strand
GGGGGGGGGGGGGGGGGGGGGGGGGATTCGAGTTTCGTGGTGGGGAGCGGAAAGAAGCGGGGGCGGGAGAGTGAGAGGAGGAGGAGGTCGAAAAAAGGTCGAGAAAGGGAGAGAAGAAAAGAAAAAAAAAGGTTTCGCCCGATCTCTCCTTGTTCATCTTTCTCTCTCCGCTCCCTCACCCTCGTCGTAGACGGGCGCGTCCCCCAGAGCCACCTCGTGGAACCCGCTCAGGCAGATGAAAGGCCCGAGCCTGAACGTGGCGAGCTCCAGGGCGCCCGAGAGCGGGGCCGGGTGCCGAGGAGGCGGTTGATGCGGAGGTCGCGCCTCTCGTCGCCCTTCTTCTTCTTCGCTCCTCATCGTTCTAGGTTTTGGTCATTTCTGGGTTCTCGGGGCAGGGAATCCCCTTGCTTTTGCGACTAGACGGTAAAATGAGATCGTTAAGTTGCGTGAGCGCCAAGAAGAAAAGGTTCGGAGGTTTTGAAGGGCGAGTTATCGGGAACGCGGAACGAGGCGGAAAAAAGCGAATTGGAAAGAAAAAAGGAGCGTCGAAGAAAATGGAGCTGCTTTCCTCGCATGCCTCTTTTTCACTTTTTGACGAGCGCTGTCCGTTGTCGAACACGAGAAAAAAGAAAGGCCTCCGCCTTTTTTTCTCCGCCTTCCCCGCGGCCTCTCTCCTCCGAAAGCGACCACAACGCTGGATCGAACGCGCCTCGAATACCCCTTGCTTTGAAAAGGAGAAGCAAGGGGTGCAAGCGCCCGAACGACAAAGCGGCAAATCAATCCTTTGCCGACGCAGCATCATCGATCTTTCGACCTCGACCTCAACAAGAAAAAAAAGAGAAAAAAGCAAAATGGTCGTCTGGCACTCTTTCCTGCCGTTTGGCCTGTCTATCGCCATCTGCGTCTTCGTGTCGTGGAAGTCGGTCGAGAACCAGCTCGAGCTGCGCGAGGCCGGGAGAACTGGGGGTGACAGCGAGGTGAGGAGGAGGTGCGGAGAAGAAGGAGAAGAAGAGCGAGGAGGAGGCGACGAAGTCGACGAAGCGACGTCGACGACGCAACTCGGCCCCTACCGCCACCGTCCCCCTCGGACGGCCTCCGAGCTCCGCGCCAGGCTGCAGACGCTTGCGAAGATGCCTCCCGGCCCTCGAAGGCTCGCGAGGGGGAAAGCGCTGGCTCTGGCTGCGGAGCACGCGCTCAGGGAGGCGAGCCCGGAGGCTGAAGGAGGAGGGAACGGAAACGCCGAAAACGACGACGGAGAAGAGATCGTCTTTGTCGAGAGCAACGCCGCGGCCGCGCTCCGGCAGACCTTGCCGTGGCTCGACGCCCGCCTGGCCGCACTGGCCAGCGAGGACGTGCGCGCGATCGGCTGCGGCCTCTGCGGGATCTGCGCGGGCCACGAGGATGCGTGCGCGACGCACGCGTGGCCTTGCGGCGTCGCCGGAGGCGGGACGGAAGGAGGAGGAGGAAGAGGAGGAGGAGGAAGAGGAGAAGGAAATCAGAGCAGCAACAACGATGGCGGCAACGGAGGCCTCCTCGCAGCGCTCTTCGGCTCCTCCTCCCAGCCCTCTTTCTCCCCGTACCCTTCGAGATCCACCTCATCAATCAACGACGACTCGGTCTACGCGACCTCGGGCCACCGCGCCTGCGGCCGCTGCGCCGCGCGGTGCGGCTCCAAGTGCCCCTTCTGCCGCGGCGAGCGGGGCGCGCCGCGGCTGGCGTTTCTCCTCGAAGGATAGAAGAAGGATATAGTTATTAAAAAGGAAATAAAATAGTGTAAAAAGAGAAAGAAAAAACGCGCACCGGGGCGAGCAAGAGAGGGAGGTGGAGAGAGAGAGGCGAAGGAGGTCGAGGTCGAAAAAGGTCGAACGAGGAAAAAAAACAACGAAAGAGGAGAATTGAAGGTTTGATATTTCGATTTTAGTTCTACAAAGCGCGTCGTCCCCGATGCTGTTTTCTCCGATTGACGTTTACTTCAGCACGGCAGAGAGGCACGTACGCACGCATCTGCCCTCCCCCCGCGCTCTCGCGCAATTCAGCTCCTCCCCGCGGAGGCAGAGCGGTTGGCCGCGGCCCTCGCTGCGACCTCGGCGTCGACCTCCGCGCCGGCCTTCTCGGTCCACGCGACGAGCGCCCCGGCCCCCGCCGCGCCCGCGGCGCCCCAGGCGACGTGGAGCCAGGGCTGGTGGAGCGCAGGGAGCTTTCGGATCTGGGGTTGTGGAGGGCGAAGAGAGACAGAAGAGGTGAGTTGATGGGGGAAAAAGTGCGATCGACGATGAACTCTCGCCGTCGCCGCCATCGTCGTCGTCGTTCTCTCTTTCCCTTCTCCCTGCCCCTCTCTCTCACTTACCGCGTTGGCGTAGACCTGCACGGCCACGCCCAGGGCGGCGCCCGTGGCCGCGACGGACACCATCTGAGAGACGGGAGCGAGAAACGGACGGGAAGAGGCTGAAAAAAGACGAGCAAGGGAATTCAACCGAGAGTCGTTTCGGCCGTCGTCGTTGTTCTCTCGGCGAGAAAAAAACGAAGAAGAAATGATTTTCTATTTGGCCATCGGCTGGTTCGAAGAAGAAGAAAAAAACGCTCTCTCTTTCCGCTTCAACTTCTCGATCGAGAGAATCACAAAGAATCCACAATTCCCTCTCTCCTGTTACACACACATAAACTATGAGCGATGAACGAACGAACAAAAAGAAAGAAAGAAAGAAGAGAGAGGAACGAACGCTCTTTACTTCTTGCTTGTCGCCGTCGTCGTTGTATCGAAAAAGACCCCTTCCCCCGCCTTCCAAAAGTCCTTCCCGCCGCCCTTTTTCGCAAACACCTCGTTCTGGCCCGCGATCGGGTGCCCAAACGCCCTGTCGTGCGAGCTCAGGTACCCTCCTGTCCCGGCGTGCCTCAGAGACACCCTCCCGTCCCTCTTCCAGAAGACAGAATTAGAACCCGACTTGGAAGACTTGGCGTTGGTCGCCGGCTCGACTTCCAAGACCCATTCGTCCATCGCGTCGCTCTGGCTCTCGCCGCCGAACGCCGAGACCTCGAGGTTGCGGGAGAGAGGGGAAGGGAAGTCGTGCGAGTGGAGCCAGCGACGGGACCTGGCGTGCTGCAGGCGGACGCGGTCTCCCGACTTGAGCGCCTGCCCGCGCTGGCACGAAGGGAGGAGGAGGTTAGAATTGTCACCGTCGCCGTTGGGGAGCAAGACGGGTTTCACGAGCCAGACGCCTCCCGGGTCGGTGGCGGCCGCGACGGCGGTGACGCTCATCTGGCCGCTTCCCTCGCCCCCGTAGGCTGTTGGGTGGTGGTGGTGGTGGAATTGGGGGGGGAGAGAGAGAGAGAGAGAGAGAAGAAGCGGTGGTGGTGAGAGAGAGAGAGAGAAAGGAAGGAAGGAAGAAAGAGAAAAAGAGGATCAGACTTCAGCCCTCCTTACCGATGTTCTGCGAGTGCAGGAGGCGGCCCGTTTCGGCGTGCTCGAGCTTGAGCGCCGAGCCGCAGGTGACCTGGAGTGGAGGAGGAGGACGAAGGTTGAGAGAAGAAGAAGAAAGAAGAGGTTGAGTTTTTCGGGAAACGAGTTTTTTTTTTTTTTCGAGATCGATGGTCGATCGACATTGGAAACTCCCTTTTTTTTTTCCTCTCTCTTTTTCTCTTCGCACTCGTACTCACTAGCACTTCCCCTGCCGGTGGAATGTCGCTCGCGACCGTCTGGTCGCTCGCTGCGGACGACGACGACGAAGAAGCCGCCGCTGCTGCCTTGGCGGCCTTCTTGGCCGCGCGCGCCTCCTTCTTCGTCATCGCTTCGACGAAGGCGCCCGGAGCGATCGTCGTCAGGAGGAGCAGGCACGCCAGGAGGAGCGCCGCGACTGCGAGCGAGGCCCTGCGGCTGCTGCTGGAGCTCGAGGGAGAAGAAGAGTACGCGCGAGCCATGGTTTGGGATAAATGACTCGGGCGCCGGGGGAATTGAGAGAGAGAGAAAGAGAGAAGCCCGCGAGAGAGGGAAAGAATGAGCTTGTGAAAAAGGGGCGATCTTGCTTCAATTTTTTTCCCCCTCTCTCTTTTCGATTTTCGATTTTTTTTCTTCATTCGTTTTGCCCCCCCTTCTTTCTCTCTACTTTACACACAGACGCACACACAAAAACCGATTCTAGAGCCCACCAGGAGGCACGTACAGCCCCGGCGTCGCGGTCCCAGCAAACTGCTCCTCGTCCACGTCGTTGAAGAGCAGAGAGGCGTTGCTGTTGTTGTTCGCTCCTGCTGCTGCTGCTGTCGTCGTCGCTGCCGCCGCCCCGGAAGAAGCGGCAGGGGGCTGCTGCTGCGGCGCCCTCGCCAGCGGCTCCGACTCCTCTTCCCCTCCCCCGCCTCCACCACCTCCGACAGCCCCCCCACGGAACAGGATGCCCCCAAGGCTCAGCGGTCTCACTTTACCGCCAAACAGCGGCTTCAGCACCCTCGAGTCGAGCTGGGACCAGGCCGCCAGCAGCTTGTCGGCATCGTCGCCCTGGGCCTTTGCCGACGACAGCGCCTCGGCCGCCTCGGAGGGGGTCATCCCGCGAGTTTCTTCCAAAGCGCGACGCAGAAGGTCGTCGTCGGATGCGCCGAGTAAATTCCACCTCCGTAACAAAGAATCGGCCCCGGGGGCCGCGGCGAGCGTCGAGGCGACGACGGCGACGAGTGTCGCTGCCTCAATCGCAGGGATCCCATGCCTCGACTCCCCTTTAATCGCGGGTAAATTCACCGCCAATCCATAGGCAACGGCGCCGCGGAGGCCGCAGGCAGCTAAAGCCGAAACGACACCGGATGGTAAGGGAAGGGCTCTCCTCGAGTTGGCGGCCTTGGCGAGCGGTAAGACGGCCGCCGCTCGAGAGGCGACGCAGAGGGGCACAACCGTCAGCAGAAGGCCCCAATCCACGGTCCTGGTGAAGATGGAGGGGACCTGCAGGCCCAAATAGGCGAACACGAAGGTCTCACACAGGAAGGCCGCGGTCTCGAAGCACCTCCTGAGGGCGATGCGGGCGTCCGGGGAGCTGGTGAAAGAAAGTTTTTTTTTTAGTTTTTTTTTAGTTTTTTTTTGAAAATTTTTTGAAACGAGAGGAAAAAAAAAGTGAGTGAAAAAGAAAGAGAGAGAGAGAGGGGGGCCTTTTCCGCTTCCGCTTCCCCTCTTCCGCTTCTCCGAAAAAATCGCTCACCAGGAGTTGAGAGAGTAGTGAGCGTGCGCGACCCCGGCCGAGAACAGCGCCACGATGCCCGACAGGCCTACCGCCTCCGCGACGAGATACGATAAGTAAGCTCCCAGGCACACGAGGCACATCTCGTAGGTCTCTGGCCCGCTGAAGGAGAGCCCGCCGTTGGCCGAGGGGCGGTTATTATTGCGGGCCGGCGTGGGGAGGTCCTCGGAGAGAAGGCCTCCTCCGTCGTCGGAAGCGGCCGCCGCCCTTCGTTGTTGCTGCTGCTCAAACTCCACCTGGGCCCACCCCCCTGCCTCGGGGGCCAGCTCGAACCTCTTCAGCACGAAGGCGCAAGCCAAGGCGACGGCGACTCCAGCGATCGTCGAACCCGCCAAAACCACGCCGAACCGGGCCGCGACGGCGAGAGGCGTGAGGGCCGAGAGCGGGCTGTCGTAGAACTCGACGAGCGTGCGGAACAGCACGATGGCGACGGCGTCGTTGAGGACGGATTCTCCGAAGACCAAATTGTGCAGCAAGGGGGGAACGTCGAGGTGGGAGAAGACGGCGAGGGTGGCTACGGTATCCGTGGCGGACATGAGGGCGCCTTTTTTGGGTATGGGGGTTGGGGGGTTAAAGGTTGGAGGGGAAGAGGGAAGGAGAGAGATAGGGAAAAAGGTTGAGTTTTTTCAAAAAATTTTTTTTCGTCGTCGTCGAAAAAAAAAACCTCGAGAAAAGGAAACGTGTTTTTCTTCCTCCGTTTCCGAGAAAGCACAACTACCTCCTCCTCCATCTCTATCTCTTCTTCTTACCGAACAGCATGCACTCGATCAGCGGCTGCGGGCCCAGGTGCTTCCTCTTGACCACGCGGAGCAGCACCAGGAAGTAGGTCGCGAGGCCGAAGACGAGCGTGGAGATCGCGGTGCCTACGACCGCGAACAGCAGCACCGTGCCTATGTTGGCGAAGAAACTGCGTTTCTTCAGAGTGACACCGGCAGCGAAGACAATCGGGGGCAGCAGCCCGTAGAAGAAGGCCGAGGGCGAGAAGCGCAAGGGAGCGGCGAGGCCCGACAGCCTGACGACGCCGCCAGCCGCGACTCCCAGGAGCATGGCGGCCGCGGCCGGGGGCAGCCATGCGATGCGGTGGCGCTGGACGAAGAAGGTGGCGACGACCGTGGAGATGAGCAGGAGCCAGACGAGGAGGAGCTCGACCTGATGATTTAGTGGAGTGGGAAGAGGTGGCGGTGGAAGAAGAAGTGGGAGAGAGGTTGAGGAAGGGGAGGAGGTTGAGAGAGAGGAAGAGGCGTTGCAGCTGCCGAATGGATCGATCGATCGATCGAGAGAGACAGATGCGTTTCGCTCTCGCGTTTGCAAAACCGTGCTTTTTCGTTTCTGATTCGAGCGCACAGGGCGACAATGGTGTAAGAATGATGCCCTCGAGGAGAAACGAGAGCGGTTTATAGACGGGAAGAGGCGTTTCGGGGCGAGAGAAATGAGGGGGCATCGAAAAAAAAACGACGCGAGATCGATCGATCCCATCGTTTTTTTCCGTCTTCTTCTCTTCTTCCTCACCGACACGTAGCTGTCCATGGCGCCTCCGCGTTCCGTGACTGTGCCGTGACTCTTCTATCCAAGGGCTCCTTCTCTTCTGTCAGCGAAAAAGAAGCAAGAAGAAGGAAGAAGCGAGAGAGAAAGAAGAGAAAGAGTTGAAGAAAAGAAACGAGAGCGAGCGCCAAAAAAAAGGCGAGAGAGAAATAATTTTAAAATCTTGCGTTGCGTTTTGCTTTTTTTTTTACAGTTTCGACAACACCTCCCTCCTCGCCACCGCCCTCGACAGCCACTCCAGCGCCAGCCTGTCCACCCAAGCCGACTCCTCGTCCCCGTCCAAAAAGGCGCAGTGTCCTCCCTTCTCGGTCACCACCAGCGCCGTCCTCGGGTTGGCCTCGATCTCCCTCAGAGGTACCTCGCCAAGGAAGGCGTCGTCGGCCGAGCTCACGAACAGTAAGGGAGTCCTCGTCACGTGCGGGATTGCTTTGCGCGTGGCGGCGTCGGCGTAGTAGTCCCCGCGGTCGGCGTAGCCGTTGGCCCGGGCCGAGGCGGCGTCGTCGATGTGGGAGACGAGGTAGGAGGTGGCGAGGGCTCGAGCGTCGATCTTCTTCGAGCTGTTTTCGAAGTCGTTTTTCTTTTCGGTTTTTTCGCCGCAGTCGCCGTCGCCGTCGCCGTCACCTTTGACGTCCGAGGCCTCCTCTCCTTCTCCTCCTTCTCCGTCGTCCCTCAGGATCTGCGCGCGGTGCGTGAACATGTAGTGCTTGAGACGCAGGGCGAGCCCGGCGTTGTAGAGCCAGCCGACTGTTTTTTTATTGAAAAATTGGATACGGAGTGGGAAAGAGAGGAAAAAGGTGAGAGTTTTTTTTCTTCGTTTTCCTCTCTACCTCGACGCGCGACTTCGGGAAAAAAAAGAAAAAAACGCCCGCTTCATCTCTCTCGCTGCTCACCGGTCCACGGCCTGCTCAGCCTCTCCCCGGCGCTCTCCAGGCAGAACGGGCTCGACACCGCCACGGCGGCGTCGATCAGGTCATCATTTTCGTTCTCCCCGGAGTGCGCTGAGTGGTGCGGGCTGAGGCGGAAGTGCTTCTTCTTCTTCTTCTTCTTCTTTTGCTTTCCCTTTATTTCGCCTCCGCCGCTCTCTTCTCCGCCGCTCTCTTCTTCCTCTTCCTCTTCTCTTCCATTTCCTCCGCTTCCTCCTCCGCGCCCGTGGTGCCAGTAACCCGCATCCTGCTCTCCCAGGTACTTCGAAAGGATGATGGCCCCCAAGCTGAACCCCACGGCGACGACGGAAGCCGCAAGTGGAAATTCCCGCCTCGCCTGCTGCGCCGCGCGAGAGACGTCCGACGTGAACGTCGCCGAGTAGGCCCGCCGGCTGGTGAGCTTGAGCCCGCCGCAGCCCCGGTAGACGACCGCGACAGCCCTGAACCCTTTGGAGGTGCCGTGCGCGCACAGGGACTTGACGTAGCCTTCCTTGGAGCCTCCGGTGAGGCCGTGGAGGACCAGGAGCAAGGGCGCTGTCGGAGGTAAAGGAAGAGAGGAAGGAGAAGAAGAGGAAAGAGACGAAGAAGTCGAAGAAGTCGAAGAAGGAGGAGTCTGGTGCTGCTGCTGCTTCGACTTCTCCGGCCTCTTCTTCCTCCTCTGCTCCTCCCACCAGTCCAGCGCGATGGTGCCGCCGTCCTCGGTGTGCACCAGCTGGCGGCGGAAGGCCCAGCCGTTGCTGTTCTTGCTGCTGCTGTTGCTGTTGTTGCTGTTGCTTCCGGCAGAAGTGTCAGAACTCTTCCTCCTCGCGCCGCCACCCGAGGGAAACCACAGGCGCCGCCGGAGCCTCTCAGCCGGCTCCCGCGCCACGCCGTAGAGCGTCTGCGCGTGCGGCGAAGAGAGCAGGGACGCCGGCTTGAACCCGCTTTGGAAGGAGGGGCAGTCGCGGACGAGCTCGGCGATGCGGCCCGAGCCGAAGAGGCGCGGGGGTTGAGTAGGAGGAGGCTGGGGTTGGTCAGGCATCGAAGATCGTTTGATCGGTTTCGATCGAGCCTCTTTTCCTTTCTTTCTTTCTTGCCCCCTGCGATCCTTTCAGGCCATTTTCAAAGCCTCCTCCAACGGCTCAGGCGTAGAAGACGACAGCGTGAATGCTCCCGAGGAAGTGCAAGCTTGTCGTGAGGTCCCGGAAGGGAGGGAGAGAGAGAGAGAGCGCGTGTGTGCCTGCTCTCCGTTTTTTTCTTCGACGAAGTTCTGAACACAAAGTCGCCCCGAGCTCTCTCTCCTCTCTCCGTTCGTTCCTTTTTTTTCTTCTTTGTTTTCTCGCTCCCAATCTCCTCCGCGATGCGCGCCTCCCTCGCGGCGCGCGCGCAGCCGCGACGAGCCTCGATGGCTTTCGCTCCCTCTCGCGGCAGGGCGCCCCTGGCCAGTGCGAGGTGCTGCCGCGGCGCCGGCGGCGTTTGCACTTTGTCGCCGATTGCTTCTTCGTCTTCGTCCTCGTCGTCGTCGCCGATGAAGATGATCTCGCCCCGCGTCGCCACGCCCTCCCTGATGCAGCGCAGGCTCGTCTCTCCGCTGCCAGCCCGAGGGCGACCCGTCAGCATCGTCGCTGCAGGTTCGTTTGATCGGAATTGGACAGGAGTGAAATAGAATCGAGGAGCTAATGTTTCGGATAAAGAAACAGCGGAGCTCTCGCTTTCTCTCGCTTTCTCGTTCGACCTCGACCTCAACCTTCTTGCTGTCTCCCCTCTTCTCACTCACACTTCCGCGCGCCTTCCTTCTCTCTCCTCTCTTCTTCCCCCCGCCCCCCCCCCAAAAAAAAAAACCACCACAACAAACAGCCTCCGCAGCGGCAGAGGCGGACCTCCCCCTGAAAGCAGGAGGAGGCGTCAAATCCGCGATCTCCACTTTCTTCTCCCACGTCAAGGGCCTCCTCTTCTACCTCTTCACCTTCGCGCTCGCCGTGCCGCTCTTCGTCACCATGCTCCTCTTGGCCCCCTTCGTCGCGCTCCTCGACCCGAAGAGGCGACGCGCGCAGCACTTTGTCAACGACTGGTGGGCGAAAGCCTCGACCGCCCCCTTCTACAGGGTCCGGATCGTCGGCAGGGAGAACCTGCCCAAATTCTCCGAACCCGCGGTCTACGTCGCCAACCATCAAAGCTTCTTGGATATCTACACGCTCTTCTGGCTGGGCCGGCCCTTCAAGTTCATCTCCAAGACGAGCAACTTCCTGATCCCGATCATCGGGTGGTCGATGTTCCTGACGGGGTGAGTTGGTGGTGTTGTTGTTGTGAGATGGAGAGAAGTTTTTTTTCCTTTTGAAGTTTTTTCGAAGAGAAAGCGCCGCGAACGTTTTTCCAAACTCAACCTCTCTCTTTCCCCTTCTTTCTTCCTCCACCACCACCAACAAAAACAGCCACATCCGCCTCAACCGGGTCGACAGGCGGTCCCAGCTCGCCTGCCTCTCCGAGTGCCGCGACCTCCTCGCCTCGGGGGCCCCCGTGCTGTTCTTCCCGGAGGGCACGCGCTCCAAGGACGGAACCATGGCCGAGTTCAAAAAGGGGGCCTTCAGCGTCGCCGCGAAAGCCAACGTGCCGGTGATCCCGGTGTCGCTCGTCGGGACTGGCGCCTTGATGCCCAACGGCCAGGAAGGGAGGCTCTACGGCGGTCCCTTTGGCGGGAAAGTGACCGTGGTGGTGCACGAGCAGATTGCCCCCAGTAAAGACGCCGACGCGATGATGGAGGCCGCGAGGAGCGCCATCGCCGGGGCGCTGTGAGAGGTGGGAGGGGAAGAGAGAAAGAGAAAAGAGAGAGAAAGAGAGAGTTTCACTTTTTCCGTCGTTTGTTTGTTTGTTTGTTCGTTTCTTCCTTTTTTTTTTTACAGAGAGCTTTTTCTTTTGTTCCTTTTTCTTTAAGAAAACTTTTCTGGCAGCTCGTGAGAAGAAGAAACAAGAAGAACAGGAAAACAAGTTATCTTTCTCTCATCTAGTCGGAGCTGCGGCGGCCGCTGCGGCGGCGCGGGCCTCTGCCGCGGCCCTCGCTGCCTCGGCGGCGCTCATCGTCGTTTCCGCTGCACCTGCTGCCGCTTCTCCTGCCGCCGTTCCCGTCGTCCTCCCTCTTGGCGTCTCCTCCCCGGGCAGCGCCTGCCAGCCGCCGCCTCGCCTCCGCCCCTCGAACAGCGCGGCGAAGCGGGAGCCGAGGCTTCTGGTGCTGCTGCCGCTCTCGCCGCCGCCGCCGTTCGAAACGGGGAGCAGCGAAGCCCCGACGCCTCCACCGCCTCCGACTCCGCCTCCTCTTCCTCCTCCGACAACCCCGCTCAGAACCCTCCGCGCCAGGCCCAGCGGCGCCCGCAGCAGCCCGTCGACAACGCCACCGGCCTGCGCCACCTTCTCCCGCGCCGCCGCGCTCCTCCGCGCCGCTCCCACGACTTCGCCGCAGAGCAGACCCGAAACGTGACCGGCCAGGGAGACCTCGGGCACCAGCAGCTGGACCGCCGCCGCCAGCAGCCAGGGGCGCAGCCTTCCCGGGAGAGAGAAGCCCGCGACGTCGAAGCGGGAGGGGGCCCCGGGGGATCCCGCCGCGGCGGATAGGAGCCCCAGCGCGATCCCGGAGGCCCCGGCGGCGCAAGCGGGGCGCGGGACCTCGATTTTCAAAAAATCGACAACCTCATCGAAGAAATCGTGGACCCCTTCGCCCCCGAGCACAAACACCAGCCCCGAACTCAGCGCCAGGAAGAGCAGCTCCAGCAGCAGCACCCCTGACCCTGCCTCCCTCTCCCTGTCCGACGCCACTGGGATTATAGCCCAGGCGTTGAACAGCAGGTGGAGGACGCCCAGGTGCGTCAGAGGGGCGCTGAGCAGACGCCAGAGCTGGACTTTTTTCAAAACTAAACGAACGTCCAGGCACCACGCCAGCACTCCGATCCCCAGGGCGAGGCGGAGGACGTGAGCGGCGACGAGGAGCGCGGTGAAGGCGAGGGTGACGGGCGGCAGGGAGGCGAGCTGGGCCGAGGCGGAGGAGAGGAAGGAAGAGAAGGGGTTTGATGAGGTCGAGGTCGAGGATTCGGCCATCGTTTTTTTTCTTCTCGATTGACGATTCGTTTTCTTCTTTTTGACTGCTCAATCGGGCTCGAGAGATTCTCTCCTTAATGAGGGAGGACGCCCGCGAAGGGTCTCTGGCCTCTCGGAGTAGCGATGCGGAGAGGTAAAAGGTGCTTAGAGCTGAAGACACGGCCTCTGTTTGTCGACTGCCTTTTTGCTTTTTTTCTTCGTCGATTCTGAAACCTTCACGCTCATTTCTCGAAGAAAAAAAAAGAAACCACGCCGCTTCCTCTCCGATCTCCTTCTTTTTTTGCATGCTCAAAGCCGCCCTCCTTTTCTTCTCTCTCCTCTCCCTCTCGTCAACACCCGCGATGGCCTGCAGCGGAGCGGGGCCCTGCGCCGTTGGTCACGTCTGGGCCGGAGAACCCACGGGGAAGAACGAGAGGTGAGTGTGTGTGTGTGTGTGTGTGTGTGAGAGAAGAGAGAATTCGAGAATTTAGATGACAAAAAAGTTCTCACCTTTTTCTCAACCCCGACCTCCCCTCCACCTCTTTCTCCAAAAACCAAACAACAGCCTCGCCGGCCTCGACACCTACGTCGCCATGCCCCCCAACAACACGCAGGCCAAGGGCGTCGCCCTCCTCATCACCGACATCTTCGGAGCTCACCGCAAGAACCCAAAACTCTGGGCCGACCGCCTTGCCGCCGCCAACGACTTTGTTGTTGTCTTGCCCGACTTCTTCCGAGGGGACGCGTGGCCCGCGGGCACCGAGCTGAGCGCCGAGAAATTCCAAAAGTGGCTGGCCAAGCACCCCAGGGACAGGGTCCTTCCCGAGGCGAAGGCCGTCGTGGAGGAGATCGCGAAGAAGTTTTCGAAAACTCCGCTACCTGTTTCGGCTGTCGGTTTTTGCTGGGGGGCTCTCTACGCCACGCTCCTCGCCGGCGGTCCCAACCCTTCCGTGGCCTCCGCCGCTCTTTTGCACCCTTCCCTCCTGACCCTGAAAGAGTTCAAAGAGGTGGAAGCGCCCATGCTGGTGCTGTTTACGGCCAACGATCAGCAAGTGTCAGACGAATTCCGCGCCGAGATCGTCGAAGTCCTCGACGCCAAGAACAAGGAAAAGAAACCGGCGACGGCCCACCACTACTACTCCGATCAGGCGCACGGCTTCTCGCTGCGCGGGGACGACACGGACGAGAAGGTGGCCGCGGCCGCCGGGGACGCGTTCGAGAGGACGGCTGCGTGGCTGAGGGAGCACGGGAGCGCGAAATAGAAGAGTTTTTTTTCATTTTTTTCATTTTTTTCCGTTCAGAGAGAGAAGAAGAGAGGGGAAGAGAGGAAGCAAGCTCGGGAACGACTGCTTTTTTGTTTCTTTCTTCTTCTCTCGTTCGCTGAGAAAGATAGGCGCTGTAAATGAAAAGAGGAGCGGCGATGCTGCGCCGGGGCCTAAAAAGAGAAATGAACAACAACGGAGCAACAGAGCAGCAAGTGCGGGTTTTCGTTCAGACTTTCTGAAATCAGAAAACAAAAAGATGAAAAGGAGGAAGAAGGAGTCGAATTGCGGCCCCGCCGCCGGAGGCCCTCCCGGGCGTGCCTCGCTCCAATTCTTATTCGGAAACACGATGTCGTTGTTTTCCGTTGCAGCCGTGCTGCTGATTTTGTCATCGCGCGCTTGTGTGACCGCCGGCGACACCGATTCGATGCCGGAGGCGGGCGGCGTCGTTTTGCCGATCGCCCGGCAAGCGCTGGCCAGCGGCGACGTCAATGGTCATCTCCGCCGTCGCTCCCTGCTCGCTGCGAAGGACCTTTCCGCCAATTTCTCGCTGCCTCTCGAAGGCGCGATCAAGGACTACGGGTAAGCATGCAAATTGGCTCGATCCAAGAGTGCAGGAAAGGGGGAAGGAAAGGCGCGTTTTTTCTCTCTCTCTCTCTCTCTTTTTTCGTTCCTTCTTCCATCTCGTCTAACCTTTTTCTCAACTACTCAACCTTTCTTCTTTTTCTTTCGCAGCTACTTCACCACCTCGCTCCTCCTCGGCACGCCCCCGCGACCCTTCTCCGTCATCGTCGACACGGGCTCTACGCTCACCTACGTCGCCTGCTCCGGCTGCGCCTCGACCGGCGACTGCGGCCCGAGGCACTCCTCGGGCTCGGGCTTCGACGCCGCCGCCAGCGCTACAGCCGAGCGCGTGAAGTGCGGCGACACCGAGAAGTGTTCCTGTGGATCCAGGCAGCAGTGCGGCTGCGAGGCGCTCCAGGGGGGTTCCAAGGCGGCCCCGGACTCGCTCGAGGCGAGCCTGGAGGGGAACTGCACCTGGAGCAGGGAGTACGCCGAGGAGTCGAGCGCGTCGGGCAGGCTGGTCACCGACCTGGTGACGCTGCCGCTGGTCGCCGGAGCGGCTAGCTCGAGCTCTAGTAAAACCTCGTCGAGCGACGATGGCGGGAAAAAGAACTCTTCTTCTTCCTCTTCTCCGCTGTACCGCCGCGTGCCCGTCACCTTCGGCTGCACCACCAGGGAGACCGGGGAGATCTTCCAGCAGGTCGCCGACGGAATCCTGGGGATGGGCGCGGCGAGCACGAGTTTTCCTTCGCAGCTCGGGGCCGCCGGCGCGCTCCAAACCTCCAACAAGGGTGACGCTTCCTCTTCTTCTCTGCCTCCTCTGCCGACAGAGGACGCCACGCCGGCTTTCTCCCTCTGCATGGGCGGGCACGAAGGGGGCGGGGCCCTGCTGCTGGGCTCGTGGCTGCCGGAACAGTGGGTCAAGGTCAACGGGACTGTTTCGACAAAAAGCAACAAAGACAACAGCAAGAATTCGACCTCTTCTTCTTCTTCTGCTGCTGCTCCTCCTCCTGCTCTCCCCAAGGGCAAGAAGCCCCTCATCCAGACTCCTCTCGTGCCATCGCCGGGGCACCCTTACTACTACGCTGTGGGGCTCGAGTCCATCTCCTTCGGCGGGAAACCCCTCGAAGGCTTCGACGCCTCGGTCTTTCGCGAAGGGCATGGGTCTGTCCTCGACTCCGGAACCACCTTCACTTACTTGCCGGGCGTCGTCTTCAATTCGCTCGAAAAAGCCGTCAGAGCGGCCGCCAAGGCCGCGAAGTTGCCCGTGGTTCCGGGGAACCAGCCGAGCTCGTATGGCGACGTCTGTTGGGGCGGGTTGGAGGGAGGCGAGGAGGCGGTGAAGAAGCTGTTCCCCAGAATGCAGCTGCGGTTTGCCGCCGAGGAAGGAGGGGGGAGCGCTGCCTTTGGGGGCAAGGCGAGTCCTTCTTCGAGCTCTTCTGCTGCTGCTAGTGGGAAGCCCAAGGAGAAGAGGAGGATCTTGAGGAGGAGGAAGCGAGCGCTCCTGTCTTCTTCTTCTCCTTCGAGCGAGGAGGCGACGACGACGGCGACGACGGCAAGTCGAGCTCTGAAGCAGAGCGCGGCGGCGGACGCGGCGCGCGTCGCGGCCGCCAACGCCGCCGCGGCCGCGAGGGTCGCCGCGGCGAGGAGAGCCGGCGCCGCGGGCCTTCCGAGCCCCTCGCCCGCTGCTGTCGCGGCGCAGAACGCCGCGGAGATGGCGAGGGTGACGGCGGCGAACGCTGCCGCGGCGGGGAGGAGGAGGAGGAGAAGGAAGTTGGAACAGGAGGAGGGTGCGAAGAAGAACAAGGGCGACGAAAAGTCTTTCGAGGAGAAGACGTCGCCTCCTTCGAGCTCATCTTCGCCTTCTCCCGAGAAGAGCGGCAGCAGCGGTGGCGGCGAGAAGCCCGCTTCGCCGTCGACTCCTCCTTCTTTGGACGCCAAGAAGGACAAGAGCGAGTCCAAAGGCGACGCCAAAACTTCTCCTTCCTCTCCTTCCTCTTCTATCTCTCCCTCTGCTCCTCCTCCTCCGCAACAGCAGACACCAAAACTCCGTCGCCGCCCGCCGTTGCCCACCGCGGAGCTGGACTTGCCCCCGCTGAATTACCTGTTCGCGCACGTCTCGAGGCCCGGGGCCTATTGCCTAGGTGAGTGTGGAACGAGCCTTTAATTATTTTCTCCCGAGAGAGAGAGCGAGAGAGAGAGAGCGAGAGAGGTCGAGGTCGAAAAAAAAAACTCACAAATTAAAAAAAAAAAAAACTTCCCAGGAATCTTCTCCGCCGACGGCAAAGACGAGGCCGACAACCAGGGCCCCTCGAAGGGCTCCCTGATCGGAGGCATCACCACCAGGGACGTCTTGGTTCAATACGACGCGGCGCACGCGAGCGTCGGCTTCGGCGTCGGCGCGGGGTGCAGGGGCCTGGGCGAGGGAGCGGCCAGGGGCTTCGAGGCGGCCGAGGCCGCCGCGAGGAAGAGGACGGCAGCTGCAGCTGCGCCTGCGAGCTCCAAAGCCGCCGCCGCCGAATCAGCAGAGGGAGCCGGGGTCTCTTCGTCGGCGGTCTCCGCGTCTTCCAGTTCTTCTTCGTCGGCGACGGTGCTCGTCCTCTCGTCTGTCGGCGCCGCGGCCGGCGCGGCGGCGTGCCTCGCGCTGGCGGCGGTCCTCGCTCGCAGGGCCTGGAAGAGCCGCCGGGGGGCCAGCGGGTTCGAGCCGTTCGACGATGCAGGCGGCGGCGGCGGCGGCGGCGGTACCGGGGCCGTGGTCGTCGCTGACGGGGGGGAGAGCGGAGGAGGCGGCGGGAACGGAATCGGAGGAGGTGGGAGAGAGGGCCGCGCTGCTTCGGCTGCCGCGGCAACCACAACGGCAGCGGCAGCAGCAGCGGCAGCAGCAGCAGCAGCAGCAGCCCCTTCTCCAGCTCCTCCTCCGCCACCTCCACAGCAACCCCAGACTCTGCGCGTGACTGAACTCACGCGCATGCCTCCGGTCGTCGTCGTTCCGGCGCTGCCTCCGCCTCCGAGTTGAGAAAGAACGAAGCGAGGCTCTTTGTAAAATTCAAGTCAATTTTTTTCTCTCCATTTTTCTTCGTTTTCGATCTCTTCTTTTTCTCGCCTTCTCCAACTCGCGCGCCTTAGCGCGTGCTCCAGCGCGAGGAGGCGCATTTTGCGCACTCTGAGTGAGAGATGACTCCGCAACTCCTCCTGAGACAATCAAGAAGCGTCTCGCTCCCTCAAAGAGCGCAGCCGCGGAGGGCTTTGCGCATTCGAATGCAAGCAATCGAGCCTGGGAAAAACTCGACCTCTTCGACTTCATCAACCTCCTCTCCACCTCCTCCGCGCCGCCCCTCAACCTCCTTCCCCGCGCGAGACGCCTACGACTCCGCGCGTGCCCTTGCCCTCGCGCTCGCATTCACCGGCGTCGCGGGAGGAGGAGGCGTCGGCTCTCTCGCGAATTGGCTCGTGGAAAGTTCCTCTTCTTTTTCTTCTTCTTCTCTTTTACCTCTAGCGGACGCGAGAGCTCTCTCGGCGTTTGCCATCGAAGGAGCGCAGCTAGCAGCTGTCTCTCTCATCGCCTCGAATGCCGGCAGTCACTTCCAGTTCGACTTCCGGGATAAGAGAGCGATCTCGGTGGGGCTCGCAGGAGGAGTCGCGGCCGTGGCGGCGGTGGGAGGGGTCGATTTTCTGCTCTCGACCTTGTCTTCTCTTTCTTCTTCTCTTTCTTCTCTTTCTCTTTCTTCTCTTTCTCTTTCTTCTCCTTCTTCTTCCTCCTCGGAAGCCGCGACGGCAACGGCCGTTGCCGCGTCCGTGCTCTCCGAGGCCTCTGGCCCTTTCACCCGCGCTGCCTTGATACTGGCGAGCTGCATTCTAGCCCCGGCGACCGAAGAGATCGTCTTCCGCGGAATCCTTCTCCGAGGCTTGCTCCTCGGAAGGAGGAACAAAAGCGGAAGCGGAGGCGAAGGTGGCGCTTTCGCCGTCACCTCCTCTGTCGCCGCCTCCGCCGCGGCCTTTTCCGCCTCTCATCTTCTTGTTTTGGCTTCCGACGGCAGCCGGGGAGAGGTAGCGAAGGAGCTGCTGCTTCTGTTTGTTCTAGGAGGCGTTTTGGCCGCGGCGGCGGTCAAGGGCACCAGCAGAGAGGGAGAGGAAGAAGAAGAGGGAGAAGAAGGGCAAGGAGGGGGAGAAGAAGGGCAAGGAGGGGGAGAAGAAAGGGAAACCGATTCCTTCAACCTTGCCGCGCCGGCGCTCGCGCACGCCTTTTACAACGCCGTGGCGTATCTCGTTGTTGCTGCTGGGTGAGATTGAGAGACGGAGAGGAGGAGAAGGAAAAAAAGAATATATTTTTAACTCTTTTTTTTGTTTCTTTTTACACTTTTCTCGAAATCGGAAACCGGAAATCGAAACTCTCTCTTTTCTTGTAAATCAGGTTCTAATGCACAATGAATGAATGTCGAATCGTTTGTTTATTGGTGTTGTTGTTGCGAAGGGGGGAACTTTTTTGATCGGGGGCGTTGTTTTTTAGTTCTTTTTTGAAGTTTTTATTCAAGGGGAAAAGAGAAAGAGAGAGAGAAGGAGGCGTGACGGAGGAAAATGGCCTCCGCTGCCTCTTCTCCTTCTTTCTTGTTCTAACAGGCAAAGAATAGGGTTTTTTTTTATTGGGACGGTGTTGTATAATACGCGAATGGGCGATCGGCGGTCGTTGTTGGTTTGGAAAGAATGAAGTGCAAGCAAGTTTTTGTTGATTTTCGTTTTTTTTTATATTGAAAGAATGAAAAGAATGGTGGAAGCGCGCAAGGGCCGCTTTTATTTTGTGTGCGAAGCAGGGGAAACCACTCTGGGCGAGAGGCGCAGGGGGTTGGTCGAGAGAGAGGGGGGGAGGGAGCAGAGGAGATAGAGAAAAGTTCTTTCCCTCTCTTTTTCTCTCAAACACCAACGGGCTCCCTCCTCTCTCCTCCTCCCGCCGCCGCCGCCGCCAGCGCCTCTTCTTCCTCCTCGAGCGTGAGCCAGGGGCTCGGCGCGGCCCCGGAGGCCGCGGCGACGAGCATCGCCGAGGAGATCACAGAAGGAGCCGCCGCAGCGGAGGAGGAGGAGCTTTTGCCGTTGCGGTCGCTCGAAACTACTCCGACGACGCTCCTCTTCGCTCTCAGAAAGCGGAGCACCTCCTCCCTCTCGTCCTCGCTCTCGGCTTCCTCGATGCCCCTCCCGTCGTCAAAGTCGTTGCTTCTGAGCGTGCAGTCGGTCGCGAGGAGGCCCGTGCCCAGGGGAGAGAGAGAGGCGACGGCGAGAGGCGCCACCTTGCGGCCGCCGGCGCCCGCCACCGTCGTCATCGCCGTCGTCGTCTCCGTCGTCGCCGTCGCTTCGGCGAAAAAGTCGTCCTCGTCGAGCGAGAGGGTGTTCGCCGCAGCCGACGCGTGCACAGCCTCGAGCGCCATCGCCAGCTGCGCTAGGCTCGCCATCGTCTCGGGCTTCTCGTTGTCCAGGGCCGGGGGCAGGGACTCGACGCGCGGCGGGAAGAGCGGTTGTTGTTGTTGGTTGTCGTTTTCGGGTCCTTCGTCGTCGGCGGCGAGGGGCAGCGAAGGAGAAGTCGAAGCTAATTCCTCTTTTTCTTTTCCCTCTTCCTTCTCTCCTCCCCTCTTCCCTTGGATCTCGACGTCCCCCCTGTTGATCCTGGAGACGACCTCGGGCGGTGCGGGGGCTCCCAGAGCGATCAGGAGCATCGAGAGAGGGTCGGCGTTCGAGTCCCCAGCCCCGCCGCGAGAGCCTCGGCGGCGGGAGGAGGAAGAAGAAGCGCCTCCGTTCCCGCGGGCGCCGCTCCCGGGCGCCGGCGCCACTTCCGCGGAGAAGCGGGACGCCGTTGCCGAAGACGAAGAGGCGTTCACCCCGGCCGGCGTCAGCGCCTCGCGCGTCGAAATCTCGCGGGCGAATCGCATCTCGACCTCCGCCTCAGTCTCCTCCGCCGAGCGCCGGAGCTGCTCCCGCGCCGCCTCCCCAGCGTTCTCTTCTTCCGTGACAGGCGTGACGAGGCAGGAAGCCAGGGCCGCGGCGGAGGCCGAAGAGTCCGGGGAGAGGGAGTTGTTGGAAGCGGAGGAGGAGGAGGCGAGAGAGGAGGAAGAGGAAGAGAGGTGGCGGGAGAGGACGGAGGTCGCCGCATCGCTCCCGTCGTCGACTTTCTTTCCTTCTTCTCCGACCAGAGGCGGCGCTCCCAGCTTGGCCGAGTACTGCTCGAAGCACTCGGCCGAGGCGAGGCCGCGGGCGACCCCGACGGCCTCGAGCACCGCGGCCTGGGACTGCTGCGGCTGCTGCTGGTGGAGGTGGTGAGCGGCCGCTGCAGCAACGGAGCGGCGAGGGAACGGCGACAGCGAGCGCGCGCGAGAAGAGGAGGAGGAGGGAGAGAAAGCAGAAGAAGAAGCAGAGCGGCGGGAGGTCGCACCGAGGGAGGTCGGGGGCACGGCGGCGGCGCTGGAGGAGGTGGTGCTGGCGCGCGAGGCGAAGGCCTGTGTGGTAGTGCATTGAGGGCGAAGTTTGAGGGGGTTGAGGTTAGAGAGAATCAAGCCGCAAACGAGGTCCGCGAGGTGGTGGCGAGAAAGAAAAGAAGCAAAGCGAGCGAGCGGTGGCGGCGCGTCTTCTAAATCGCATCATTGTCATTGTGGCGCGCCTCATCTCTTTTCGCGGCAGCGAGCCCTCTTTTGCGTCTCATTTGAGCCACAAGATCGGCGAAATCCGTTCCATGGTGAAGGAAAGGTAGAAGAAGAGCCGTGGCGAGAGAACGAGGGCGGGGAAGGCGTGGAGAAGGTTTTCAATTTCAATGCTGCCTCGTTGTTCGCGAATAGGAAAAAACCACGTACCTGACAGCTCGCTGCCGCGGCCGCGCAGGCGCTCGGCGTCGAGCAAGTCGACGAGGGGGTCGCTACCTGCGGCGAGGCCGCGGAAATCTGCGAGAGCGAGCGCAGGTTGGGTGCCGAGCGAGAGATCTTCATATCGACGATTTTCGGCCGCTAGCGCGAGAGCGAGCAAGTGAAGAGTTTCGTTCGGAAGGTGCGGTCGCCGCCGAGCTGTGGCTCTCTGCCGAGGGGGCTTGAGGCTTTGGCCGCGGTGAGTGGAAATGAGGCAGAGAGGGCGTCTGTTGTGTCGCGCTTGAGCGCTTGCGCGGAAGGAGGGAGGAGGGACGCAGGCGGGGAAGGGAAGGAAGAGAGGGAAAGAGATGAGAAGTGATTGAAGCTGCTTCCTTTTTTTCGTCGTCGTGTGCTGAGAGCCGTTCGTCGAAAATCTCAACCGCCAGCAGCGCAGTGAAGTTTCGTTTTCAGTTTCTCTCGCCCAAACTTTTTCTTTTCTTTTTTTACAAAACGCTCCCTCTCTCCCCCCCCGCCCCCCTCAACGAACCCAACGCAGAGCAGCGCTCGTCAGCAAAAAAAAGGGCGAAAAATCATTTCAGACCACCCTGAGCTCCCGGAGCTCGACGCCGACGCCGCGCGCCGCCGCCACGACCGCCGCCGCGTCCTCCGCCGTCACCCTTCCGCTTCCGCCTTCGTGCCTCCTCCTCATAAGGAACGCCGCGCTCATCTCCGCGGCGGCCTTGGCGGTCGAGATGGGGTCTGTGGCCTCTGTCACGGCCGTCGTCGTCGATTCTTCTTCCTCTTCTTCTTCTTCGACTTCTTGGACTTTCCCTCCCGCCGCCGCCGCCGCCGCCTCCGCCACCCTCGTCGCGGCAGCCGCCGCTCTGCGCCGCCCGTAGAAGAGCTTTGACAGCGCCGGGACCAGGCTGACGACGTCGGAGAAGCCCTGGTGCGAGGAGCCCTTGAGGACGGCGAAAAGAGCGCCGCCGTTGTTGCCGTTGTCGTTGTTTTTGGAAGAAGAAGTCGAGGACGAAATCGAGCTCTTCTGAGCGAACGAGCTCAGAACCCGCTCCTGCTGCTCGCGCCCGCAGAAGAGCTCGCCCTCGGCGTTGGGCGTGTTCCACGCGTCTGACCCGAGGACCAGCAGCGGCGCCCTCCTCGTGGATGGCGTGCGGTCGTCGCTGCTGGTCGCGGCGGGGGAGCCGGGGGGCAGCGCGCCCCACCACGGGTCGAGACAGACCGCGGCGGAGAACAAAAGGTCATTTTCTTCATCTTTTTCTTTTTCTTCTTTTCCATCGTCGGCGTCGGCGGCGTTCGCTCCTCCTCCGGCGGCGGCGTCCGCTGCCAGGGCCCCCCCGAAGGAGTGCCCGACGACCGCCGGCGCGCTCCCCGGGTCGACGGCCCCGACGAAGAAATCCAGCGGCAGCGTGCCCCCTTCCAGAGAGAGGCGCCCGCCTCCGAGGAGCGCCTCTCGTTCTTTTTCGGCGTCACCTTCTTTCGAAGGAGCGAGCAGCAGCGCCCTCCACACGCGCGCCGCCGCGGCCAGCTCGGCCCTCCTCGCCTCCCCTCGCGCCTGCAGCTGCTCGCCTCCCGGCTGCCACCTCTCATAGTCTTTAAACCCTCGCGTTCCCGCCAATTTGGCGACGGCGGCGGTGCCGTCGGCGTGCTCTATAGCCAAAACCCCAAAGCCGGCAGAGGCGAGCGCCGCGGCGAACGCAGAGTAAGCCGCGCGCGACCCTCCGAGCCCGTGGCTGAAGACGACGGCGCCGAAAGGAGTTCCCGTCTCCTTCAATGGGGGCGCAGCCCTGCCCGCGTCGGCGCTGACGCGGATTCCCGCGGCGAGCAGCACGCCGTGCGAGACCGCGGCCATCGCTAAAGTTTTGGCCTTTCTGAGGGCGGTGCCGTGGTCCGGGCTCATGCGGGAAGCGAAAGAAACGTAGGAGCGGGTGTGGTAGAAGGTAGGGGACCAGCGGTGGGCCCTTTGTGTTGAGGGGGCGGCTGCGGGGTAGTAGAAGGATCCCACGAGGTGGCGGGAGTGGTCGAGAGGCGGGGGAGAAGGAGAAGGAGAAGAAGAGGAAGGCCACGACGTCGTCGTCGATGACGCTGCTGCTCCGCTGCCATCAATGGGCTCGTAGTCAAGCTCAAAGTCGATGACGCCGACTTTATGGACTGTTTGCGGAGAGCCGGCGGTCGTCGGCGTCGGGCTCGACAGCATGGCCGCGGGGGCTGCCGCCCTGGCTGCGGCGGACAGGAGCGGCGCCGGCGGTCTCATCGATTCGGAATTTTCCTAGTTCTTTTTTGACCGATCAGATGTGATGAGTTTTTTTTTCCCATTTTTTTTCAATCGTTTTCGCTTTTCCAGCTTCCCCCTCTCTCCCGCATGCTCCGCCCCTTCTCTCGACTAGCCGACACCAGGAGCACGACCTCGAGCTTGTCTTCTGCTCTCCCTGTGAATCAGAGGCAATTACGAAGCCCGCTTCCGTCCCAATTCCCACGACAACAGAAGAAGATCGACGTCGACAAGAGAGGAGGAGTTCGAGTTCGACCTTTTTCCCAACCCCGACCAACGCCTCGAGCCGCCATGGCCTCTCCTCCTCCCGCCTCAAACGGCACAAAGAAGCCCCTGGTCTACTTCGTGACGGGCAACCAGAACAAGCTTGAAGAGGTGGTGGCAATCCTGGAAGAGGCCTCCTCGAGGGAAGGGGAGAAGCCGCTGCCCTGTGAGGTTCGGGCGCTCGATGTCGACCTCCCGGAGCTCCAGGGGCAACCGCAGGAAATCGCCGCCGCCAAGGCCGAGGCGGCCGCGAGGGTGGTGGCTTCGAGGGAGGGGGGAGGAGACGAAATAGCCGCGTCTGCGGTGATCGTCGAGGACACGAGCCTGTGCTTCGAGGCTCTCGGGGGGCTCCCGGGGCCGTGAGTAGAGTTTTTTTCTTCTTCGTTTTTTTCACTTCTTATTTTTCTTCATTCATTCTCTTTCTCTGACCTCTTTCTTCCTTCTTTCTTGCACCCTCAAAACAACACCATCACCACCAACAGCTACGTCAAGGACTTCCTCAAGGCGATCGGCCCCGAAGGTTTACCAAAGCTGCTCGCCGGCTTCGAGGACGAGCGTGCTTATGCGCAATGCGTCTTCGCCTTCGCCAAAGTCGAAAAGGTTAAAAAAGCCGAAAAAGCCGAAAAAGAAACCCCTTCAACTTCCGCTGCTGCTCGCGTCTTCGTGGGCCGCACCCACGGCAGCATTGCCCGCACCCCGCGGGGGCCGCGCACCTTCGGCTGGGACTGCATTTTCGTCCCTGGGGACAGAGATGGAGAAGAAGGAAAAGAAGTTGAAAAGAACAACAACCCGGGGCAGCTCACCTACGCCGAGATGCCCGCCTCGCGGAAGAACCTGATCTCGCACCGCAGGCGGGCGCTGGACAAGCTGAGGGCGTTTCTGGTGGAGAGGTATTCGGAGTGAAATGTGTTGTAATTTCGGAGAGAGAGAGGGAGCGCGGCGGAGAGGTTCAGAGTTTTTTTTTCTTTGTTCTTTTCCTTCATTTTTTTCGTCTCACAAAAAAAAATCAAGCCATTGGGCATCAAACTCGCGGCTCTCTCTCTCTCTCTCTCTCTCCCTCCTCTTCCTTCTACCCCTCTGATGCACGCACGCGGTGCCTCATCGGCACCGTCGTCTTCATCTTCTCTCATCCCCCTTCAGCAACGGATGCGCATCGCGCAGAGAGCCGCCTCCGCGCTCGCCAGAAGACCTTCTTCGTCGTCGCCGATTCTTCCCCGTCGCTGCCCCGCTGTTTCGCCGTCGCCGCTCTCCTCCTCCGACCCCATGATGGCCGCCGCGTCCTCCTCCTCCTCCCACGCCGCGCAGCAGCGCTCCAACGTCGCCTCGCGCGCGGCGGCGCAACAGACGGAGGCGGCGACCCCGGCCTCGCCCTCCTCTGCCGAGCCGCAGGCTCTGAAGAAGCTCCAGGTGAGAGAGAGAGAGAGAGGTTTCCAGATCGACATCGACATTGAAACCTCGCAAAAAAAAAAAACGCTTTTTCCTCACCCTCGTCTCCCCCCCCCCCCCGCTCTTCCAGGACCTCCGCTGGCGCTCCACCTTCGCCTCGGCCCTCCCCGCCGACCCTGACACCTCCAACAGCGTCCGCCAGGTCTCAGGGGCCGCCTTCTCCTACGTGGCACCGACCCCGACCGCCGGAAAAGGTTCGGAGAGGGTCGTCGCGTTCTCGGGCGAGGTCGCGGCCGAGCTGCTGGGGCTCGACCCGAAAGAGTGCGAGACCCAGGCCTTCGCTGCGCTGTTCTCCGGCAACGTCGCCGAGGCCGACCTGCCGGCAGGGATGAGGCCCTACGCCGCCGCGTACGCCGGGCACCAGTTCGGGAGCTTCGCCGGGCAGCTCGGAGACGGGAGGGCG
>Ga0210003_1001032_pt1 | contig 24771 bp, 43 predicted proteins | sample LantaG_FD_182804 | JGI IMG/M metagenome (GOLD analysis project Ga0210003, IMG submission 182804) | Deep subsurface microbial communities from Baltic Sea to uncover new lineages of life (NeLLi) - Landsort_02402 metaG (SPAdes) (version 2) | ecosystem: Environmental > Aquatic > Marine > Oceanic >... | reverse complement strand
AGATAAATATTTCTCCTATGATGCTAATACAAGAACGTCATTGAAAAATTCATTAACACTTTCTAAGGAAGAAGTTGATAAACTTCTTAAAGAATCAAAAGAATATGTAGTTCGTATTAAATATCCAGATCAACCAATCAATATCAAATTTGATGATGTGATTCGTGGAAACATTTCTATTAATACATCTACACTTGATGATAAAGTTATTTGGAAAAGAAAAGATAACCTTCCAACTTATCACTTAGCTAATGTTGTGGATGATCATTTTATGGAAATTACACACGTTATACGTGGTGAAGAATGGATACCATCTACACCATTACATATTTACTTATATGATAGCTTTGGTTGGGATAAACCATTGTTTGCACATCTACCTTTGATTCTTGGACCAAATGGTAAATTGAGTAAAAGGGATGGTGATAAATATGGGTTTCCTGTATACCCTTTGGAATGGATTGATCCCGAAGATGGTACAGTATCCACAGGATATAAATCAATGGGGTATGACCCAAAAGCTGTTATTAACATCCTTGCATTCCTTGGTTGGAATCCAGGTACAAATAAAGAAGTTTATTCTTTAGATGAATTGATTAAAGATTTTGATTTATCAAGAGTTAATAAATCAGGTGCTAATTTCAATCAATCTAAAGCAGCTTGGTTCAATGGACAGCATTTTAAAAATCTTACAACAAAAGATATGTTGAATTCTTTTATAGAAGAACTAGATAAAAGAAACATATCGTTGAGTATGGATAAAGCTGTAAAAATAATTGAAGCAAATAAGAATAAAGTTAATTTCATTAAAGATATTTTTGATGTTGCTTCTTATCTATTCGGTAAACCAACAGATTTTGATGCTAAAGGATTGAAGAAATGGAAACCAGATTCTGCTGATATGTTAGCGGCTTTAAAGGTTGATTTGGAAAAAGTAAATAACTGGATTGAAAAAGATATTCAAGAAGCTTTCGAAGCCCACGTAAAATCCAAGAATATTAAATTTGGTAATATTGCACCCCAACTTAGACTTGTTCTTTCAGGGAAAGCTAATGGTCCATCCTTATTCGGTATCATGGAATTGATTGGCAAAAACGAATCATTAGACCGTCTTATTAATACTAATGTACCATCAGTTGAAGTTAAATCCATGAGTGGAAATAATCAAGAAATTGAAAAACTTAAAAAAGAATTGGACATTGTTAATAATGTGTTAAAGGGTTCTGAAAAGAAACTTTCTAATCCTAATTTTGTTAATAATGCACCAAAGGATGTTGTTGAAAAAGAAACAAATAAGATGGAAGAATTAACCATCAGATATGATGAATTATTAAAACAAATTGAAAAATTAAGATAAAAAGAAAGGGAAGTATTTAGCTTCCCTTTTTTGTTTTAGTCATTATCAGCTAACGAACCAGGTCTACCATCATTATCCCTTCTTTCTCTAGCTGCTTCTTCTGCATCTATTTCTATATCAATTCCATAATGTTTAAGGATTATCACATTCTGTGCTTGTACGGATGTTACATTAGTATTATAACCTTCTACAGTTTGTTCTAATACATTAATCGAATCATTAGTTTTATTTATTTTAGATGTAATTACACCAAATATAGTAGAACCACCTGATATTATAAGACCTATAATAACAATTAAAGATTTAAGATTCATTCTTATTTCAGTATTACCGTTTATTTTCTTTCCGTTAATTTCACCTGCTGGTTCTGCCATCTTATTAGTTAATTTTTTTTATATATTTCCACATTACAATTATTTCAGAATTTCTATCAGGTAAGAAAAAAGTATGAACTGCTATTTGTTCGTGGGTTATTATTAATGTTGGTGGTGTAAAATCTTTTAAAGAATTAAATAAATGTCCTTTATTTTCTGAATTTTCAATTTCTCTTGACACCTGTTGTTTAAAGTTTTCTTTAGTTTGTAATGTTCTTTTTTCATCTGAACGTGTAGCAAGATATTTATCTTCACTAAAATACATTATATTTATGTCACCTACAATAACATGATGTATTATAGTATCAATTACTGTATTAGATGACATATAAACAGTATATGTATAATTTCCTAACTTGTTTTCTTGTTCAGATATTGTTATACCAACCCATATTGAATTCTCTAAAGTTGTATCACTCGATTGCCAATCATACATTGTTTTTTGATGTGGAAATATTACAGAATTAGGTGGTAAATCGTGATCATGTATTAATGCAGTATAGTTAACTTTATCTGTTTCTTTTTTTATTTTAGGGGATTCAGTAGTTTTAGAAATTTGTACTGTTAATTTTGTATCTGGTTCTTCATAATCTTCTATTACATTATATTTTTTAAATACTTCCCTTACCATAGCAGAATCAACAAGAATATATGGTATTGCATCTATATCGTATCCTTCATTGATTAATATATCTTTTGCTATTAAGATAGAATCATTAAAGCTATGGTTATGATCAAAATCATTTAATAACATTTCATTTGAAGGTAAATCATAATTTGCTTCTAATCGTTGTACAGCAAATTCCTGTTTTTCCATTGAATCAGGTTGACTACCTGAACCACAACTACCCAGGAATATAGCAAATGATATTAAGATAAATAATATTTTTTTCATAAAAACCTTTATTTTTATCTATATATTAAATATTTTTTATTATATTTGTAGTTGTGATAGCAAAAGCAACTAAAATAGATGTTAGATTAACTAACATATTTAAGAAAAATCAAATAACTATATTAACTAGTAAATATGGGTTCGAATTAGGTTACATTGATAAAAATATATTATCAGAATTTAATATCGTTAAAGATTTTCATGGTAAAAGGGAAGTAGTAAAATATTTAAATTCATTAACCCTTAATGATATTGAAGGGAAAAATATTATAATATCAGTATCATCAAGAGCTACCCTTTTCATTACACCTGATGCATTAAAAAGTGAATTAACAATTAATAACATAAACATTCAGAGATTTACTTATGGTGATGATGGATGTATTAAGTTAAATAGGAAAAATTTCACTTGTGCTGATGTTAAATTAGCTAAACGAGCTTCAACTATTAGTAGAATTAAAAAAGATATAAAAACAGATAAAAATTTAACTGAAAAATTAAACGATCTTTATAATTCACTGGATATTGATTTAAGGGTTCATGATAAACAAGCATTGGATGATATTAATAAATTAGCATCATATATTATTGAAAAAGGTATTGACTTAGAAGTTTAACTTTATCAGTTTTCACACGATAAGAATTTTCATATAATATGTTCCCGATCTCACATTCAAAAAGTTTTACAGGAACATTTTTCTTTTTCATATATCTTACTAATCCTTTAGCACCACTTAGTGTCTGTGCTACCCATATACCACCTAAGTCAGCTTTAGAATAGTCTATCCTATGGTTGGGTTCATAAACCCATTCATCAACCGGGAAAGTCATTATATTAGGGTTTCTTCTTAAACCCAAAGATTGTAAATCTTCTGTAACTACTTTATAATACTTTTTCATTTAAAATTGATTGTTTCTTAATTGATCAATCTTTCTTCTTCTTAAATAATCAGATATTACATCTTCATCAATCGTTTTTAATATATTTACATCAGTTTTTCTACTACTTTTAATAGATTCTTCTTTCTCTATTTCAACTTGACTAAAAACGAAAGAATGACCGATAAAAAATGCAAATGAAAGCATCCAATATACATATAAAAGATCATCATTACCTGGTTTCCATGACATAATAAGACCTGTAATAAAAAGTCCAATACCGATATATTTCATTGATAAAAAAACATAATACCACATTACACCCCAATGGGGGAATTGTCTTTTATATTCTTTTATTTTTCTTTTACTAAAATCGTATTTCATTTTGTTCCGCTTGTTTTAAAATCAGATGATAGTTTTTTAGTATCACCCAGGTTAAGATGTACGTGGGAACCATCTCTTTCAATAACTTCTAATTTTATTGTTGATTCTAACCACTTCTTAATATAATCACCATGACATGTTTTTGGTTTGCACCAACATACAAGATTTACCTGGTGATGTTCTTTGTATATACTTATTATTTCATCTAATGCATTCATAAATTCTTCGTCATTAGATTTAATCTTATCATAAAAATATGATTCATATGCTTCAATTGCTTCATTCCTGGTAGCTACTAAATGTTTAGATGCTTTGGAACTTTTCAAATGTGTATATGGATTACCTAATGGTGATGGTCTACCAATATAATAATCGTATTCTGTTGGTTCGTGGGTTTTCTTATTTACCACATTTATATCCTTTACTTTTACAAATGGTGTTAACATATTTTTATTTATTTTAAAAACTAAACAAACTGTTTAGTACAGATAATCTTTTATTTATTTCCGGTAATCCCAATGGAACAATAAATTTATTTACAATCCCTAAGAAACATTTTTCGAATTGTGTATCAATATCCATCTTCACCTTTTCCTTTTCTGTTATTTCATGTGGGTGAAAACTTCTTAAATAACCAAAGATAGGATTAACAGAACTATCACAATAGTAATATTTAATTCTACCAGACTTTACCATATCATATTTGGTTTTAAGGTCAGAATTTTTATTTAATAAATAATTATGAAATGCTGCTGCTTTAACTCCAAAGTGAGCTCCTTTAACACATTCAACAGTTTCAGTATCATCTAATACTTTTGTGTTATAATTAGAACAAGATGTAGTCATACTGATTTCTTCAATGTCAGCTAATTCAAATTCTTTTCTAATTTCTTTAACAATCTTTAATACCTGGTAAATATCTACCCTATCAGCATTCTTAAACAAGTAATTAATTACCCTGTAAATATTCTTTCTTACAAATGGTGGTGTAGATGATCTAACAATTTCAACACCTTTAGGATAATAGTAACTTAATTCTTCATAGAATACACCATCTTCCCAAACAACATTGTTAAGGTAATGCTTCTTTTTAAGGAATAAAGCTGATTTACTAATAGTTTCTAATTCAAAGTCGTGTAGACTTGTAATACCAAACTGAGCAGCATAATCATCTAACATCCTATCAAACATTGGTTTTACATATATTTGGTCAACGTGGAGAATAAATCTTCTTCCCCAATCAATATCCTTAATTTTATCAAAACCAACTGATTTCATTAAAGGTGTAAATGTAACATAAAGTGAATCAGTATCACCATATACTACGATTTGGTTATCACCATTGTATTTTGGACGACCTTCTTCTTCAATCCATACTGGATTAGGATCAAGTGGTTTAACATCAGAAAAATCCCATATATGATATTCATAAAGAATATTAATATCACCATTAGTAAATTCATTCTTAGTTAATTCTTCCTCTTCAACACCTTTATGTCTAAGTAATCCACTTAACGATGGTTCTGCCCACCCAAGCGGTTGAAAGTCTATTGTGTATGCTTGAAATTTACCATCCTTTTCACAGATGTATTCCATCCCAAGTCTTTTGTGCATTTCTGTATCGTTATGCCATACGTCATAAAAGTGTTTTTCAATTTTTTCCATCATATATTGATTAACATCTCTTCCGTGTGCAGTAATTGCATTTGCAATATCACCATTAGAACACACAAAATATTTATTTGCAAACGCACCATAAGTACCATTTAAGGTAAGTTTAAGTGCTAACTGCATAGCTTTAAAATAATCTCGTTCTGCTTTTCTTTTGGTGATTTGTTCTTCTAATTCTTTTATTCTGTGTTTCTTTTCTCTGTCATCCATCTATAATACAATGATTTTTATAAATTATAGCGTCAGATTAGAAGTTTGTTTAATAATTATGGAATTTTTTTATAAGTGGCTTTTTATTATATGCATTAAGTGGTTTGATTAAACACCAATCAGGTAAAGAAACATATTCTACAAGTGGGTTTTCTTCTATTTCTTTTTTATTTTCTAATATACACCACCAATTAGAAAACTTTTTATAAACTTGACTTTCCCCAACATGCATATTATCTACTTTAAAACTTGTTCTATTTCTTGCCCAAGTATAATATAATTCTTTTAATTCTTTTTGTTTATCTTCATCTTCATCTAAAGTATAGTATTGTAAAACTGTTTCGATTTTTTTCGGGTCTATTACAACACTATCACCTTCAAAAATATATCTTTTTATTTTAAGGTGATTATCAGGTAAATATAAATCATACATTTTATCATCATCATCATACCATTCTATTCTAAAGTATGAATATAAATTAACAAGAGGTGAAGATACATCTTTAATTACAGCTTTCTCTTTAACCCGCATATCAATTTGTCTTTGTATTAAATCAATAAATTGTTCTTTAGTGAATCCGGGGTAATCTTCCGAATTATAGATTTCCATAAATGATGGTAACAAATTACAAAAATCACCGACTTCAACTGTGATATTATCTGGTAAATTTCCTTTATAGATTTCAAATTCCATCATTTTATTTTTATTTTAATATTCGTAATCGTCTAATTCGTTCATCTTCTTTTTCTTTACTTGGATTGACAAATCTTTCGCTTTAATAGTATCTGATTTAATAACATTACCATCTTTATCATATGTTTGTATAATCTCATCTCCAATAGGATTTCCATCTTCATCAACAGGTGTGAAACTTACTGTTCCACTACGATTTTTTTTTTCGTCTATCGGTTCAGCTACTATATCGTATTCTTTATCCTTTTCTATTCGTTCTAATTCAGCAGCAGCTCTTTTATCTTCATAATCTAATAGCTTCTTTAACAATTCTTTATTTCCTTCACCGTAATCAATGAACAATTGAAACTTACTATTCCATAAATCATTATTAGTTTCATTAATTTCCATAAAATCTGTATATATTCTATTTAAACCATTTTCTGTTACGGTCCTGGTATGAACCATTTCAGTTTTTATCTCTTGTAATGTAGCACCAAACGCATCCATTTTTGTTGTCATACTCCCCACTTGATTCCCAACTATCCATACGGTTGCAATAGCACCTATAGATGTTATTAATAAATTCCTTAGTTGTCCATATGATAGTTTTAGACCATCTATAATTTTCCCAACATTTAATCCCATCTTGTAACTTGTTTATTTTTATAATATATATAAAATCGAAAAGATATATTCTGTCCTATATTGATATTATAATATAGATTTTTAATATATACATAAAAAGAAAGTTGAAATATGTCCGTTTCTAAACAAATTGAATTAAAAGCAAAGAAAGAAATTGTTGATGCTATTAATATTTTGTTAGATAGATATCTTAAAGAAGGTTTAACGATTGGTCAAATAAAGAAATATTTTAGAACCAAAACATCACACAAAGACTTTATCAAAGATATTAATTCTACGGGTTCTCAACACTTTGAAGATTATAAAGAATATAAAGCATATGTGATGAAAGTTTTAAGAGAAATTCTTTATGATCGAAAATCAGAAATTGAAACTATGGATTTACAAAAGGAAAGTAAAACGATTACTAAATTCGGTGATTTTGATAATAGCTTAGTGAACGAAGCAATAGATCACAAAGACATATCAGCAGAATACCTTTTTGATGATATCGGGTTTGCAAATGATGATGTTGATATATTAGCATCTTATTTCAAGACGAAAGAGGACTATATAGAGCTCAAAGACCAAAACTACTGTCTTTATACTATTACAGACTTTAAGACCGATATAATGAAGAATAACAGGGTTAAGATGGATGTTATGATACTAGCTGACTTCCAAATGGAAAAGATGAAAGAAAACGTGACCAGGAAGATATTAAGTGGTGTATATGAACAAATTCCACAAGATATTGAATATATGGGAATTTTAGTTAAACCACATACAATAATGGATAAAGCTAAATTGAAAGAATCAATCGAAACTATTGTAGAAAAGAATATAATAAATATCATTTCTAATGTTAGTAAATATCATTATGAAGCTAAGTATGGTGAAAATTATCATATTTGGAAAAAACTAAAATAATAAAATGCATAGAAAACTAAACGATTTTCTTAATGAAGATTTAACATATGGTGAAAAGATGGAAAAGATAAGAAAAGATATGGTATGTCTTAATATATCTGATCCTAGAGTTATACATATGGCAAAAGATATGTTATCAAAAATAATAGATAGGGATGAACAAAAGTATAATGATATTATTGAAATAATTAATATACAAAATGAAGTTGATGCACATTATAAAAAAACACCAAAACCTAAATATACAAATTTAGAATATTTAAATAGGAAAAGATCACATGAAGTATCAATCATTAAAGATAAATGGAACGATATTAAACAAAGTACAACTAAAGATGAAGAAATTTAATGAATATATTAATGAAGGAAATTTAATGATTTATCGTGGTGCAGATTATCCATATAATTATATTGCAATAAAAGGTGATGATTTATATTCTGTTAGTTTTAAAAAAGGAAAACCGTTTTTACATAAATATCACGGTAAAATAAATCCTAAAGTTTATAATCCAGTCGGTGAATTAATTAAAAACCCATCTAAAGGGTTAATTTTTAATGTTCAGAAATTAGATGGGAAAGCAAACGAATCTGTAAACGAAGAATTTGAAGAAAGAAAAGATATAGCTGAACCAGATAGAATTTCCTTTATGAGTCAATTAGAAAAAAAGGTTGAAGAATTTTTAAAAGATTATCCTGATAAATTTAAAATTAATATAATTCCAGGTAAAGTATTTACTATTGCATCTGAAACCGAAAGTGATTTAAGAGTAGACATAAAATTAAAAGGTGATATGATCCATTTTAGTGCTACACCAACAGAAGGTCCGGAATACGAATTTTCATTCAATTATAATAAAGGACTAGTTGATAGTATTTTCGGTTTAGTAAAAAGTGCATTTATAAAAGACCCACATAGCGGTTCAATTGGTAAACCAGGTGAAACATATAAACCTGATACAACAGAACCATCAATAGATGTTAAAGAAGAAGAAATTGAACCATTAGATGTTCCAATTACTACAAAACCAAAAAGAAGAACAAGAAGTATTAATATAAATGTTATTCAAGATGTTTTAGAAGATGCATTTATTTTAGATGATATTGATTTAAAAGATACTGATGTTACTGAATTAATTAGAAGAATGCTTTTGGAATCCAGAAGAAGAACTAATGCAAGAAGAAAGAAATAATAAATATGTATATAACAGAATCATTCCAAGAATTTAAAGATGAATTAATATTAGAAGAATTTCTTAATATTAATATTGATGGTATTAAGAAAAAATTAAAGAATATGATTGGTAAAAATCGTATTAAAATTAATATGAAAGACCTTAAATCTTTAATTAAAAAACTTGGTTTAAGTAAAGGAATGAATGTTAAACAAATTTATTCTAAGTTAAAAAAAGGTGGTGTTGATGATATTGTAAATAAGATAGCAAGTCAAGCGAAAGGTAGTATTGATAATAAAGATTCTGAATTAGTTCCGGTTACTGAATCATTTTTAAAAGTTGGTGAATTTTTTCAGAAAAATAAATGGGCAAAATTTTTATTTGTTGCATTTGTTTTAACAACAATATTTAGTGCTAATGCATTTGGTAATAATATAGATGCTAACGATCTTAATAATGAATTAGGTGATGATGTTAGAATCGAATTAGATGGTGGTGATGATGGTGGTGATGATGGTGGTAACTTAGATTCCAACCACCCCAATGTAACAGATGTAGAAAAAAATAGTGATGGTAGTTATACTGTTAAAGTTAAATTAAAAAATTCTAGTGTTTCAAGATTACAACAAGTTGGAAGAAGTCAAGCTGGTTTAATAGCAAGTGGTGAAGCATTATCCCAAGAAGGATTAGAAACAGCAAATGTTTCCAGAACTATAGTTGATTCAGATTATTATAAATTATCAAACGGAACATATGAAGGAGAATTTACGGTTAAAGTTAATTTTAACGATTCTTCCAATAATAACACTTCCGATAATAGTGGTCAAGAACGACAACCAACCCAAAAATCAGATTATATGGAATCTACTTTAGGGGATGACGATATTTAAAATAAACTAATCTTTTCTTTTATAATATAAAAATAAAAAGTATCTTTGTGCAAATCAATTATAATAAACATATCGTGCATAAACCAAAAGTAGAAGATAAAACTAAGCAACATTATGATTTCATCAAAAAACAATTTGATGCTGCATATCTTTCATATAAAGACTTTATGGAAAGAGATGATATGTTTGTTGTAGTAATAAGAAATGGTAATAGTATGATTGTTGCGATGTGTTTAGTGAGATCGACACCGATGGAAGAAAGAAAAGCTATCATTCCACCAAAAGAAGAAAACCCACATCTAGAAAAAACTTCTGATGAAGGTTCTAAAGAAACAGAAAAACCTAAGTTACCACCAAGAATAGAATATGAAACTATTAACTTTAATATTCATCGTATTGTATTTACTTTAGTTGATACTTATTACAGGGGAAAAGGTTATAATCAAGAATTACTTGATTTCGTATATGATAATGCAAAAGAATTAGGTGATGTTAGATATCTTGTAGCTAATATAAGGGAATCTAATAAAGCATCTATTAATTCATTTATGAAAAATGGGTTTAAATTATCTAAAAGAATGACTAAACCATATTCAAATGGGGAAAAGAAAATTAGGGTGGTTAAATTTATCAAAAAGAATGTTCCAACAACACATGAAGATTAAAATAATGATACTACCCTAAAATCTACTTCAGGGTGTTCTTTATTCATAATATCTTTAATAAGTCTACCTTTTTCTTCAATATCAACATCATCTATTTGATAATACCAAATAACACTTTTCAAATTTAATTCAGAAGATATAGCATAAGATAAAAATCTTAATGAAGCACTATTTAAATATTCGAATTCTATTTCTAATGTTAAGTCAGAAACATTTTTTAATTTCTGTGTTACGATAAAATAAAAATCATAAGCATCTTGTGGAATTGACCTACCAATTAACTTAGCACTATTAGTATCATAATTGATTGTAATTTCGGGTGTAAAACTAGTTGGTGCTATTCTAAATATATTTTCACTCATAACTTATTAGACTTTTTTTTATAATGTTATATATAAAAATATTGGAATTCTAATTAATTATTCGTACTTTTGTTAATTATAGATTAAAAAATACACATTATGGGTCAAGGTTATCCTAAATTAATGCTTAAAGTTGAACTACCTAATAGGACAGATGTAAAATTCACTCTTATCCAGGTAGCGGATACCTATATCAAAAAAGTAGAAGGTTCTAAATTTCTATTTACCGATAATGGATGGACAATATACAAAGGGAAACGATTTAGTTTAACTAAAAAAGGAATTCTTTCATTACCCGAAGTCTGTTTAAGACAAACAACAAAAGTCCATTTTGCTGATGATGACGAAAGATATCAATGGATGAAAGGAATGATCAAAGCTTTAGAATGTTGGTCAGGATCACATTTCTTTAAAGGTCAGCAAATATATGGTACACCTAAAATTGATTTTCACAAAACCGTTTGGATAATATTCTAAAAATGGAAGTACCTAAGATGATAATAAATGTTTCGCTAGTTAGTAATACTATGGTATCATTCAAATTAATTGGGTTACATAAATTGATTAGATATAATCATAAATCTGATTATGTTACTAAGAATGGGTGGAGGATTACAATAGGTGATAAATTCCAGGTTTTAAAAGGACTTACAATATTTCCCAGGGATTTATTTACAAATATAAATGATGACCGGGGTGAAAACATTTTTATAATCCAATGCAACAATGAAACAGAAAGATATAATTACTTAAAGGGATTTAGTGAAGCAATGCTTGAATTCTTAGATAGTGGTTTATGTGATATAGCAGAAGCAGTTTCAAGAGAAACATACATTAAAACATCTGATAAAATGTGGACAATATATTAATATTATGGCAATACCAAAAATGACATTAAGGGTTGAATTAATTGGTACTACTGGTGCTGAAATTAAATTAATTAATGTTAATAACATATACACAAGAAGTGGAACACTTATATCAGGTGGGAAATCAATACAAACGGATAATGGGTGGATATTTTTTATTGGAAATGAATTTAAAATAAATAAAGCTCCTAAAATTATCACAATTCCACAATCACCAAATAAACATAAAGACACATTATCATTTCAGAATGATAAAGATAGAAAAGAAGTATTAAAAGAATTTCATACAGCTTTACTACAATGGTCAGGGAATAAAATATTTAAAGATAAAATAGTATTTGATAAAACACCAAACATAAAATTTTTTAAAGATGTGTGGATAATATTTTAAAAATGGTAATAAAAAAAGATATAAAATTACAATTAGAATTTAAACTCTATTTAAGAAGTTCTGTTAGAATTCATTTATCAGAAATATCAAGTGTGTTTCGTTATGTTGGACTAAACCAAAAATTACTTACAAGTCCAGATGGATTTATAATTGATACAGGTTATGTGTTTTCTTATGGTAAAAATGGAATGACAATACCAACCTATATATCTTATGAAGATGATTATGATAATTCTGATTTATTTGCATATTATAATTTTCTTTCAGAATCAGATAGATACAATTCAATGAAAAGATTATATAGGTATATGCAAGAATTATCCCAGGGAAGAGTATTTCAATATAATAATACAGGTTATGTTGATATGGTTGATAACAAATGGATACTTTATTGATTTATTTTTTATTTTCCCGTTTTTAATATATAAAACAAAAGAAAACAGTTAAAAATGAAAAATTTAATGACATTTGAATCCTATGCAATATTAGGTAGGGTAGAAACAGTAACAATATCTAATGATCAAGGACAGTCAATTACCAGGGATGCTAAAATAGATACGGGTTCATATTCATCAAGGATATCAACTGAAATAGCTAAAGAATTACAATTACCTGTGGTAGATGAAAAAACTATTACAAGTGTAATGGGTGAAGAAGATAGAGTTTTTGTTGAACTTCAATTCAATATAGCTGGTGTAGAAATAAAAACTATGGCAGGTATCGTTGATATGGAAGATTTAAGAAACGAAGTAGCAATAGGTAGAAAAGATATTGAAATGGTTGATGGACTTGTTGATGTTAAAAAGGATAAACCAGCGGATAATGAAGCTATTGAACCTACAATAGAAGAAGTTCCTGTAGTTGAACCTACTTTACAAGCTGTAGAAGTAGAAGTAGAATTACCTATAGATAGTTTAGAAGATGCTAAAACAGCAATTCAATCTTTTGAATCGTTCAATAAAGCAAATAATTAAAATGAAAAGACTTAAAAGCTTTAAAGAACTATATGAAAAAGCATCTGAAGCTATTCAGCTTGTAATTCTTATAAACGATAAAGGTGAAGAAATAGAAGGTGAAGGATATTATGAACCAGGTGTAGGTATATTCGATTACGATGGTAATGAATATCAGAGTGGTAAAGGTCTTGATGGTAAAGTATACACTAAATAAAAATAATATGACAGAAAGAGAAATTATAGTAAACACAGTTTGTCCTTTTTGTGTTAAAAAGTACAATAGCTTAATGAAGTGGGGTAAAACCAAAACTTATAGAGATGGTGTTGATTTAACAAAACTTATTTTCGAAAAACGAACTAAAGATTCTGTTTGGGATATTTCCCCTGTTGCTATGGGTTGGTCTACTAATGATACCAATAGAATAACTGGTCCAATATTACAAAGGGAATATAAAAAATTCGCTAAAGAAAATGGAATTAGCATCGGTCATATAAATTATTCAGGTGCTCATACCCCAAGTGGATATGAATTTATTGTATATGATGTGGTAAAAGGAACTGAAATCAAATATTAATATATAATAGATATGAAAAGGATTTTAAAATTTAACGAAACCAATGGACCAGCTTATGGGAAACAAGAAACCACTAAGAAGGGGTTAAAGGGTATTCCGTTAACTACAGAAAATCCTACTATAATTGTGGAAGAACCGTTTGATGATTCTATTCCTAATGAAGATAATATTATTGATGATGATGGAAATGAAGAACCACAAGAAATCGAACAAATAAAAAAGCCCGTATCTATGAAAAGGCTTAAAAATTTTAGAGAATTGAATAAAAAATAATAATAAAAACATGTTTAAAAAATTGTTAGAAATGATTAAGAAATTTGCAAAAGAAACTTGGGAAAAAGTTGAAGATTTCTTTATTGGTATTTGGGATGAATTTCTTGAATGGATCAAAACACCTTGGACTAAATTAAAGAATTGGTTCTTGAAAACAGCACTTCCTTGGATTGTAAAAGGATGGATGTATGTTGTTAATATTTTAGTATTAATAATTGCATATAAAGGATTTGACGAAGTTACACAACCAGGTTATTCTACAGTAATTGGATTATGGTTATTTGTATTAGCTGGTTATTATATTTTCTGGAAACTATTTGGTTTCGATAAAGTATGGAAGAAAAGAAGAGAGAAACGTAAAAACAAATAATATGAAAAGGACTAAAAGATTCGAAGAATTGTATGAAAACATCGGACCCGCATCTGATAGTGAATTTGTACCTAAAACCTACTGTGCTAGGTATTATAGAAATTTTTCTGTAGGACAGAGTACACATATCGTAAAAATTTATGATAAGTATACTGATGAAAGTGGTTTAGAAAATGAACTTGAAGAATTCGAATCTGGTAGAATGTTAGAAATAGTAAACCGTATTAAAAAATATTTAACTACAGTACAATTAGAAGGTATCAAAGATTTAATGAGAGATAAACAAGATGGTATAATTCTACCTGATGGAAAATACAAAAAATATTAAAATGAGAAAAGTAAGAAAAATAAACGAAGCTATAGCAAATGTAAACGCTGTCACAACATCTGACCTTTGGGTAGTTCAAACATCAGTAGGTTCAGAACCATACCACGTTTTTATAAAAAAAGAAGATGCTGAAGTAGAAAGAGATAGATACGCAAAAGAATATTATGACTATTATCGTAATGTGAACAAACGAATGTCTGATGATGAATTTGCTGATCATTTTAAAGTTGTTATGGATAACATTAAAGTTATAACATTAGCTGATGCAATTGATAAAAGCACAGAAGCAGCAGTAGATAATGCTACAATGCAAGGTGAAGAATATTAAAATTAAAACATAAAACAATGGAAGTTAAAAAATTTGACCAAGTACAAGAAAGTGATAGTTATATCCAATACACATTAGATGACTCACATAAGTTAATGACTAATCTATTAGAAGAATGGAAAAATAAAAAAACTATGTGGTCAGGTGAAAACGATGCATTCCAAGCAGGTAGGTTGTTAGGTGCTATTGAAACAATCCTTATATTAAACGGTAAATTAGAAGGTGGAAAACCTTACGATTATGAAAATGAAAATTTCGAATCTATGATGATTAGATTGGGAAATGAATTTATTAATGAACAAGAATAAACTTTATTGAATTTCTTAAATATAATTATAGTATAATTTGGTAGTTATAAATAATTTAACTATCTTTACTTATTAAAAATAATACTATAAATATGAAATATTTCACAAAGAGTAAGTTTAAAGATGCAATTTTCTGTCCAACGACACTTAATTACATTGATAATAAGGAGTTTGCATCTTCTATGGATGATAATACTTTCCTTAAAGGAATCGCAGAAGGTGGATACCAGGTTGAATACCTAGCAAAATCTTATTACCCAACTGGTATTGATTTATCAAATTTAAATATTGTTGATAATGCTCACAATACCGAAAAATACATCCAAGATAACGAAAATGTTATTCTTTTTGAACCCGTATTCATCGTTGATAGATACTTGGTCCGTTGTGATATATTAATAAAAGTAGGAAATACCATAAAAATCCATGAAGTAAAAGCAAAAACATTTGATTTTTCAGATGGTGTTTCACAATTCCTTAATCAAAGATCAAAAGGATATATCAAATCAGATTGGATATATCAAATTATGGATGTTTATTTTCAAAGACATGTCATAAACAAAAAATATAACTTCAAGTACAATGTTGAATCATACTTAATGATGTGTGATAAAAACAAAGAAGCTACTGTACACGGTTTAAATCAAAAATTCCTTGTTGATAAAAAGAATGATGTTGATATCAATCCTGATGCACCACTCGGTGATCCTATTATGGATAGTGTACAGATTGATGAAGTATTCGAATTAGGATATATGACAATGAGTTCTTTTTCATTAGAATCAGCTAAGTTAGATATAGTACTATCTACAATTAAGAAAAAGGATGATAAAGAAGAATTTATCAAAGATAATTATCTGAATATTGATGATTACATTGAAGTATTGTACGATATGTATGTAAGTGAAACAGTAATTGAACCACTTATTAAATCAAAATGTAAGAATTGTAATTATTACATTAAGCACGAAAAAGAAGGTAAAAAATCTGGGTTCTTAGAATGTTGGAATAAAGCAACATCTATTTCAAAAGAAGATTTAGCAAATAAACCAACAGTTCTTGATATTTGGAACTACAGGAAAAAAGACCTTTATATCAATGATGGAATATTCCTCATTGAAGATATAAAATTTGAAGATGCTTATCTGAATGAAGTAAACGAAAAATTTAAATCAATCAAAGGTGATGGATTAAAAACAGCAGATAGACAAGTTCTCCAAATGACTAAGACAATTAACCAGGATGATAGTGTTTTCGTAGATAAAGTTGGTCTTAAAGAAGAGATGGATACCTGGAAATACCCATTGAATATGATTGACTTTGAAACAACAGCAATGGCACTTCCATTTACAAAAGGTATCAAACCTTACGAAAGTATTGCATTTCAATATTCACATCACTTGATTCATAAGGATGGTCGTGTTGAACACAAATCACAGTTCATTAATCTTGAACAAGGTAAATTCCCATCTTTTGAATTTGTAAGAGCTTTAAAAGCTGATTTAGAACAAAACGATGGAACTATATTTATGTATAGTCCACACGAAAATACTATCCTAAATCTAATCTTCAGACAATTGGGTGAAGGTATTGGTAAGAATGAACCTGATAGAATTTCTTTAATGAAATTTATATTATCTATCGTTTATATGAATGATAAAACATTAGGTCTTATATCCCGTACCGATCTTAGTTTATTGGGTTTAGATGGAACTGAAGGTATTCGTGGTGCAAGATACATTAAAGATTTATGGGCATTTATCAAGTTGTATTATTACAACCCATTGACTAATGGTTCTAATTCAATTAAAGATATATTACCATCTATTTTGAATAAAAGTACATTCTTGAAAAAGAAATATTCTGCACCAATTTACGGAACAGATGACCTTCCAAGTATGAACTTTGAAAACAAAGTTTGGATCAAATTTGATGATGATGGAAAAATTATCAATCCCTATAAACAACTACCCGATTTATATGAAAATATAGATAGTGAAGGTTTTATTACAGGGGATTCACTTGCTAATGGTGGGGATGCTATGATTGCATATGCAAAAACACAATTTACACAAATGTCACCAGAAGAAAGGAATGCAATTTTCGAAGGTCTTTTAAGATATTGTGAATTGGATACACTTGCAATGGTGATGATTTATGAACATTGGAAAGAAGATTTGAATCTTTAAAAGGTGGATTTTTAGTTCTATTTTGAAGATTTTATATATACGTTTGGTATTTATATATTTTATAAGTATCTTTGATTTTTAATAACTTTAACTTAAATTATATAAAATGAATTATAAAAAAGCATCAGAAAATATTCGTCAAGAATTAAGAAATTATATCATAGGAAAAAACCTCAAATCTCTTGTGATGGGAATATCAGGTGGGGTTGATAGCGCACTATGTGCTGCATTAGCAAAACCAATATGTGACGAATTAAATATACCTTTAATCGGAAGGTCACTACCCACTACTACAAACACAGGTGGTGAAAATTCAAGAGCACAAGAAATCGGAAAACAGTTCTGTACTGATTTTAAAGAAGTAGAGATACAAGATGGTTTTACAGCTATGTATGATTTAGCAGTAACTAATTTTGACCTTTTGGGTATTGATGCAACAAAAGAATCCATTCTTAAAGGAAATATAAAAGCTCGTACCAGGATGATACTTCTATATGATATTGCTGGTGCTACTAATGGATTGGTTCTTTCAACTGATAACTGGACTGAATATCTTCTTGGGTTTTGGACATTACACGGTGATGTCGGGGATTATGGGATGATTCAAGAACTTTGGAAAACAGAAGTATATGAATTATCCGAATGGTTAGTTGTGAATGAATTAGAAGGTGCTGCAGCTTTAGCACTTCAAGATTGTGTAGATTGTCAAGCAACTGATGGATTAGGTATTAGTAATTCTGATTTAGATCAGATAATGCCAGGATGGACAGGTCCTTCTAAAGAAGGTTATAAAAGGGTAGATGAAAAACTCGCACTACACGTTAATTTCGGACAAGGGGATTTAGATGATCCTGTACTTCAACGATATCACAGAACTCATTTTAAACGAAATAATCCTTTTAATATAAAAAGGGATATAATTGAAAAATAGTAGTTATACTAAAAAAATAATAAAAGTACAAATGGATTACACAATAGAATGTCTTTATGATTTTTCCATTACACTCACTTATCATATTCACGATATGGGTACAGTAGGTAACAGGAAAATGTTTGTCGAAGAATATTGTACTAGTAAAAAAATAGTCGAAAAAGACTGTATTAGTGCAATTAACAAATATTCTAAACACTATTTAAAAAATAATCTATCCTGGTTTCCATCCAGAGAAGATATTGAAGAATGGTATTCATTTTATAAATATAAAAAAGAACAATGAATTTCGTAAGCGAAAAATCAAAAATCGGTGAAAAAGTTTATTGGGTCCATCCACGTGATGTACTTAATGTGGGTATTGTAGTTAGGTGGGAAAACGGTATTAATTTAGTAGTTGAAACACCTGAAGGTAAAGAAATTACTTTCGAATATTAAAAAAAAGAATAAAGATTATGACAATAGGATTATTTGGAACATGTGGAAATTCAACTTGGCGTGAATCTTTTATGAAAGTTTACGATAATGCTAATATTGATTATTTTAATCCAGTTAAAGATGATTGGAAAGCTGAAGATGCTAAGATTGAAGCTGAACATTTAGCTAATGATGATATTATTTTATTCCCGGTTACTGATGAAACACTTGGGTTAGGAAGTCTCGGTGAAGTAGGTTTTTCTATCCTACAAGCTATTAAATTAGATTCCAATAGGGAAATTATTGTTATGATAACAGATGATCTTAATGACGAAGCTAAAGGGTATTTTGATGAAAAAATGGTAAGGGAATCTATTAAAATGAGAGCATTAGTTAAAGCACATTTAAATAAATTAAATTATCCCAATGTCTACCTGGTTGATTCACTTAATGATATGTTATTAGTTTCATTAGAATTGTGTGAAATATGTAGAATAAGAAAAAGATTAGATTATTATAGATCGAAAAAATAAATATATACTTTGGGTATCTAATCCAAAGATAAAGTTGGGTGAAACCCCCAATACCATTATTGAAAAATATGCAAAAGATAAGTAATGGTTGTCCAGACTTAGAAGGGGAAGAGTACTGAGATAATTTCAAAACCACTCATTTGCGACCCCCTTCGGTCAAGGACCAAACTTTAACCATTTTTTTACCTATAACATTTAATACTAATAAAATTTGGAAATAATAATATTTTTCCCTATATTTGTAGTATTAATCAAAAAATATAAAATTATGAAAAGGACATTAGCAACACTAGTATTGTATATTTACAATAAGTATATTTATGAAGATTGGGATGTATTCACAAAATGGGGTAAAAGATTTATTTATCCGTTTTGGTTGCTTCGTTGTGTTTATATAACTGTAGCATCCCCGGTTCTAGTACTTGGTTACTATTGGGAAAATTCAAAAATGTATCCCCTAGTCCAACAAGCTCGTCTTGAATCTATGGTTATGATGGATCAAATGATGAATGAGTTTAATAAAAAATAAGATGACTGAATCAGAAGCATATACATATGCCATAGAAATCTTTGAACAAGAAGAAGGTCGTTCTGTTAATTGGAAATCCGATGGAGTGAGTGATTTTTCAAAAGATGAAATAGCAATTGCTTGTATACATACTGGTATTGTACATACACTAAAGAAGTTTAATCTTCTCAAATAAAAAATAATATATCAAAAAATGAACAAAAACACCAAATGGTACGTAATTAAAACAGTTACGAATAAAGAAAAAAAGTGTAAAGAATTTATTGATTTTGAAATCAATAATAGTCAATTAAATTCACACGTGAATCAAGTTGTTATCCCATTGGAAAAAACATTCCATATTAGAAATGGTAAAAAAGTAGCAACAGAAAGAAATCACTACCCTGGATATATTTTAGTTGAAATGAATCCTATGATATTAGGTGAGATGATGACTATGTTAAAAGGTGTTAATTATGTATCTGGATTTCTTGGTGGTAATGGTAAGACACCTGTTCCACTTAGAGATAGTGAAGTACTAAGAATTCTTGGTAAAATGGATGAACTTGCTAATGCTGATGAAACTATTCTTGATAAGTATTTTGTTGGGGAAACAGTTAAATTAATTGATGGACCATTTAATTCATTTGTTGGTAAGGTTACTGATGTTAATGAAGATAAAATGAAACTTAAAGTTAATGTTAAAATATTTGGTCGTGAAACACCAGTAGAATTAAAATATTCACAAGTAACAAAAGATGACTGATGAAAAATTTACATATAATCTTTTCTTGGATGATATGAGACTACCATATCGTGATTGTAATTATACAAATAACCCAATATATAAAGACTTACATTGGTTAGTTGTTATTAACTATGAACAATTCGTTGGAACTATAGAAAAATACTACAATTTAAAAGGTATTCTTCCTAATATTATTTCATTCGATCACGATTTAGCAGATGTTCATTATGGTGTACAAGATCACCTAGATGATGATTATTATGACTTATGTGAAGTACAAGATGAAAAAACCGGATACCATTGTGCTAAATGGTTGGTTAACTTCTGTATGGATAACGATCTCAAATTACCAGAATATTATGCACATTCTATGAACACAGTTGGTAGAAGAAATATTCTTGGGTACTTAAACAATTATGTTAAATTCTGTAAAACCCAGAACAATGGCTAATCCAAAAGAAAAAATTTTTACACTTAATTTTAAAACTACTGATCCTGTAAAGCTTCACGCATTTATGGATAAGTATGGTAATAATAAAGTTGAAAAACCAAAGTATATCTATTGGACTAGATATTTAGATAATTTCTATACAATAGCAACATTAGAAAATACTTATTGGAATGTTAATACATTGACTGATGCTATTTATAAGCATATGGAAAAAAATATCAAATTTGTTATTTTTGAAGTTCAAGATTCTGCTTGTCAAGGTAGAATGGTTGATGAATATTGGAAAGCCTGGAAACAAGAACAGGATTTAACAGGTCATTTTAAGAATTTAGCAAGAGCTAGAAAATTAAAAAAACTTACAGCTTATATTAAGAAAAAAACACAACTTGAAGAAAAAGAAAAAGAATTATTAAGAAGAAGAGTTGAACTTGAAAAATCACTTTCTCTTAAAAAAAGAGAAGATGAATTAAAAGTAAAAGAAAGAGAACTTGATGAATTAGAAAAACAACTTCACGGTGAACCAGAAATCATTGAAGAACCACCTAAGAAAAAATCAAGATGGTGGAAATAAAAAAACATTTGGATAATTATTTAGAATTTGATAGTGGGTTAATATTTAATAACCCACTTATTGATGCTATCAGTATTTTTGGTGGTGCAATAAGAGATATTGTTACTGGTGATTATGATAAGATAAATGATATTGATATGGTTGGTATGTCACAATCAGTATATAAAACCTATGAAATATTAACAAATAATGGGTTTAAAAAAATAGATTTAGTAAAACCAGATATTTATAATATTTATAAAGATATTAAATTTATATTTGATCCCATCACATTAATGAATAACAATCAAAAAATTGTTCAGTTAATAAGACCTTCACAAGTCCATATACAACAACCAAAATGGGATGGTGTTGGAACAATGAAATATTCTTATTTTAGATTACTTGAAAATGTAGATTTATCATCAAGTGGTCTTTTTTATGACGGTGAAAAAATTTATGAAAGTGTTAAAGATGCATACACACATTGTAAAGCTAAAGTTTTTGAACAATGTCCTGATGCTATGATGTATAATATAAATAGAACTTACGAAAGAAGAAGAAAATTAGTAGATAATAATTGGTTTGAAATTGTAAAAGATGGTAATGTTAAAACCACATCATATCTTTTAGCTACAAGACGATTAAAATTTCATTCCATACAAAGATATAATATACCACCAATAGAAGATTATATTGAAAAATTAAGATATATTGAACCATTTAAAATTAAAAATGTAAATCCATTACAATGACAAATAAAGAATTACAGAAAGAAATATCTAAATTATATCAGACTGTCTTTATGGATTTATCTAATTATGATGATTTCATTTTTGAAGATACACGTACATATGTTGATTATGATGATTATATTAATAATTATTATATAAGTCCACCATATAAGTTAATTGATTCTGATAGTGTTTTTCGTTTTTATATTAAAAAACATTGGTTTAATCTTCGTATTGAACTAAGAAATGACCCAGATGTTAAAAATAATACTTATAGAGAAAAATTTAATATTTATAAAGACATATTATGGTTAAAAAGAAAAAACCCAATTAAACAAAAAGCTAAAGATATTATAGAATTTACTGATTACAATATTATAATGAAAAAAGTAGGTAGTAGTGTATCATTTGCAAGAAATATAAAAATGAAAAAAATATTAAAATAATTTTAAACACTAAAAAAAACGATATGAAACATATTAAAAAATTAAATAAAAATATTGATAATGATAGTATGTATGCTATTGCGGATAGTTTCAATAAAGTAATAGAAGAATTAAACTTACTTAATAAGAGATTAGGTTGGTCTACTGAAAAAAGTGAAGAACTAGATGAAATTGGTTCAGAAGTTTCACAAATGAAAATTAATTTTGATGAATTATTAAATAAGTTTAATAATTTTGATAATGAATTTTTTGGTAGATAATGTTTTATTAAAGGTTGTAAATAAAAATTAATTAAAATAATGATAAGTAAAATTCAGAAAGTAAATTGTCCTAAATGTGGTGGAAATAAAACTTCTTATAGTTATGTAAAAAAAGAATGGTGTGATTGTACACTTTGTAAAGGAAAAGGAAAATTAGAAGTTTTATGTAATATTAAAGATGGTATATATGAATTATAAATTTTATTTTTTAAAACTTAAAAATAAATTAGGATAATTCATTCAAAATTCTTATCTTTGTACCATAACCAAATAATATAGATATGATTATTCAAACAATGTCCATTGTAGTGCCTACCAAAAACCGATGTGTCAATGATTGTGCTTTCTGTTGTAGTAAGACACACACAAACGATTATGAAGATCGATTTAGGGATAAAGAATCACAAGATTATTTACTATATAAATCTGACCTTCGTAGAAGGTTTGATTATGCAAGAATCCACGATGTTGATACTATCATTCTAACGGGTACTGGTGAAGCACTTCAAAATGTTCCATTCCTTTTGATGGTTGATGAAATTTTAAAAGAAATGAATAACCCATTCCCCAGGATTGAAATTCAAACATCTGGTGTAATGTTAACAGATATCAATCTTACTATACTTCGTCAAATAGGTGTATCAACAATAAGTCTTTCAATTAGTAATATATTTGATGATGAATCCAATTTAAAAATAATTGGTGTTCATCCTAATCTTCAATTCAAATTGGATGAACTATGTAAAAAAATAAAATCACACGGTTTTAATCTTCGTTTGTCATTGAATATGACAAACGTTTATGATAAAATTTCAAAACCAGGTGTATTTTTTGAAAGATTTACTGAACTTGGTGCTAATCAAATTACTTTCCGGGAAATGTATTATTCTGGTAATGATACTAAAGAAGATCAATGGATCAAAGAACATCTGATTAGAGAGGGTTTGATGGATGATATAAGACAATATATCAAAGACCAGGGGAAAGCTCAGTATATCCTTCCTTTTGGTGCTACAGTATATAGTATTCATAAAATGTCTACTGTAGTGGACGATGATTGTATGGACACTAAAACTGAAGTTGATGATATTCTTAAATATCTTATTCTTCGTGAAGATGGTAAATTATACACCGATTGGGGTGATGAAGGTAGTTTAATCTTTTAATATTTTAAGATTATGAAAAAAATAAATAAAAAAGAAACCTGTAGTGTATGTCATGGTAGAAAAAAACTTAACACCTGTATCGGATATCAATTTATGGAATTAGATTGTTGGAGATGTGGGGGTACAGGAAAAATTAATACTAATAAAAAATAATTATTATGGGTAAAATAATATTAACACCTGAATTTCACGATAAAATGATGGAAAATACATATTATCGTGATACATATAAAAAACTAACAGAATCATATTTTCATAATGAAAGAACTGATGATGAATTAAAATCTATTGCAAAAGATTTATATAATAAAAAGATTTTCAGTAGTTCAAATATATCCCAACATAGTATGC
>Ga0210003_1001031_pt1 | contig 24792 bp, 13 predicted proteins | sample LantaG_FD_182804 | JGI IMG/M metagenome (GOLD analysis project Ga0210003, IMG submission 182804) | Deep subsurface microbial communities from Baltic Sea to uncover new lineages of life (NeLLi) - Landsort_02402 metaG (SPAdes) (version 2) | ecosystem: Environmental > Aquatic > Marine > Oceanic >... | reverse complement strand
GAGGGCGAAGACGATGCCGCTTACCTTGAGATAGATACTCCCGGTGTACATATCATAAGTCTTTGTATGCGGAAAGACGGCGCTATCGTCGATAAGATTCTGCTGACGACCAATCCTGACTATAAAGCTCAGGGACTTGGCCCGCTCGAAAGTACCAAGGGCGGAATCATATCCTTCGAATGCGAAGCCTCGGCCAATCCAGAAACGGTCGGCAAGGTCTCTATCCCGGTGGTTCTGGCGACTTCCGAGGCCGGCGGCACTTATACGGTGGGCTATTCGATAACCGATGGTACAGCCACGGCGAGCGATTACCGTGTTAAGGGTAAGAAACTGACTTTCAAGTCCGGCGAGACGAAAAAGACGATTGATATAGATATTACCAAAGACGGCGTCGACGAAGATGATGAGACTTTCACCGTTGTCCTGTCGAATCCGACCGGCCCCGATGCGATGCTCGGTTCAATCGCTTCGCATACGTACACTATTATGGACCCGAGGCCTTTGGTGACATTCGCGACATTGTCGAGCGGAGTTTTCGCTGGTCAAGGTTCCTCGGAATTATTACTCAAGCTGACCAATGCTTACGATAAGGCTGTTTCGGTCAAGTACACGGTTGACGGCAAAGCCGGTGGAACGGTGGTGTTCAAACCCGGCCAGACCGAGCAGAGTTTCAAGGTCAATGTTCCCCGCGGCGCATCGGATGTGGTCAGAGTTGCTGTCTCTGAAGTTGCCAATGCGAAACTCGGCGAGAAGGTTAACCATAAAGTTGTTATCTGCGAAAAAGAATATAACAGTCTTGACGGCGCTTACTACTTCAGGTACGCCAGCGGCGAAAGATGGGAAAAGTATGCCAAGGTCGGTCAGTTTGCCGACGTGATGGTCAAAATTGGCCCGGGCGACGACAGGCTCATCTTCTGGCGCGGTTCGAGCTATATGCCTTTTTTGGATACGGCTGAGGGCAAGAGCTTTGTTGAAGTGCTTGTGCCTCAGAACGGCAACGGTCCGGGTCGGAGATTCGATAATGTCAACAAGCACTCGCACATACGTATCGTCGAAAGCTCCCAAGCCCGCGTGATAGTCGAGTGGCGATATTTGCCGGATTTCGACAATTCGGAATTGTGGAACTGGACGGAAGAATATTACACGGTATATCCCGACGGCGTGTGCTACAGGTCGCTCAAGACGGGAACAGAGACGCTGGAACAATACAAGGACCCGGCGCACGCAAAAGTTCAGCAACTGCTGCTGACGCCCAGTGGAATTTGTCCGATGCCTCAGTCGTGGACCAAGCCTATTGAGTTGACGGTCGATGGTTCGGTTTCGGCCAAGTTCAATGTGCTCGGATACGACAGGACCAAAGGTCACTACGCACTCGAGGCCAGGAGCAACGGTGTTGCCGGCAGAATCGCCTTTGGGATTGCTTCGGATATTTCCAATCCGGCGCTGTATGTCAAAGGCTGGGGCGACGCAGGCGTAAAGGTCAGCGTTGACGGCAAGTCATTTAATGGCGCCAGGGTTGGTTATTTCAAGAAGATGGATAATGACGACCTCGTTCTGTGGCTCGACAAAGATTTTAAGGCCGGCAGCAAGGTTGTAATCGAGCCTGTTGGCGGCAGCACGCCTGTAGTTCGTCGGCCTATCACTGACCCGTACAAGATGAAGGTCCCGCCTTTCCCGGAAAGCTCACCCGACCCGGGTCCTTTCGGTGCATTCTATACGACACTGAAGTATTGGACAGAATGGGACGAGCCTCGCAGGGTCGGTGATTACGCCGACGTGGTTGTTCAGTTCGAGGATTCGATTGACAGACTTATTTTCTGGCGTGGCACTACAAACGTACCTCACTGGGCCAATGATAAGAATAATTGGTATGAAAACGAGTTCTGCGAGCGTCGCGGCGACGACGCGGGTCTGGACAGTCTTTGTGAGCCAATGCAGGACCACGACAGCAGACATTCGAATGTGAGGGTCCTTCAAAGCACCCCGGCACGTGTTATCGTTCACTGGAGATACCATCCCAGCACGCTTGCCAACAAGATTCCGTTCGTTGACGAAACCGGATGGGGCGACACCGTCGATGAGTATCACTATGTTTACCCGGACGAGACCGCAGTGCGTGACACGACGCTCTACACATCTAAACCTAATGTTTTCAACGAATGGCATGAGGCGATTCCAACGATGGGTCCGGGGCAGATTCCCGAGGACTGTCTTGATATGAAGGCTTTGATGATGGCCAATGTATCGGGCGATGTAATGGAATTCGATTTTGAGAAGGGTTTCCCTGAGAACAAAGAATTCAAGCACGGCTACAACATTATCCTGATAGGTATGAAGGGCAAGAGCAAACCGCTTGCGATTTGCGAATCTTACGGGCAGTGGCATGACCCTATCAGCAGGCCCGGCAATACCAGGTTCAATCATTATGACGACTGGCCGGCCTGGCCCAAGAAGTACAGAAGGCAAAATTATGAAAGAAAGCCGCAGAATCAGAACTATCGTAGTTTCTGCGAGTTCCTGCCCGCGCATTCTTCGCTGATGCATCTTGACTGGGACAACTATGAAGATAATTACGATGGCCCCATCATCTGGCTGCGTAAGGTTCTTCTTCACGGCTTGACCACGAACCATGATGTTAAGAGCCTGATTCCGCTTACGAAGTACTGGGAAAATGCTCCTGCGATTAAGGTAACGGGCTATGGCTACAGCGGTGGATACTTCGAGAAGTCGCAAAAGGCTTACCATATTCAGCGAAGGGTTCGCACTATCGGCTTCGAGCACTTAGTGAACGAAGATGACGACGAGCATCCGAACTCCGATGCTGAGAAGGTTGATATTGAGGTATTGGCTTCAGCCGATTCGCCTATCATTAATCCGTGCTTCGTTGTCAACGGCTGGCCCGAAGGCGGCATCAAGGCCAGGCTTTACATCAATGGCAAAGAAATCCCCGAAGGCAAGGATTTCAAGCAGGGTATAGAGGACAACTGGGACCGAAGCCAATGGGATTCGAAGCACTCGCTTATCGTATGGACTCGTTATAGTTCAACCGAGCCGGTCAAATTTGCTATCGAACAGGTAAAATAAGCCCGACGAGGTTTTGACGGCTAAGAGTTGACGCTTTTTCCGGCTGGGATTACAATACCCCTGTCGGGACGGGCGATTCTATATTGCCCGCTAAATATATGTTTTACTTGTCTGAAAGTAGGAAATAAATGATGAAACCTGAAGCCCCCCAAATCGAGACGTTTCAAAAATCAGTCCTTTTGGTTTTAGTAGTTCTGTTTGCGGGATTTTTTACTGCCGGTGCGCGGGCAAGAAAGATGCCTCCCGGGCTTGAGCAGTGCAAGTCGGAGCCGATAAAGTATATAGGCACGGAGAAGACTGATAAGCATTTCTTTGACGGCGCCCTGAGACACGCTGTAGGTACTCATCGTTACCAGGCGTTTCGTTCGAACCGGACTCACCCATCGGAAGGCGGCGAGCAGGGCTGGACATACAACCATCAGCCTTTTATTTGTTACTGGAACGGCCGGTTTTACGTACAGTATCTCAGTGACCTCTACGAAGAGCACAGTCCTCCGGGACGCACGTTGGTCATGACATCGAAAGACGGCTGCAAGTGGAGCGACCCCAGGGTGGTATTTCCGGTTTATGCGCTCCCTGAAATCAAGGTCAATGAGATTCATAAGAATCACATACCGGCAGGAACAAAGTCGGTTATGCACCAGAGGATGGGTTTCTATGTTGCCCCGAATGGAAGGCTCCTGACACTGGCATTTTACAGCTATTGTGCACACTCGAGAACATCACCTAATGCCGGCACCGGACTTGGGCGAGTTGTCCGAGAGATTAAGAAAGACGGCAGCTTTGGGCCTGTTTACTTTATCAGGTACAACCGTCATGCAGGCTGGAACGAGAGCAATACCAGTTATCCGTATTACAAAGAAAGCACGGACAAGGGATTCATCGAGGCTTGCGAAGCCATTCTCAATGACAAGCTGATGAGCCTGCAGTGGTGGGAAGAGGACCGTGCCAAAGACGGCTTCTTTAACATCGACCCTGGTGATGTATCGAGTGCATTTCAGTTTCACGCGAATATGACGACGTTCAAAGGCGCCGGCAAGGCGTTCAATTTCTATCGCAGGCCGGACGGCGTAATCACCGGTATATGGAAGAACCAATGGTCGGCGCTGAGCCCCGATAACGGCAAGACCTGGACGGGTATTTCCAAGAATACTACTTTCAAGACCTGCGGTGCGAAGATATGGGGCCAGGAAACCGCCGACGGCAATTACGCTATCATTCACAACAGCTCGGCTACCAGGGGCAACCGCTATCCTATGGTCATAATGACCAGCGAGGATGGACATTTCTACAAGGATATGCTTTGCCTTGAGGGCGAAGTGCCGCCGATGAAGTACCAGGGCATTCATAAAAGTAAGGGCTCGCAGTATATCCGCGGTATTATGCCGGGCAACGGCAATCCTCCGGGAGACCATATCTGGACTACGCTCAGCGTTAACAAGGAAGACATCTGGGTCGCTCGAACAAGGGTGCCGGTGACCGGTGTTGTGTATGAGCATATTGACCAGGATTTTGAAAACGCCAGGACCGAGGCTGACCTTGAATTGTGGAATCTTTATGTTCCGACGTGGGCGCCTATCTCGATTGTGAAAGACCCCGCGGGCGGTTCGAACAAGTGCCTTGAGCTTCGAGACGAGGAGCCTTACAACTATGCGTTGGCTGAGAGGGTTTTTCCGCCTAACAGCAAGGTGAGGGTGGAATTCAGATTTTATGCCGACAAAATCCCACAGGGCAGAGGTGTTGAGGTCGAGATTCAGGACCAGTATGGCCACAGGCCGATGAAGCTGAGATTCGACCGCAACTGGATGTATATGGACAAGGGTTTGGTCTCTATCAATCCGGTCAGGATAACCGAGGATAAGTGGTACACGGTGAAGCTCGAACTCGACTGCGCGACTCAGCAGTACGGCGTTTTTCTCAATGGCAAGACAGTTTATGAAAAAGTCAGTTTTGACGACAGGGTTGACAATGTCGAGCGTATTGTCTTCCGGACCGGTCCGTATCGCGGTCTTGTCGATTCACAGATTGTTGACAGCGAACCCAGGCCGTCGGGTCTTTTCCGAGAAGACGCCGCCGGCGCCGATGAGAAGGTCGAGGCGACAATCATAATGCTCGACGATGTCAAGACAGATAATAGTTTTTGAGAGTTAAACTTTTATTCGAGGGCAATGAGATGAAGACGTTTATGAAAGGTGTTGTTTTACTAAGTGTTGTGGCCGGGACGGTAGTAACCGCGATAGCGAAGATGCCGCCTCCTATCAAACAGTGCATGAATGAACCTATCAAGTATGTCGGCGGGGTCAAATGTGACAAGCGATATTATGACGGCAGGCTGCGTTATGCTATCGGCGTTCACAACTACCAGGCGATGCGTGCCAACCGGACCAAGCCACCGGAAGGTGGTATGATAGGCTGGACCTACAACCATCAGCCTTATTTGTGTTATTGGAACGGCCGTTACTATCTGGAGTACCTGAGCAATCTTATCGGCGAACACGTTCCTCCCGGAAGGACGTTGCTGATGACATCCAATGACGGTCTGAACTGGTCGAATCCGAAGGTGCTTTTTCCCAAGTATGCGCTGCCGAGAATACACAAGGAATATGACGATGTTGGTATGGTGGATTTGCCCGCAGGGACATTTTCGGTAATGCATCAGAGGATGGGCTTTTATGTCGCTCCTGACGGCAGGCTTTTGACGCTGGCGTTTTACAGTTTCTGCCCTACACCCTTTAGGGGTCCCAATAACGGCCAGGGGCTTGGCAGGGTCGTTCGGGAAGTATACAAAGATGGCACGTTCGGTCCTATCTATTTCATAAGGTATAACAGGCACTCAGGCTGGAACGAGAGCAATACGAATTACCCCTTATATAAAGACAGTCCCGATAAAGGATTTGTCAAGGCATGCGACGACCTGCTGGCAGATAAGCTGATGACGCTTCAGTGGCAGGAAGAAGACATGGCAGACGATGGATTCTTCGCTATTGGCGTCGATGACCAATATAAGGCGTTTAGCTGGTGTCACAGACCCGACGGCGTTGTTGTGGGTGTGTGGAAGAACCAGGATTCAGCTCTTAGTCCCGATGACGGAAAGACCTGGACCAAGATTGGAGAGAATAAGTCGCTTATGACATGCGGGGCGAAGACCTGGATTCAGAAGACCGACGACGGTCGTTATGCGTTGGTTTACAATCACTCAGCTACCGAAGAGAATAGATATCCGATGACGGTAATGACCAGCGATGACGCACATTCTTTCGATGACCTGCTTTGTCTCAACGGCGAGGCGCCGCCTATGCGATTCTTTGGCATGCATAAGAATTATGGCACGCAGTATTTCAGGGGTATTGTCGAGGGTAACGGCAATCCTCCGGGTGAACATATCTGGAATACATATAGTGTCAACAAAGAAGATATCTGGGTAACTCGGACTCCTCTTCCAGTTAAGGGAACGGTTGATAAGCATTTTTCTCAGGATTTCGAGAATGTTAAGGATGAGTCTGAGCTTTCGATGTGGAACCTTTACGTGCCGAAGTGGGCGCCGATATCTATTGTCGGGGACCCTGCGAAGTTCGGAAACAAGTGCCTGGAGCTTAAAGATGAAGAGCCTTACGACTACGGTATTGCTCAAAGGGCGTTTCCGGAGAGCACAAAGGTTACTGTCGAGTTTAAGATATATATAGCTAAGGTTGGCAGCAGTTTTCTCAGCGTAGAGGTTCAGGACAAGTCCGGCTACAGACCTATGTGCCTTCGATTCGATGACCAGTTTCTTATGATGGACAGGTTTAATGTAGACCCTGACGCGTTACCAATCGAGGTCGGCAAATGGTATCACATAAGAATGGAGCTGGATTGCGGCAAAAGGGAATATGCCCTTTATGTTGACGGCAAAGCGATTCATAGGGGCATTGAGTTCGCAAGAACCGACAAGGTCGAGAGTCTTGAAAGACTTGTTTTCCGCACAGGTCCCTGGCGGGGCGATGTCAGGCAGTTCATTATGAACCGTGAGCCTGCAACCAAGGCGATTTTTGTGGAAGACCTTTACGGAACGGACGATAAGTCGCCATCGAGCGTGTACCTGATAGATGATGTCAGAACCGAAAAATGACAGGCAGTTCGGAGATTTATCAAAGATACGCATACGGCTTTTAGAGGAGCAAGGTGTTATGCACAGAATAACAAAGGCAAGCATGGTGGCGTTGTGTTTTCTTATGAGCTGTTCTCCGGTTCAAAGCAGCCATAGTTCAGGAACAGCTTTGTTTGCCGGCAAGAGCGTCCCTGTAGAGCACGTTATTGTTTACCGTGAACCTGGTAAATTCTGCGGCTGGCCCGCCAACAACGGTATATGGGTTTGGGGCGACGAGATTCTGGTGGGTTTTCACCTCAACTACTATAAAGAGAGCGAGGACCGTCATTCAATCGACCGTGACAAGCCGAGCCAAAGGGTCCTGGCCAGGAGTCTCGACGGCGGCAGGAGCTGGAAGCTGGAGATATCGGAGGCTCTCAATTCCAGGAAGCAGTCGGCGCCCTGCGCGGGCGGTATCGATTTTAGCAATCCGGATTTCGCGATGTCGTGCCGCGGCAGCAAATTGTATTTTTCTTATGACAGGGGAAAGACTTGGCGCGGGCCGTATAAGCTGCCTCTATTTGGCCAAAAGGGCGTAATGGCGCGGACGGATTACATCGTCAACGGTAAGGACGACTGTTTGATTTTTCTGACTGCCACCAAGACCAACGGTAAAGAGGGCAGGCCCTTCTGTGCCCGGACAAAAGACGGCGGCAGGACGATTGAATTCGTTTCGTGGATAGCGCCGGAACCGAGCGGATATTCGATAATGCCTTCGACGGTGCGAATTTCTGAAAAGAAGCTTGTTTGTACCATACGCCGATATGAGCGAGGTGACGTCAAGAGGGGCTGGGTCGAGGTTCACGTATCGAATGACAACGGTCGAACGTGGCAGTTCCTGAGCAAGGCGGGTGATACCGGTACGCGAAGCGGCAATCCGCCGAGCATGGTCCGACTCAAAGACGGCAGGCTGTGCGTAACCTACGGCTACCGCTCCAAGCCGTACGGCATTCGGGCCAAAATCAGCGATGACGAAGGCCGGACATGGTCGGATGTGATACATTTGCGCGATGACGCCAGAACATGGGATATTGGATACACGCGCACCGTGCAGCGGGCGGATGGCAAGCTTGTCACTCTGTATTACTATACCACAGAAGAGAATCGCCAGCAGCATATAGCGGGAACCATCTGGGACCCGGAAAAAATGAGATAGGCGACAGCCGTCCTTGAGATTTTCGGTTTCCGAAGCTAAAGGACAAGGCTGTGTATGAAGCAGCGCAGGCAGGCTGGTATTACGGCCCCGGCTGTTTCTATGGCTCGGACAGCGTAAGCACGGTTAACGTCAAAATCCCACACGGGAGCAAAGCACACACCATCCGGATAGTGAAGTAGAGGCTTATCAACGGAACCGGTTTCGCTTTTGAGGTCAGAGATATGACAAGCAAAAACATTTTTCCGATTATCGCATTTTGTGTTTTGGCAGCGGTGGCGTCAACTTGTGCCTTTGGCGGCGGCGGGCTGGAGCGTGTCAAGTACAACAATCCGGGGCTTGTTGTCGATTTGGGGGTCGGACTGTGGGCCTGGCCGTTGCCGATGGATTACGACGGTGACGGCGATTACGACATGGTTGTTTCGTGCCCCGACAAGCCTTACAACGGCACCTACTTTTTTGAAAACACCGGCGGCGATGTTAAACTGCCTGTCTTCAAGCCGGCTGTGAGGGTCGGCAGAGGCTATAAGCACGCTCAGGTTTCTTACGTTGACGGCAAGGCCCGCGTACTCATACCGGCCAGGGAATTAGTGAATTTTCGCAGCGCTGGCAGCGAGTTTGAGAAAACGGTGCAAATTTATCCAACGGACAGGATTCACAAAGCTACCGGTCGTATACGCGCCAGAGAGTGGAAGTACTGCGACTACGACGGTGACGGTGACATTGATTTGATTGCGGGGATTGCGGACTGGACGGACTACGGCTGGGATAATGCGTTCGACAGCAAAGGCAATTGGACGCACGGTCCGCTGCATGGATACGTGTATTTGATTCGCAACAACGGAACGACGGAAAAGCCGGACTATGCCGAGCCGGTTCAGGTTTTGGCCGGCGGAAAGCCTGTCGATGTTTACGGCATGCCGACGCCCAACTTCGGTGACTTTGACGGCGACGGCGACCTCGACCTGCTGTGCGGTGAGTTCGTCGATAAGTTCACGTATTTCGAAAATGTGGGAACCCGTACAGAGCCTAAGTATGCGTCGGGCAGGTATCTGAGTCATAGAGGCCGACTAATCAAAATGGATTTGTGTATGATTGTGCCGGCGGCTCTGGATTGGGACAAGGATGGAGACGTAGACCTGGTGGTCGGTCAGGAAGACGGACGCGTCGCTTTTATGGAGAATACGGGCAAGGTTGTTGACGGCATGCCGCAGTTTCTGGCGCCGGTATTTTTCCGTCAGGAAGCGGAAGACGTCAAATTCGGCGCGCTGGTAACGCCATGGAGCTTCGACTGGGATGCCGACGGCGACGAGGATTTAATCTGTGGCAACACGGCCGGTTATATCGGCTTGATAGAGAATCTTGGCGGCGGCAATCGGCCCAGGTGGGCCGCGCCAAGATACCTGAAGGCCGACGGCGAAACTATCCACATCCAGGCGGGCGCCAACGGCTCGATTCAGGGACCCTGTGAGGCCAAGTGGGGCTATACGACGCTGAGCGTGGCAGACTGGAACCACGACGGCCTGGCCGATATTGTGGCTAACTCGATATGGGGCAAGGTTATATGGTTTCGCAATGTCGGGAGCCGTGATAAGCCTAAACTCGCCTCGGCAAAGGCAATCGAGGTCGAATGGCCGGGCAAGCCGCCCAAACCCGCGTGGACGTGGTGGCAGCCAAAGGACAAGCAGTTGGTTACGGAGTGGAGGACCACGCCGGTCGTTATTGATTTGAACAAGGATGGCCTGAACGACCTGGCTATGCTGGACCACGAGGGATACCTGGCGTTTTTTGAACGAATTAGAAAAGACGGCGACCTGAAGCTTTTGCCGGGCAAACGCATTTTCAAGAACAAAAACGGCGAGCCATTGCGGCTCAATCCGAAAAACGCCGGTGGTAGCGGCCGAAGAAAACTCTGTTTTATGGACTGGGACCGCGACGGAAAACTCGACTTGCTAATAAACAGTAAGAGTGCTGATTTCTGGCGCAATATCTCCGAGTCTCAAAGCGAGTTTGTCTTTGAGAATATGGGCGCGGTGGACAGCCGGATTCTGGCCGGTCACTCAACAAGCCCTACCGTTGTTGATTGGGACAGCAACCAGGTCCCCGACCTCCTGGTCGGAGCTGAAGACGGATTCATCTACTATATGCACAATCCCCATACCCCCGACACCGGTACAGGGCCTCCCAACTTTTAGCGTTTTAGGCCTTGACAGGAATGCCCGACAGGGGTACTTTATTGCTGTTTGAAGTAAAGGAATTGTTATAAGGAGCTAATAAAATGGGACGAAATGATGTGTCTGAACAGGTATCCTTCGATAAGAATGTAAAAGGTATTGACCCTGATTCGGTGAATAAAGTTACGTTGCCCAGCGGGGCTGTTATGCCAATAGCCGCGTTTGGCACGTTTCATTCCGACTGGGCACAAGAATATATGAAAGATGCAACAGTTGAAGCAATAAGGCTTGGCTGGAGACATATAGATACTGCAAGAGCATATGAAAATGAAGAGGTTGTTGGTCAGGCTCTTAAGGAAGCTATAGCGAAAGGATATATTTCATCACGTGACGATTTGTTCATTACGGCAAAACTTTGGAATGGTCATATGGCCAAGAAAGATGTTGAGCCGGCATTTAACGATACTCTTAAGGCATTGGGTGTAGAAAAAGTAGATATGTATCTTAATCATTGGCCCTGGCCTAATGTGCATACGCCGGGTTGTGCAGGTGAACACCGCAATCCTGATGCTGTTCCATACATTCACGAAGAATTTATGGAAACCTGGGGAGAAATTGTCAAACTGAAAAAAGCAGGCAAGGCGGTACATATTGGCATTTCCAACCACACCGAGAAGACCCTGGATTTATTGCTTAGGGATACAGACGATTATTCACGTCCGGTACTTAATCAAACGGAGATGCATCCTCTTTTCCAGCAGACAGAGCTTCGCAGATATATGCATGAGCGCGGCATTATATGCACGGGATATATGTCTCTTGGCTCTCCAAAGAGACCGGGACGTGACAGATTCAAGGAACACAGGGCAGACATGCTCGACCCGGTAATGCAGTCTATTGCCGCCGAAGCGGGAATCACGCCGGCACAGGTCTGTTTGAACTGGGCATATCAGAGAGAAAACAAGACAGGCGGATATGTCGCAATGGCAACAAGAACAGACTGGATATTGGAAAATCTTAAAGCCGCGACAAAAAATATTCTAACCCCTGCTCAGATGCTGAAGATATCCGGCGACGGCACGGATGAAAACCCCGGCATCGACGCTAATAACAGGCTTATCTGGGGACAGGTCTTCTTATGGCCGGAAGCCCTCGGAGACTGGAGAGTACTGTGGAATGACAGTCAGGTCTTTGAAAAAAGAGCCGACTACAACAGATTCAAGAAATCATTCGCAGAACACTATAAAGTCTGGCAGGAAACTGCTGTTAGTGTGCCTGAATAAGATACACGGTGTTTACTATTGTTTATTCCGTTGACTCTGTGCCCGCCTCACTGAATTCGGCCGTCAGTGAATCCTGCAGTTCGGGCGTGGCGCCGCTTTGAGAACAAACGAAGCCGGCCACACGATTGGAATACTCGTTAATCCAGTCCAGCGGCTTATCATACAGCAAGCCCAGAGTCATCGCGGCTGTAAATGAATCTCCTGCGCCGACCGTATCGGCGACCTCAGCCGGAAAACCCTCGTGGTCTGAATTTTCTCCCTGAGCATATAAGCGGCTGCCCTTCGCTCCCCTGGTCAGAGCAATCATACGGAGTTCATAAATATCGGTCAACTGTGAAAGAATATCAGTTTCCGACCCCGTCAAACCCAGCAAATCAGCCACAACAGGCAATTCCTCATCATTTAGTTTCAAAACGTTCGATAGTCCCAGCATTGTATGAATGATTTCTTTGTTAAAATAGGACTGGCGAATATTTATATCAAAGACGCCAAGACAATCAGAATTTGTGGCCTGAAGGAAATCACGAACTGTCTTGCGAGAAATCTGCGAACGCTGGCATAAAGAACCATAACACACCGCATCAGCTCGGGCCGCAAGCTCCAACAAACCCGAATCAGAGGCGATGTAATCCCACGCCACATTTTCGTGAATGGTATAATTCGGTTTGCCGTCTTCATCCAGCTCAACCGTAACCGTGCCGGTCGGATGATTCTCATCGACCGCAACGTAGCTGCTATCCAGCCCCAACTTTTCCAGCCGCTTCATAATCTCTTTGCCCAATTCGTCATTACCTATGCAACTGACAACAATTCCGCGCCCTCCCAGCGACTGAGCGTGATAGGCAAAATTCGCCGGTGCTCCGCCGAGCTGCTTTCCGTCGGGCAGCACATCCCAGAGAATCTCGCCGAGTCCGACCAAAGTAAACTTACGCTCGTTTTCGGTCATGTGGAGATAACCACTCCATCGTTATCGTCTTCGAGCTTGCGGCGGAGTCTTATCAGTTCGCCCTTAAGTTCTTTGACGACGTCGGCATAACGCTGGTCGCGATAGACATTATTCATTTCGTGTGGGTCCTCCTGCAAATCGAAGAGTTCCCATTCCGGCGGCGTGGGTCTATCTTTTGCTCCTTTGGCGTTCAGCGGCAGCCCGTAATAATAGACCAACTTATATCGCCTTGTACGCACGCCAAAATGAGCAGCTACATCAAAGTGAGCGCCGTGCATCCAGTAACGGTAATACATAGATGCCCGCCAATCCTTTGGAGTACGTCCCCGCAATAAGGGCCTAATACTTCGCCCCTGCATATCCTGCGGCACACGAGCACCTGCATAATCCAGAAATGTCTCGGCAAAATCAACGTTCGTAACCATGTCATCGTTAACGCTGCTCGCCCTTATCTCTCGCGGATACCGAACCACAAAGGGCACTCGAAGCGATTCCTCATACATAAACCGCTTGTCGTACAGCCCGTGTTCTCCAAGGAAAAACCCCTGGTCCGATATATATATAACGATTGTATCTTCTGTCAAACCGGACTCGTCCAGGTAATTCAGCACCCGCCCAACATTGTCGTCGATGGACGCGACACAGCGAAGATACTTCTTCATATAAATCTGGTATTGCTGTGCTTTGCGCACCCAGCCTTTCAAGTGCCTGGTTTCTTTCTCGAACTTCGTGTGTCTCATACCGATTTTTTGCGTGGCACGCTTAATTGCCTCACCGCGATTTGAGTAGTCATCATACAACGTCTCCGGCTCAGGAATTGCAACGTCATTGTAAAGCTTTTCATATTTTGGGTCATACTCCCACTCATCGTGCGGTGCTTTATGCTGGTACAGCAGGCAGAAGGGTCTATCTGAAGGCCTGTTCTTTAGAACATCCAGTGCCACGTTGGTGATTACGTCGGTGACATAACCTTCGTAAACTTCGCCTCCTTTTCTCCCGTCCTGCCAGCCCCTGCCCTTTTCCTTCATACGAGGGTTGAAATATAGTCCCTGCCCCGGCAGTACGTTGTAGTAATCAAATCCCGTTGGCTCGGTCGTCAAATGCCACTTACCAATCATCGCCGTATAGTATCCGGCCTTCTGCAAAAGTTTCGGAAACGTCTGCCCAGTGCCATCGAAACGGTCGGACAATGTCAGACATCCGTTCTTATGACTGTATTTTCCCGTCAGTACAGTAGCCCGGCTCGGAGTGCAGATTGAATTGGTACAGAAACAATTATCAAAACGCATTCCCTCCTTTGCAAGTCGGTCAATATTGGGCGTTTTGGCGACACCGGACAAAAAACCTCCGTATGCACTTATGGCAGGTGCGGCGTGGTCGTCGGACATAATAAAGAGGATATTCGGTCTGCGGCCGGTACGACCGAACAGGCGATAACCGTTGGTGCAGCCGGGTACTGCCAGCGACACGGCGCCAAGACCGGCGGCTCTTAGAAAATCACGACGTTTCATACATTATCCTCAGCTTGATTTGTCTTTTGTTCCGTTAAATCTTCAAATCTCTACTGTAACCCTGCGCCTTTATCCTTTCCAGCAGTTCTGTTAAACGCTTGACAATCTGCGGATGTTTATCCCACAGGTCGTTTTTCTCATACGGGTCGTCCGCAAGGTTGTACAACTGTCCCGGTGAACCTGGTCTTGGGTTGCCGTCCCAGGGGCCGACCCAGCCGCCGGAGGCCTTTGTATCGAGAATCAGCTTCCAGTTGTCCTGTCTTATGGCGAAAACGCCTTTCGAGGAGTGGCTTATTATGTGGTTGCGGACCGACTCATCAGGTTTCTCGTCTAATAATGCCGGCAGGATGTTGAAACTATCCTGGGCTGCGTTATTCGGCAGTGGGGCTCCGACAATGGCTGCACACGTGGCCATCAGGTCGCTCAGGCAAATAAGCCGGCTGGTTTGCGTTGCGGGCTTGGTCTTGCCGGGCCAGCGTGCGATGAAGGGTATCCTATGACCGCCCTCCCATACGTGCGATTTATAACCACGAAAGTCGCCGGCTGATTTGTGCCCATTCTTGCCGATGCGGGGTCCGTTGTCACTGGTGACAATGACAAGCGTGTTATCACTGAATCCGAGTTGTTCGAGGGCGTCAAGCACTCGGCCTACACACCAGTCCACCAATACAACCAGGTCGCCTCGTGGTCCAGTGCCGCTTCGACCTTTGACAAAATCCGGCGGCAGCCAGGGTGCGTGCGGCGCCGAGAGCGGCAGGTAAACAAAAAACGGCTTAGCGGGATATTTTTGCTTATGCTGCTTCAGAAACCGGCGCGTCTTTTCAACATAGGTGGGGTCAACGTCTTCGTTCGACCAGCCGGGCGCCATCGGCCCGGACCGGCTTCCGAAGATTGTTACAGGGCCGGTCCTGACCATTGTCGCAGTGGGCTGAGCGGTGCATTTACCGTTTTCAATGAATACGTATGGAGAATCGACCGTTGAGCAGGCAGCGGTAATAAACGAATAATCGAAGCCGTGCTGGTTTGGCCCGTCGGTAATCGGTTTAGTGAAATCGACGCGCTCGGCGCGTTCGGAATCATTGAGAGGTTTTCCGTCGGCGGACTGCCAGCCCACGCCAAGATGCCACTTGCCGATGCAGGCGGTCCGGTAGCCGTGTTCTTTGAGCAGCTCGGCTACAGTCAACTGGTCGCCAGAAATCAAGGGCCTTGAAAAGCCGTTTAGTACCCCCTTTTTGAGCCGTGTTCGCCAGCAGTATCGGCCTGTCAGCACGCCGTAGCGGGTAGGCGTGCAGACCGCCGACGGACTGTGGGCATCGGTAAAACGCACGCCCTGGTCGGCCAGGGCGTCCATATTCGGCGTAGGGATTTTCGACTGTGGGTTGTAGCAGCGGACGTCGCCGTAGCCCATATCGTCGGCCATAATAAAGACAATATTGGCCGGCGGCGCCGGTTTCTTTGCCGATACGGGGCTGCTGCGCAGACAACCCGGCGTTATCAGCGAAGCTGCACCCAAGCCGGCGGTCTTAAGAAAGTCGCGTCTGTTCATAGAACCTTAGTCCAAATCAATCATAACCTTGAGGGTCTTGTCACCCTGCTCGTCGATAAACTTGTATGCGTCGGGATACTTGTCAAAAGGAAAATGTTTTGTCACCAGGGGTTCTGTGATTATGTCACCGCCGGCGATAAGTTCGACGGCCTTTACATAATCTTCGTGCTTATACATCAATGTCCCGATGATGGTCTGCTCGCGGTCGCCTACTATCGACATATCGATATGTGGTTTCTCCTCGAAGACGCCGAGAACCACGATGGAACCACCCTTCTGGATATTCCGGATGGCGGCGTCCATTGTCGCTTCGACGCCGACCGCCTCGAATGCGACATCGAAGCCTTCATCTGCGAACACACGTTTCGAGGCACGTTCCAGGGATTCTTTCGAGGCGTTCGAGGTATTGACGATGCCGCACTTCCCGGCAATGTCGAGTCTGAAGTCACTGAGGTCGGTAATCAGGATGTTGGCGGCGCCGCGGCAGCGCGCCACCTGGGCGACAAGGTTTCCGATAGGTCCTGCGCCGAGCACGACGACGTTCTTGCCGGTTAAATTCGGGGCTCGTCCGGTTGAGTGCACGGCAACCGACGCGGGTTCGACCAGCGCTCCCTGCTCGAAGGTCAATGAATCCGGCAGCGGCACGATTCTATCCGTGGTTGTCACGAACAAATCCTGGGCGCAGCCGGGGGCCTGGAAGCCCTGGACCTTGAGGACGTCGCAGATGTTATAATCACCGCGCCGGCAGGGCCTGCACTTACCGCAGACAAGCTGGGGCCTGGCGGTAGCTTTGCTGCCGAGTTTGATACCGGTGACGCCTTCGCCGACGGCCTGGACCTCGGCTGAAAACTCGTGGCCCTGAACCACGGGATAAGAGGTGAAAGGGTGTTTGCCGTGGTTGACGTGGATATCGGAGCCACATACGCCGATTTGCTTGATTCGCAGCAGAATTTCGCCCGGCCCGGCCTTGGGCTCGGGGACCTCCCTGAATTCAATTTTGCCCGGTTCTATCATTACTGCCTGTCTCATAACTAAACCTTTCTTTCGTGTCCTGAATTAACACATATTGATTTTGAACACATAACTTCTGGCCAGCAGGACGTCGCCGAGTTCAATCCGCAACAGGTGAAAGGGCGACCCGCAGCGGCGTCGATGACTGTATTTCCAGCCAGACGACAAGGTCGGTCCCTTCGAGGCGCCGGTTGTCACGCGGGCGGGCCGCAAAAATCACACAGGCGTTACGCCTTTTTTCAGAATTATGTTACCGTACTTGGCGGTTTCGCCCGTCATAACAACGGCAAAGGCCTCTTTTGTGCGTTCGTAAAAGTCAAATCTGCCGATCCGAGCAATTGGCGGCGCGTCCGGCGCGTGCCTGTCAATCGCGGCGCGGTAAGCATTCTCCACGGCCGGGTCGAGCGTATCGCCGGGCTCGGCCTTCATCATAATCAGAGGTTCGTCAACGTAAGCATCCAGCACGAAAAGCGGTAGAACGGCGTCGAGCAGGTCAGCGATTCTGAGGCCGTCTGCCCGCAGCACGTAGTCGTTGCAGCTTTCACCGGGGAAATGGGCATCTGCAAGCACGATTTCATCGCCGTGACCCATTCGGCTCAATAGCGCCAGCAGTTCGGGACTCAGCAGCGGAGATATTCCTTTGAGCATTTCTTAGGTCCTTTACCTTAGCTGTTGCGTACCTGGTTCGGCCCGACATTAATGCAAGATGAAGTATAATACGACCATTACGATGAACAAGTACAAGGCTATCATTCGCGGGTCGCCCGCACCGGTAAGCCTGCCCTCTTTGATTGCCTGAAGGGGATGGTCCCAGCAAACGTTTTCGAGTTTTTGCGGCGCCGGCTTTGGTGTTGCGAGACTAACAAACACATAGATTACGATGCACATCGCGCACAATATGGGTCCTACCAGCATAAACGGTATTCCGAGGCCCTGAATCGGGTCGGTCACTATGCCTGCGAATCCATCTCGGGGTGCCGCCAGGATGGCCTTGCCGACTACGGGCATATCTATAACGAAGTAGACTAATCCCGCCGCGCAGCCGACCGCAAACGTGGTAAGGCAGGCTTTGTTTGTTCCTCGTTTCCAGAAGACGCCGAGCAGGAAGACCGTAGTTACCGCCGGCGCGAATATCATCGGAATTTTGTTTATTGCCTCGAATATAGTGCCGAACTGGTCGCCCTGGGTGGACCAGAGCATCGCCAGTACCATAACAACGGCGGTGCTGATTCTGCCGATAAGGACCTGCCCCTGGTCTTTCGTCTGGGGCCACACACGTTTGACGATATCGACGGATATCAAGGTCGCACAACTATTCAGCGCAGCGGCGATAGTGCTCATCAGCGCAGCCAGAAGCCCGGCAGCCAACAGCCCCCTCACTCCCTCGGGAACCAGCTTTATTATCATTGCCCCGAGCGTCTCATTGTAGTCGAGCATATCGTCTTGCTTTTCGTAATCTCCACTTTCGATTAGCAAAGCTACCGCCAGGTTCCTGAACCTCGGAGGCAGGATACTCGCAGTTCCTTTTTTCAGAATCCACTTTTCATTGTCCTGCTGCAGGGTTAATTCTTCATCCTCTAATCTAAGCACCAATTCGCCTTCTTGCTCGCTCACCTTCGTAACACTCCGGTGATTAAGGAATTTTTCGATGCCTTTTTGCCTGACCTCATCCTTAAGCGGAAGAGTTATCTGGTTGTTCTTGAACATCAGGTAACCGAGAACGCCCGGAAAGACCAGCAGGAACACGGGCAGTATCTTGAGAAATCCGGCAAAAAGGGCGCCGTTTTGCGAATCGCGCCGGCTTTTGGAGCCCAGCACACGCTGCACTATCGTCTGGTCGGAGCACCAGTACCAGATTCCCAGCACGGGGTATCCGAGCAGTACCGCCAGCCAGGAGTATTCGTTGAGATGACCCTTATTGTTCGTAATCGAATGAACCATACTCATCTGACCGCTTTTAATCTGGGCGGTAAAGTCGGAGTAGCTGTGGATGCCGCAGTTCGGCAGGTAGTGGATGCCGAGGACGGTAATCAGGATAGCTCCTCCAATCAGCAGGAACGCCTGAATCGTTTCGGTAACGACCACCGCCTTAAGCCCGCCGAGGACCGTGTAGATGACGGTCACGACGGAGATAATCAGAATCGAATTTATGACGCTGATGTTCACAAAGCTCCCGAAGAGCTTGGCGCCGGCGAAAAGACTAATGCCTATGTGTATCAGCAAGGCGCCGGTAACTGCCACAAAGGCCAGGCACGTTCGGGCTGTGCCGCTGTACCTTTTTTCCAGATACTCCGGCAGGGTAGAGATTTTGCTTCTGAAATAGAACGGCGCAAATACAAGTCCCAGTATGATGAGGCAGAAAGATGCCATCCACTCGAAGTTTCCGATTACCAGTCCCACGTCGGCGCCCGATGCGGCCAGTCCGACCAGGTGAATGGTCGAGATGTTCGAAGCAAACAGTGCCGCACCTATGCTGAACCAGCCCAGCGACTTTCCTGCCAGAAAGTATTGCTGGCTTGTAGCGTGTCTTCTGTAGCCCACCCATATCCCGATAATCATAATACCGAGCAGGTAGGCGATGATAACACCGAGGTCAAATCCGGAGATTCCTATTTCCGCCAACATCATATTGATTGCCCTTTCCAATAAGACAAGAATACTGGTTGCGTCCGGCCAAGCTCAATACTCAGACAAACCGCCAACATACCTGCTGATTCTAAGTCCGAGTTTTAGGGACGTTATTAACACGACAGGCCGGTCCTGTCCAGCGAAATGTTGCCGCTGCGGCAAGATTTTTGGGCTGCCAGGCCGGCGCAAAACCACTGCAAAACGGCAAAAATACGTGCTCGGCCAAAGGCTTTCCTGCCGCCCGAAGGAACACTTGCACAAAGAAGACCGAAGATTCACCCAGTAACGACAGGGATGTCTGTCGGCGCCGTATCAGCGGCTGACAGGCGACAGTACAACGTTAACGGGCTCGGTTGATTCGACCTTGAACCAGACAATCAAGTCGCTGCTCGTAACGGTTCTGCGGTGCCCGAGACGGTAGTCCCTGCCTGGCGGTATCTTTTTGCCGTTCACTTTCAGAGAGGCATCAGCCGGGCCCCAGTTTTTGATGACGAATGCAGGATTCATCACCGGTGAGTCTTTGGTTGCTGCCAGCGAGAACTTGAGCCTCGATGGTTGGCTGGTCTTGCGGCACACGAGCAGCCACGCTCGCTGGGTCTGGTCATAACCCTCGCTGACAAATTTCGCACCGTCCTTTTTCAGTTTGAGTTCCGGAGCATAGAGCCAGGACTTGCCCAGCGGCGCAAGCTCGCCGGCAGGCTTATTGGTCATACCATTGAGCATAATCCAGGTTCTCGATATTCCGTCCTGCGAGTACTGTTTCCACTCGATATGACTGAGTGAAGAGTGTGAAGCCCTTCGAGCAGAGGTAGCCTCGGTCGTGTCGGATTTTTCCTGGGCGACCGGCCAGTGATTCCACCAGTTGAAATACGAACCGTGACCGTGGCCGCCGTAGACTTTGATTCTGACGCCGTCCGGATTAACAACAGTAAAGGGCTTGTAAGGATTCTTGAAGTTGATTACCTGGATGCAGGGCTCCTCCGGCGGGTTGCGCAGCGAAGGTCCGCCGTCTTTGGTCCATTCGTAAGTTTTGCTTTCGCCTTTGAGGTTTGCGAAACTGACCGCATCGTAGTTCATGTTGTCTTCCGGTATCGTTCCCGGCTGATTGACGACAATACCTTCCTGATACTCTATCCAGTCCTTCAGGGGTGAACCGCTGCGTATTGTTGCCTTGCGAACACCTATGGAGTCCGGATATATCGTGTAGTACTCATCAACGCAGTCGCCCCAGCCGGTCATTTCGTCCCGGTAAGGCTGGAGATATTCGAGGTCCACCGGCGAATAGCGCCAGTGAACGACCACACGGGCGTCCGTACTCTCAATTATGCGGGCGTGCGAGTAACGGCACTGCTTGTCGGACATCGGCTCGCACATACTGCTGCAGCCGCCCAGATGGCCACGGCGCTCGAAGAACTCATTAGTGTACCAGGCGCCGTCGTAGGTCGCCCAGCAGGGTATGTAGCTGGTGCCCCGCCAGAACACGAAGCGATGGTCGAATTCGTCGAACCGAACGATAACATCGGCATGGTCGCTTACTTTCCAGAGCTTGTCCCACGCGGGATTGTACTTGAGCGTAGTGTAGTAAGCGCCGAAGCTGCCGCTGCCTTTCGGACCCGACGGCAGCCTGAGCGGAATACTGCGTTTGAGCCGGGCCAACTGTTGGTCTATTTCCCTGAGCTTGTCGAGTGCATTTTCATCGGCGGTACCTGACATTCTCAGGGCATCGGCTGCGAGGGCTCTCGCTCGGTGCCTGAAACTCTGCCATTCTTTGTCCTGCGGGCTGTGTTCCGAATCCAGGTAGCTGACCTCGCCGCGCAGGGATTCAATCCTGCTGCGGATGCTGTCCTTTACCACCGAGAGCTCATCACCGAATGTGGTCGAACAAACCGGAGAAGTGGAAAATACCAATATAAGCACTATAGAAACCAAAGCTAATCTAAGCATCGTGCAATCTCCATCTGACTTACTCATTGCGTAACCTCGCTTTCTTCAAAGTCGCCATTGCTCAGCCCAGGCATTAATTACTCGCCGGCGAAAGCGAAATTGTTATCGACTGGGTCGATTCTTTCTCAATCCATACGACAAGGTCACTGCCGCTGAGTGTGTGACGGTGACCGGAACGGAAACTCCTGCCGGGTTTTACCCGTTTTCCGTTGATGTTTAACCGTGCCCCCCGCCGGCCCCAGTCCTTTATGACAAAGGCGGCATTGACGAGCGGCGACTGTTGACTGGCGGCAACCTCAAATGCAACGGTTGAAGGAATACCTTTATCCCGGCAGCTCAACACGTAGGCACGCTGATACCTGTCATATCCCTGGCTTGTAAAACCGTCGCCCCGAAGCTTGAGTTCGGCAGGGTAATTCCACGACCGCGCCAGAGGAACAAGACCATCGGCAGACTTATTGCCCATACCACAGAGGCTTACGGCAGTGTACGTTCCTTCTTGCTCGTCACGTTTGATAATCGGCGAGCCCTCAATTGACTGAGCAAGAGAAGTATGTGCCGGTCTGTCGGGGACGCCCGTTCTGCGTCCGTCGTTGGGCAACTGCGACACCGGCCAATGATTCCACCACGGAAAATGAGACCACTGTTTTTCCACACAGCACCTCATCAGCTTGAGCCGGCTGTTGGGCTGGAAAATAATGAACGGCCTATACTCAGACTTCAGATTCGTAATCTGAATGGTCGCCTCGCGGAGCTTGTGGTCGTCTGTTTCGCCACCCTTCCAGGAATAGGTGCGCGACTCACCATCCATATTGCCCCACGTCAGGGCGTCAAGCTCAATGTTGTCCTCCGGATGTGTGCCGGGCTGGTTCAGCACGATTGTCTCCTGCCATTCGTGGTCCAGCACCTTGCTGTGCAATATCTGCTTTCGCGTCGAGACTGCGTCCGGATAGATATAATAATATTCGTCGGCCCACTCACCCCAGCCGTCGTCGTCCATACGAGATATACCGTACACGATATCGGATATGGCATAACGCCAATGAATAACCACGCGGGCGTCGTTGTTTTCTATCAGCTTGACGTGGGCATATCGGCACTGTTTGTCGGACATGTGCTCGGCACAACCCCATCCGGTTGAATTGCCGGTTGCCTCGATACTCTGGTCGCCCATACACTTGCCGTTTTCAGTCACCCAGACCGCGCCATAAGCCGTCCCTCTCCAGAATACGAGCCTGACCGGGGACTCGTCGAACACCACCAATATATCGGGGTCGTCTCCGACGCGCGACAGACTCTCCCACTGGTTGCTGTACCGCAGCCGGCAATAAGCTGCGCCGAAACCGCCCTTAATTTCTTTCGGCCCCGATGGCATAACCCGCCAGCTAAGCGGCTGGTCGTTTTTGGGCTTGACCGACGCGTAGGATTGGCTGACCTGCTGAGCGGTAAGCGTTCGGTTGTAGATTTTTACCTCATCGATAAGCCCGTCAAAAACCATATTTGAATGCAGACTGCGGCTTGGTCCTCGCTCCGTATTTGCCGGCGACATCTTCTTGTGGCTCATGCCAATCAACAAATCGTGGCCCATCGGCGGCATCACGGTCCCCTTTACGGCCAGCGAGCCGACAGCCTTGCTGTTTATGTAGAGGCGGATACCCTCATTCTTGTCAAAGGTGCCGACCACGTGGGACCATTTCAGCAGCGGAATCCTCACGTCGGAAATGCACTGTTCCAATTGGTTGTTAATCATCAGCTTCATTCCGATGTGCCCCTCGGAGTCTATCGCGAAAAACAGGCGCTGGTCGCGCTCCTTTGGCGGGACCTTAAAGGCCAATTCCTTCGTTTTAACATAGTCTATATCCTTGTCGCTGTGCCTCAAAGCCGACGCCTCGACCGGCTTTTTGGGTTGGCCCTGCCAGCTCCAGTAAAGGCGCAAAAACGAAGGGTCCCCGTCCTGATAATATGAAAGGACTACAGGATACTTCCTGCCTTTTACCATTGTTATCCCGCCGGAGCGGTTCTTCTTTCTGCCCCATCCGTCAATCACTGTTTTGTCATCGATTTCGAGCTTCACACCGTTGTCGGCTTCCGCGTCGAAAGTAACCTGCCCTGTGAAAGGCCCTTCAATATAGCCCCGCCAACGGGCGGACCAATCGCTCAGGCCGCCGGTCCAGTCCTGATTGACATGCTCAAGGGTGTCGGTGCCGTCCGGGTTACTAAAATCAGGCTCGTTGTACTTTGCGCCGAACAGGCCGGGCATAAGTTTCAATTCCTCGACCTGCGGCTTCTCTTTCATCACGTCGCCTGCCTGGTCGACTATGCCGGTCCAGTTCCAGGAATAGGTCTGAGGAGCAATCCAGGCCTCAATCGTAAAGGTATCGGTAAGCTTGGGCGCCCTGCCGGCCTGGCGCTTTATGAAGGTGGTATAACCATCGAATCTTGCCGCCTTTCCCACGACCCCGTCTGTATATTCGCAATTGCCCCTTATTGTGTCCTCCATCTTGCCTGCGCTGTCAATGACCGTATTGGGCTTTGCCTGGTCGAACTTCCACCAGGCCACGAGGCCCTTATCGGCAAAGGCGGGAGTCGAAAAAATCACCCACGCACAGATAAAAGCTGTCAAGTACAGTGCTTTTCGCATTACAAGATCTCCTTCTTCAAAGCAGAACAAAACATTTTGACCGGATGGGTCATCATAACAGCAACATGCCGCTTAAGGAAGCGCAATCCTCGCCCGGCGAGTCTGACGTTTCTTGCTTTAACGCCCAATAATGACGTATGGATGGCCTGAGTTTATGCAGAATCAGCTCTTCGCAGGCAAAAAGCCCACTGCAAGCCTGTCCGGGCCGTCATTGACTGCCCGGCACAATTTCGATGCCAATCACGCCCACAGCAGGAACTCGATGCCGGGGAAACCAAATCTGCTGCGCGCTGCGCCTGTCTGCCCAACAAGTCGACGACCGGCAGGATTCATACATACTGGTTCTGCAGCAGCGTTGAGAATATGAAAAAGTATTCATGAAGCACGAACAAGGCCGTTGGCTAATCTGTAGTAACTACTACCTAAAAGCAATACTTGATTCGGCCAACCTGCTCTATCGAACCGGACGACAGCAAGGCTGCCTGATATTCGGTCCCGCCAGCCGGTTCGCCAAGGGGTTGATTGCCCAATAGAACTGCTGTTATAGTAAGGTAGTTTTTTGCGAGGTTCTCAATGGTTACAGGCGGCGGTCACACAAACGCTGATGAGTTGGACAGGAAAATGGATGCTTTTCGGGCAAGGTGTCATCAGACGGGTCTGAAGGTCACTCCGCAGCGAGTGGCCGTTTATAACCTGCTGCTCCAATCAAAAGACCACCCCTCGGCCGAGATGCTGTATCGCAGGG
>Ga0210003_1001030_pt1 | contig 24792 bp, 20 predicted proteins | sample LantaG_FD_182804 | JGI IMG/M metagenome (GOLD analysis project Ga0210003, IMG submission 182804) | Deep subsurface microbial communities from Baltic Sea to uncover new lineages of life (NeLLi) - Landsort_02402 metaG (SPAdes) (version 2) | ecosystem: Environmental > Aquatic > Marine > Oceanic >... | reverse complement strand
GCAGGTATTGTGGTTTGGCCTGCGGTGGGTTACGGCGGCGATTTTGCGAGCTTAGAGCTGGAGTACCGCCAGATTGTGGCGAGTAAACCGGGCACGGACGAGGCTCTAAATGCGCAGGAAAAGCTTGTCGGGCTTTATGTGAAGGAAAAGATGCCTGCGGAAGCTGAGGCGGCGTATGCGGTGATGTTGGCTGATTTTGCGGGCAATGCGGGGTTGGCCAAGGCTGTTGACCATGTTGCTGATAAGTATCGTGAGATTTGGAACTATCGCAAGGCATTGGAGTTGTGTCGTTATGTTGTTTCGCGGTGGCCTGAATCGGAACATGCGGCGCAGTCGCAGGGGGGGGTTGTGCGGCTTTATATCAAGCTTGGAGATGAGCCTAATGCGGCGGCGGCGATGAATGAGTTGATTTCGAAATTCGGGAATCGCAAAGGTATTGCCGGTGTTGTTGATGAGATAGGGGATACTTATCGCGATGTGGGGGAATATGGGAGGGCTTTGGTGTTGTATGAGCAGGTTGTGGCGAGTTGGCCTGATAGCGAGGAGGCTGTTGAGTCACAGGGTAGTGCTGCGAGGATGTATATGAGGCTGCGAGATTATACAGCAGCATCGGCTGCGGTTGACCAACTTATTTCCGATTATGGCAGCAATAAGGAGATAGCGAAGGCGATAGATAATGTAGGTGATGCTTATCGCGATGAGGGTAAATATGACAAGGCTGTGGAGCTTTATAGTTGGGTAGTTAGCAACGGTTCGGACGTTGAGCGGGCGATAGGTTCACAGGCGTCGTTGGTCAGGCTGTATATCAAGAAGGATGAATACGTCAAGGCGCAGGCAGAGACGGAAAAGCTCATTTCACGTTTTGGTTCTAATTCGGCGACGGCCAAGGCGATTGACAATATCGCAGATGGCTATCGCAAGGCAAAGAAGCTTGGCAGGGCCACGGAGCTTTACCGGTGGGTAGTTGAGAATCAGGCACAGACAGAACATGCGATAGAGAGTCAAGTGAGTGCAGTCAAGGCGTTTATAGCAATGGGGGATGATCCGAACACAGAGACGGAGATTGATCGGCTATTGAGTTTGTTCGGTGAGAGAGAGGGTATTGCCAGTGCAGTGCAGGGTGTCGGCGACGAGTACTTCAAGCAGGAGAGATACCTTAAGTCGCTTGAGCTTTACAGTAAAGTGGTTGACATGTGGCCGGCAGATGAAGACGCGATCGAGGCACAGATAGGAGTTGTGAAATCGCATATCGCAGTTGGCGATGATAATGAGGCAGAAGCGGGGATAGACCGGTTGCTGGTTGATTTTGCAAACGATGCCAAGCTCGGCGAGGCTGCTGAGCGGATTGCGGGTTACTATAGCGATGAAGGCCAGCCAAATAAGTCTTCCGCGGTGAGCCGGTATTTCGGTCAATGGACCGAGGGTGCGGCAGGTATGGGTGCTCAGGTTGGTCTTGCTATGTCATACATAGCAGCCGGCGATGAGCCTAACACAATAACTGCGATAGATAAGCTCATAGCCGATTATAATGAGCTTCCTAGCTTTGCTGAATCGGCCTTCGACGTGGCGACGCAGTGTTTCTATAAGCGTAATTACGTGCAGGCGATACGGTTATGGAAGCTTGTTTTTGAGCGTGAGCATTTGCTTGGGCGGCATCGCGCGGAGATACCGTACCTGCTGGCTACCTGTTATGAACGACTTAAGGATTACGATAAGGCTATCGGATACTATATTGAAGCGGTTACAAATTATCCCTACAGTAAATATTCCTACCGAGCGCCGTACCGCCTGGGTATGCTATACCGTCGAACCGAAGATTACCAGCAGTCGATTTATTGGTTTGGCCAGCAATCAGTTCTCTATGATAATGAGGACTCTTCTGCCAAGGCTTTGTTCTTCCGTTCGGTAATTTACCGGATTACTGAAGAGTATGACAAAGCCATTGCGGACCTGCAGGAATACAGTCGCATCTATCCAGAGGGCATAAGCGCCGCGATAGTGCCTCTGGGTATAGCCCAATGTTACCACAGACTGGGTAATAAATCACAGGCCGTCGAAACACTACAAGAAGGTTTAACGAGATACGCGGATACGATTTATGCAGAAGATTATCAGAGCGAACTCGACGCTTTGCAGTCAGGAGGAAAATAATAATGGATTACATCGAAAAAATACACAAACCATCTAAAGGTGTTGGGAAGATAACAACCGTTTTATTTATGTTGGCCATATTGGGCAGCCCTATGTTCTCAGCGTCATTGTCGGCCTGTGATATAACAAATGCCGATATATGGGCAGGGCACACTTCGGGCGACGCCAGTGCCAAAAATCACTCTCCTGACAGCAAACTGTATGAGAAGAAAAGCACCACGGTTTATTTCTATGCTGAATGCGTAGCCGAACGCGGCGATAGCGGCGACGAATCCGAAGATATACGATGGGTATTTAACTTCGGCGATGGAAGCTCGACAACCTTATACACTCTGAACTCCACCTCTTCCGGTACCAAAACCAAGACCACTTCTCACTCCTACAGTGACACAGATAATTGCACCGTAAGCGTTTCCGTGGATCGAGGCCATTATACGGGTACATGGGAATCCGCCAGTCCAGGTGCTACTGCCAGTGATACCTGTAAGGTGACTATTTTCGATGTCGATATAACAACCCCCAGTAGTTTTCCAGAATACGTATGTATAAATGGTAATTTGAGTTTGGGTTCCACTGTATATCCGGCAGACACCAACAGTGCCGGCACGTTCAGTTGGAGCAAAGTAGGTCCCGGTACTGTCACTTTCACCAGTTCCACTTCGGAGGACCCGAATTTTTCCGCCAACCAGACCGGTAATTATACTGCCAAAGTGGAATTCACCATCGATGACAGTCCCGGCGGTTGCACCGAAAGCCCTATCACGGTCAGCGATACTTCTGGAACTATTGGTGTCGGTGATGTTGACATAACAGGGTTTACACCGGCGTCTCCCTATCAGGTGGGATCGCTTAGTGGCGCCACTTCGATGGGGTCCGATGTCGTTGTTTCATATACGATAAGCGAGGCGAGTTTTGTTGCGGATTCGGCGATTTTAGAGGTGAGGGACACGAATGGGACATTGGTGCACAGTGACAGTGGTATTAGTCATTCAGGTGGAACGAACACAGCCACGTGGAGTGTCTCAACGACGTCGCTGCGCAGTGTAAATTCTCTGAAGTCCCCCTATGAGATAAAGATCAGGATGTTAGCCGGTGGTACTGAGTGTTCTGACACGACAAGTATGAGTGTTATAGCCAGTACAGCTTCTGTCGTTGCAGAGAGTTCGATTACTCAGTGCATGGAAGGACGGTGGGTAACGTTTACAGCTACGGCTGAGGGTTTTGTGTCTACGAGTCCGGGAAATAACATAGATTTCACGTTTCACTTCCAGACCGCGGCCGGAACACCATGGACTGCCACCGATTGGTCATTTGACCTGGAAGAGGACCATATCGCGGTCGCGAGCAATGTTCTGGCTAACGATGCGGACCACTATTTTGACACTCCCATTTATGTTACGGTGGCAGATAATTTTACACACACGGCGACATCCAGTACAATATCTATCCGAGTGTATGAGCTTTGGATAGACTATTTCCGGGACAATACATCAAGCAAAGATTGGAAAGTTGTGGTGAACAAGAATATTGCTTATAATGCCATAGCATCATCCGACTGTACTAACTGGGCATGGGACATGGCGGACGGCTTTCCCGATTGTTGGAATCCGACCGGAGGTAGCGCAAAGACAGGTACTACTATGAAGATTCCCAACAGTGACCTGCCGTCGTCCGGCAATTGGGACCATTTTGGTAAAGCTTACGGTACCATCAAGGTATTCTGTGAGGATGGCGAAGACAACAACCACACCTTCTACTCCACTTCAATGTACACATCAGATTTCCCCGCCGGCTGGGGCACAAAAAAAGCAGAAGTATATTTTGATCCTGGCAGGAATATCACTGGCGGAACAACCATCAATAACAGTAACCCACCGTGCTGGTTTGAGTATTGGAATGAAACGTCAGCAGGAGATTCAGCCATCGAGTATGACCACAGCTTAGTGTCACCAACATTAGGGGCAACCGGCTTTACATATAATATAGTGACCAACCAGATTATCTCGGTGGGCGCCCCTCGTGTCGGAAGAGATGCAGATGGAAGCGTAACCATGGGCGGACCCTCAAGTACGAATCACGGTACTATGAATGCCGGTGTTGCGACCGGAATAGACTGTTTCCATGCAGTAGTCAAACACGAGAAACTCCACTATACAGATTTCACGGCTGGCATTGGACAGGCCAACGCTGATCTGGATTTTATTGTTGCAACGCTGGAGATTGACGAGAACAGTGATGGTGATATGATAGATCCTGGTGAGACAGACCCAGGCACACTTGATACGCATTCGATCACTTGTCCCAGTACTGACAACGATGATAAAGAGTATCGAACATATTACCGGAATGCTAATGTTTGGAATGCAGACGTTGGTAATTATGACGACGTGGACTGGTCGACAGGAGGAAAGCAATGGTAGCCATTCGCACGGCTTCACGGCGTTGGATGATATTAGTGTATTGTATTGTCGTAACGCATCTGTGTGCGGCTTTGCCTGTGCTTGGTGAGGGAATAGAAGATACTATGCCCGAAGGTGACCAGCCAAACCTGGCAGTGAGCGAGAATGCACAAATCGGCGACAGATTGTCAATGAGTTGGCATCCGATGATTCGTCAGATTGCCTACAACGAGGCTTTTGTGGGTAACAGCCAGCTTGAAGAGGCAGAAGTCTCACTGCTTCTGTCAATGGCTGAAATAAGTGATATGGAGGCGAAGGATAGCCACAGCTTTTTGGAAGAGTCTCTGTGGAAGCTCTTTGTGTCAATGCCGCTCAATCTTGATGCCAGTAAGAGCGTTTTCGGGAAGCTTATTGATCGTGCCAGATCGCACACTTCCATTTTGCAGGCGGAAATTTTTCTTGCTCGGTACGACGCAGACTCCGAAATTGGTGCTACTGCGCGTGAAGTGGTTAACATAGCTGAGCGAGTTAGCTCCGGCGAACAAGTTGATATCAAAGATGACGTTGTAAAGAAAGAGATACCCTATCTGCTGTGTACGAGGAAGCGCATGCCGTCCCGTAAAGTTTTTGCGGGATTGGTTCGTTCCGACGAGCAATTTGCGACGTTGTTTGCCGATGCGTGTATGCTAAGCCATGGAGCGGTGGAATGGTCGGATCTGTTGGTCGAGGCAGTTTTATCGTCACAGGATACGAAAGCAGATATCAGCCTGGCATACTATATAGCGCATGCCAAACCTGCAAACCGGGAAAATGTTCTGGAGAGTCTTCAGGATAAAATTCCTCATAAAATAGTGAACGGGGAAAAAATATTTAGGATGAGTACGGCAGATTCCTACGGGGTGCTGTTGGCAGCGATACATGATGCACGAGATGTTATCGGCTTAAAAGAACAGTATGAGCGTGCGAAGGTAAAAAGTACTCTGAGTAGGTTCATCACGCACAATGAAGAGAGTGCTCCGTTGTCACGTTATAAGTCGTGGATTCTTTATCGTTATCATTCCGAATTAATACTACCACTCTTGATGCAGTACGGTCGATACACGAGGCTTGCGGTTTATCATCAGATACAACTAAAACAAGTACTCCTGGGGGTGCTGCGATATGGCGGTATCTTCGAAGGTTTGATTCGGTCCTTCGGTCAAGTGAAGAGTTCCGTACGAGATATTGCTTTTGAAGGCAAAACGCCCATACAGCGTGTAAATGGGCTTTTCCTGCTGGAGGAATTTGCAAACGAAGATGATCTGCCAAAGCTCAGAAAATTGCCTTATGACCAAACGAATATAACGTGGCGAGAGGGCAAAACGAGGACACATTGCGCTCCGCTTGTTGCGATTCGGGCCCTTCATTGCATTAAGGCGGTGAACTCTGCTGAAAGCAGACTCATACTTGAAGAAATATCACAAAACGAAAAGGTTCATCCCAAAGTGTCAAAGCAGGCTAAAGAAATGTTACAGAAATAAAGAACAAACGATAAATAGATGAAATGAAAGTTTCATATATGAAGAAAGTAATATATGCAATTGTTCTGATTATGTGCATTTTCATTGCGGCTTTTGTTATAATCCACAATGGTTCAGAGAAGGAAGAGCCGGATGTAGAGCCTACAATTACAGCTTTGCCTTCAGAAGATGCCAATGATGCTCATGTTTTTTCGCGTCCTGAAGAGCGGGGAGAGAACCTCTCGATACTTGAGACATCAGAAGTTGTCAAGCGATTTACAGAGTCTAACGACAAGATTGAGCTGCGCAAAGCTGCGAAGGTGCTTGGCGACAGGAGTATTGCGGGTAGCCTTAAGCTATCGGATGGTGAAAAGCAGGGAATTAACAAAGTTGTGCGAAAGTATATAGAGCAAGCTACGGCGCCAACTGCGCAGGAGCGTGTGGAGGCAAAACAGCAGCTTGAGCGTTTGTGGCACGTTGCGATACCGGCGCTGCTGGAGTATGTGGATAGTAAGGAGCCTGGGCAAGCGGAGTTGGCAATAAAATCGCTTATCCTTATGCGAAACGAGGCGATTGTGAGGGCTTTGATAGAGAAAGCCAAGGGGGCAAAGGATGAATACTCAAAAGCGATGGTTGTCTTTGCGCTTAAGAAGATGAGGGAACAAAGAAAGTCGCTTATTCCGGGAAGGGAATGTCTCAATGAAGATGAGTCGGCCGCCATGTACAATCGGCTGCTGGTACCGGCACTTGCCGAGTTGCAAGAGAACAAGTAGGTAGGGCAAATCCGTCCCAGTGAAAACAGGGTGATTGGGATCCAAATACACACACGGACATAGACTGGGCCTATCCCGGTTCGCGGTGGCATGATTAAATAAAAAAAATAGTTGTTAGTATTCCAATGTATTGGTACAAAATATTTAAAAGGTGCAACAATGAATACCAAAAAACTGAAAGTCGCTTTGCCCTTGTTGAGCATGGTAATTTTGTCTGCGAGATTTTGTAGTGCTGCTGGGCCGCAGAATGATGATTTACATCAGGAAAAAATCGAGAATCTCATCAGTCGTATCAACGAACTCGGATATTATCAGGAACCTAGCAAAGAAATTCGAAATGATCCGAATAAGATCAAGGATTATTGGCCGCAGCAGCATAGAAAAAGGGCAAAGTATAAGGCGCAACGAGAGAAAATCCAAGCCGAGTTGGCTACCATGGGTGATGATGCTGTCGATCCGATTCTCCGGCAAAAGGGACGATATGGCAATGAATTTTATATACCGGTTCTGGCCGAAATTGGCACACCAAGGGCCATGGAGGCTCTACGGCAAAAGACAATCCAAGGCAATAGTCTGGCAGCGAGGTATTATACTCGAAAGCTAAAAGACAAGACCAAGGCGAAGGGCCTTTTAGACTCAAAGGACATTAACGTTCAAAGAGTCGCCTTGAACGCTTTGCGAGGCACCGCGATTGATTCCGATTTTTTGGCGTTGCTGAATAAATATCTTTCCAACTCAGAACACCTCAATTTGCAGCGAAGCGCTGCTCGGGTAATAGCTGATGATCCCAATAGCACTTTTGCCGAGCAGAAAGTATCGGCCCTGATTAAAACCATAGATTCCGTGGCACAATTACCCAGGGCCTGGGAGAAATATCAATATGATTGGACAGGGTGTCTGGCCGACATCCAATATCGTTTTCTGACCGATGCCCTGGTTAAAATGAAAGGCGCCGATGCGCCCTTGCGGGATATTAGTGATAAGGTAAACGGCTTGACACGTGATTGTGTTATTGTCGCCCGTGCTAATCGCGGGGACGTGTCGGTAAAGCCGCAAGTTTATAAATTTATCCGCGATCCTAATGCAATGAACCTTATCCATATGCGCCAATTAGCTGTTGGTTCGTTTGCCCACATAGGCGACAACGGCGATATAGAGTTTTTGCAGGATATCGCAAAAGACGATTCCGTGGAAATTGTCAATCTTGGTGGCCCTATGGTGGAACTGATCAACGGGCAACTTATGTTTCCTAGCGATACGGTTCCGGATATTCAATTCTATTCGGTAGACACGAAAAGGTGGTCCAGGGCTCGTTCTCACAGTATGTTTCCCATCCGAAAAAAAGCGAAAAAAACAATCCAGTTTATCGAGGAAAAACAGAAAAAGGAACATCGGCGGAAAGATTTTAAGCCCATGGGGCAATGAAAGATAGTGATGAAAATCCTTTGCGACAGGATATGTTTTCGGCGTCATTGTCGGCCTGTGATATAACAGATGCCGATATATGGGCGGGCCAAGACGGCAGGGGATGATCCTTCGAAGGCGATGTATATCTTTGCCTTGAGGAAGATGAAGGAGCAGAGAGAGAGTCTGATTCCGGGAAGGGAATGCCTCAATGAAGAGGAATCGGCCGCTTTATACTATCGACTAATCGTACCGGCTCTTGCAGAGTTGCAAGAGAACAATTAGGTAGGGCAAATCCGTCCCAGTGAAAACAGGGTGATTGTTGAATTGCCGCCATGGCCAAGAACATTGAGCAGCAGACAAAGTAAGATTTGACGCCTACGTACGCGACAAAAACCTTCTGCTTGTGGACCCCACCGCGCCACCGTACTGCTGTAAGAAATTCATTTTTTTCTAAAAAATTTTACTTTACATCCAACTCGTGCTGTGGTATAGTACATATCTAACAAATACAACTGGATACTGAACCCTGAACTTGGAAGACTCTAAATGGCTGCCGAACCCCAAATCCTCACCAAACCTCGCAGCGCAGCGCAGATTCGCCTCCGGCGGACCGAACTGGAGGTGAATGCGCGCACAAAACAATACCTTTTATGCAAAACAAAGCCAATTTGCCAACCCCTGCTAATGAACCTAACCTCAGCTCTAACAAGCACTTATGAACACAAACCACCCCTGGAGCCGCCAAAAAACAAAGCCAATCTCAAACCCCGCCTTCTGTTTGGATGCAGAAGAATTTGCCTCCGCGGCAGGTGTCGAATATGATAGTGAACGACTATATTACAACCAAGACGCTGGAATTGGCGCAGCCATAAGAAAGGAGAACCGCTTCACATGAGAACTTATCTTATTTGTCTGGCCGCCGTGGTTGGCGTCTGTGCGGGACTCTGCCAGGGACATTACCACAGCGAAGAGGCTGCCAGAGAGCAGCTTGCCAAATTTGCCGCCACTTATTCCAATCTTGAGCAGTGGAAAGCACGAGCTAAGCATATCCGCGAGGGAATCCTTCGCGGAGCAGAACTGCAGCCTGTGCCCCAGAAGTGTCCCCTGAATCCCATCATTCGCAGCAGGCGTAAATATCAAGGCTATACGGTGGAAAACGCTGCGTTCGAGAGCCTGCCGGGTTTTTTTGTGACCGGTAATTTATATCGGCCCACCGACGCCAACGGACCATTCGCCGGCATCCTTTGTCCACACGGCCATTTCCCAACGCCCAACGGCGGCGGACGCTTCAGACCCGACCAGCAGAAACGATGCGCCACGCTGGCGCGTATGGGGGCCGTGGTTTTCTCCTACGATATGGTTGGCTGGGGCGAGTCGAAAGAGGCGGGCTTCAGCCATAAGGCTCCGAAGGTCCTCAAGCTGCAATTGTACAATAGTATCCGGGCCGTTGATTTTCTTATTTCTCTGGCCGACGTGGACCCCAATCGCATCGGCGTAACGGGCGCTTCCGGCGGAGGCACCCAGGCGTTTCTGTTGACCGCCGTTGATGACCGCGTGAGGGTTTCCGTTCCGGTAGTTATGGTCTCGGCCCATTTCTTCGGAGGATGCGTCTGTGAAAGCGGAATGCCTATTCATAAGAGTTCGACACATGAAACGAACAACGCTGAAATCGCTGCTCTGGCGGCGCCTCGGCCTGAGTTGATTATCTCGGACGGCCAGGACTGGACAAAGAACGTGCCCAAGGTCGAATTCCCGTATATTCGGAACGTTTACCGCCTTTATGGCGCCGAGGATAAGGTCGAGAACCTGCATCTGCCGGATGAAGGACACGATTACGGCTTTTCAAAACGTGCGGGCGCGTACAGGTTTTTCGCAAAGCATCTGGGACTTTCACTTGATAAGGCCGCCGGGCAGAATGGCTCTGTTGACGAGAGCGATATTGTAATCGAAAAGCCGGAGACTATGCATGTTTTCACGGCCGAGCATCCAAAACCTGAAAGCTAAGCAGCCGTGACGCCAGGCTGATACTTGCCGGCCTTGTTACTGAGATTTGCAAAGCCGGCACGCAAAGGGAACTTTTACTAATCCGGCTTTTTTAGTTCTTCGACTTCGGACAGGCCTTTGAGTGAATCAAGGCCTACGGCTTCCAGACATTTCTTTGCTATTCTGCTCTACTACGATTCCGATGAATCGCCACTTGTCTTTGAACTGCTTGTAGGTCAACTTTTGTTTTCCCGTAAGGGGGTCTCCGACAATAACATAATCATTCGATACCTCGAGGACGGTTACGTAGTGGTCAATAAATGGCGCGAATTTGACCACTGCTATTGTGGGACAGGCGTGTTTCAATTCTGCAAGCGAGTCGAAACGTTGATAACGGCAGGTCACGCCCTGCGGACCGTATAGTTTTTCGATTGCCGCCGCCAGCAGGTCGTCAGGCGTTCCCTGGATTGGTCTGGTACAGGCCATTACGGCGAGCCGCCCCTCATCCGCGCTTATGCCAAATTGTTGCAAGGCAGTTACGGCAGCAGCAGGTCCGCAGGTGTAATCTGTGCTCTGGATACAGATGCCCTGCACGTTTATGAAGGTCTGGAGTTTCTCAAGTTTGCCTCGTACTAAAGCCGGGACTAAAAAAGGAAATATGATGAAGTGAACTGATGTGGCAGCGAGGAAGATGCCCAGCAGGATTCTCAGCCTTTTATTTGCAAGATTCGGAATCAAGGTGCCGAATATCATCGGTAGAGCGGCTGCAATTATTACAGACTCGTTTCTGCCTGCAGCTACCCAGCCCAACGGCTGCACAAACCGCAACGTAGTGATGTTTCTTACTAATGCAACCAGGAATAAAAAAAATAACGGGACCGCGTATCCTGCCAGCCAGTAAGGCTTTTGCAGTCGTGATAATCTCAGACCCACGACAAACCCCAGCAGTGCCAATACTATTACGCCCAATGTCTCAAGCCAGGGCTGCATAAGTATTTTCCTGACAGCGTTAAATCTTTTAAGAAGGCGGTTTTTTTAGTTCTTCGACCTTGGGCAGGTCTTTGAGCGAATTCAGGCCGAAGACTTCGAGGAATTTTCTCGTTGTCCCGTAGAGCATCGGCCTGCCGAGCACCTCGGCCCTGCCTACAATCTTGACAAGACCCTTATACATAAGGCTTCGAGTCATCTCACCGACCGCAACGCCCCTTATGGCCTCGATGTCGGCGCGCATAACCGGCTGCTTATAGGCGATGATTGCCAGAGTCTCCAACGCCGCGGCGCTCAGTTTGCTGTCACTTCGGACGCGGAGCAGCTTTTTGAGCCAGTGATTATAAGGGCTCAGGGTCAGCATTTGATAGCCGCCGGCGATTTGCTCGATTCTGAAGGCGTTATTGCCGTTCCGGTATTTTTCGTTAAGGCCTTCTACGTATCGGCGGATATGTTTTATGTCTGTTTCGGCGATGTCGGCCAGCCGGGCCACGCTCAGCGGCTCATCACTGGCAAACAGAACCGCCTCAACAACCGACTCGACGGTCGGCTCGATATCATCATCCTGCTGCGGCTGGTCGGGATATTCTGCCTGCGCTTCGTGGTTCTCAGCGTCCGGGTTTGCCTGATTCTGTTCTGTCATAGTTCCTTCCACTTAAACGGGTCTGCATCTTTTTTGCTTATCTTAATTGTCACGTGCTTGAGCTGCTTACGCAATATCGCGGCTAATTTTTTGAGCATAAAGCGTTCCGAGACGGTGTGTGAAAGGCAGATGCAGGTCAGACCTGCCTGCTGTGCGGCCAGAGCATAATGGTGTTTTAGCTCACCGGTCAGATACAAATCGACCTTCGCTGCGATAACCGAGTTGATGATTTTGCCGCATGAGCCTGCACAAACAGCAGCCTTTTTTACCAGTCGTTTTTCGTCTCCCACAATGCCCACGGCTTTTGCACCTGTGTGTTTCTTTATTCGTTCGATAATCTGCCGCACTGGCGACGGCTCTTCTAATCTTCCGATTCTGCCCAGCCCGAACTTATCAGCCGGGTTGCAAAGCCTGTAACAATCAAATGCCGGTGTCTCATAAGGATGGGCAGTCTGTATCGCGGCGATGCATGCCTGGAGCTTATCGGCCGGGACTATCGTCTCAAATCTGATTTCCGTGACTTTCTGGACTTTTCCTTTCCTGCCGATAGCAGGTCTGGCGCCAGCCAGGGGCAGGAAGCTTCCCTCACCCTGCGCCTGGAAGCTGCACTTGCTGTAGTTTCCTATGTGTCCGGCGCCGGCGGCAAAGACGGCCTTTGAAACTCGCTTGGCCGCGTCAACAGGGACAAAGACGACAAGTTTGTAATTATCCGGCGCCGGGTTATCAACATAATCGCCGATTGGTTCAGCGTCGCGGATACCCACAATCTCGGCCAGGCCGTCGTTCACACCCCCTGCAGCAACATCGAGGGCCGTATGAATCGAGAAAACTGCTATCTGCGAGCGCACCAGGTCAAAGACAACACCGCCGGGACCATCCGTGGTGATTTTCTTCAGGCCGTCCCAAATCACCGGATGATAACTTAATATCATATCTGTCCCAAGTCTTTTCGCCTCGGCGAGCACGTCTTTGGTTATATCGATGGTCAGCAGGATGTTTTTTACGCTCTTGTCGGCGTCGCCTATAAGCAGGCCCACATTGTCCCAGTCCTGGGCCAATTTCAACGGAGCTATCTTATCAATTTCAGCGGCTATTCGGTCTATTCTCATCTCACTGTTCCTGCTGCATTGCCTTTAGCATATCTTCGACCTCGTTTACCCGGGGGATTCCGAAAAAACCTGTCTCCGTAACCTTTCGTCTTGTGCCGCCTTTGCTGGTATGATGATAGCTTACGTGACGTTCAAAAATAAGGTCGCCGCTTCGGTCGCCTCGGATTTTCTTGATAATGTCCTTGAGTTTTTCCGGGCCGAAAGATTGTATGTCTATTGAGAAGCCTTTTATAAATATTATCGCCCTGCTGTTGGTTATCGCATAAACAGTATTTCTGGCCCTGCGAACCGCCCAGAAAGGCAACGTCAGCATCAATACCCCAATCAGGACAAAGACACCTGCTATAACCAGTGCAGAGGCGCCGGGCCCCTTTCCCTGCTGTATGTCTTTGTACATCTTAAAGGCCACGAATAAAGATATCGCCATCCAGAGGACAGCGAAAAAAACTATCGGCAAAGACCTCATTACGGCTCTTGAGACACTTGGCTGGCACGACCACCGCAGTTTTTCCCCTTCGTTTAGTTCCTCATCGAGGAGAGACTGTAATTGCAATGGCAACACGGTACTTGTAGTATACATATCCATTTTGTGCATCCTTAACCCTCTATTGATACACGAGTTTATTGAACAACTCCATAAGTTTTTTCGTCATCGGTCGAACCTTACCATCGCCGACCGTATGCTTCTCCACACTCGTTACGGGCATAATCTGCATTATAACGTTTGTCAGGAAGATTTCATCCGCAGCCAGGACGTCGTCTATGTACAAATCCTTTTCGACGAGTTCGACGGAATTCTCTGCTGCCATTCTGCAGACGCTTTTTCTGGCGATTCCCGGCAGGACGGGCGTACTCAGAGAGGGCGTGTAGAGAACCGAATCTTTGACCAAAAAGACATTGCTGACGCAGCCCTCGGCCAGATGATTGTCGGTTGTGAACCACAGCGCTTCTGCTGCTCTTTTTCGCCTTGCCGAATCCAGCGCCATAATTCGGGGAAAATAACTTGTGGTTTTGTGCCCTGAGGTCGGCTCGGTCACATTCTGCCTGAAAGGACATATCACGACCATCACACCATTTTTGTAATATTCCTGCGGATATGGCCGGAATTGGGCAGCGGTGATAAGCAGTGTGGATTTGCGCTTGCCGTCCGGCTCTGCCATCGGGCCGCCGGTAACGGTCAGCCGCAAGCGGGCATCAGTCAGCTCGTTGGCCTCGAGCAGTTTGTAGACGGCCTTGGTGATGTAACTCTTGTCGCAGCCGATTTCCATCGCCAGGGCCTTAGCGCTGGAAAACAACCTGTCCAGGTGGTCTTCAAGGCAAAAGACTACGCCGTTGCAGCTTCGCATCGTCTCGAAAAGCCCTGCCCCATACAGAAACCCGCTATCTGTAACCGATATTGCGGCCTTATCAGTATCGACTAATTTGTCATTTAGAAAAACTTTGGCTGCCACTATGTGGTCTCTAAAAAGCTTTTTTCAGTATATTCTCTCAGGTTCGCAGTTGCACCCTTATTCGGTTTCTTTCAAAGTATAAGTCCCGCCTATACTTCTAAAGTGCTGCGGGGTTTTGCCTGACGATTGACGCTTTCTATTCCCGCCAGCAGCGCCCTTGCCTTTGTGATAGTCTCGTCCCACTCGGCTTGCGGGTCGGAATCTGCGACTATTCCGCCGCCGGTCTGGGCAAAGGCCCTTTGGTCCTTGATAATAATTGTTCGTATGGCGATGTTCAAGCAGACGCTGCCGTCAATACCGATAAAGCCGATGCTGCCGGTATAAACGCCTCTGGCTGTTGGCTCGGTCTCGTCGATAATTTCCATCGCGCGGATTTTCGGCGCGCCGGTGATGGAGCCGCCGGGAAAGACAGCCTTGAGGACATCGCAGAAACAGATTTCATCCCGAAGCTGCCCGCCGACGGTCGCCACGGCGTGAAAGACGGTCGGATATGTCTCGATAGTTCTCGGCTGGGTGACTTTCCGTGTGCCGGGCTTACAGATTCTGGCCAGGTCGTTGCGCTCGAGGTCCACAATCATATTCAGCTCGGCCCTTTCTTTTTCACTTTCGAGCAGCTCTCTGAAGTTCTCCCGGTTAATATGCCTGGTCTCGTCTGTCTCGCCGAATCGCCGGCGGGTGCCCTTAATCGGCTTGGTTCGGATATATCGGTCGGCAATGGTTATGAACATCTCCGGCGAAGCACTGACGATTTGAAAGTCGGCGCCATCGATATACGCCGCGTAGCCGCTCGGGTTATAGCGGTTCTGCCAGTGAAACAGGTCAATCGGACGGGCATCAAAATCGCATTCGAATCGCTGCGAAAAGTTGATTTGATAGACCTCGCCATCGTAGATGTATCGCTTTATCTTACTGATGGCCTGCATGTAATAATCGCTGCTTATGTTGCAGCAAACAGACGAAAAGTCTATGCGCTCGAGGTCGGCAGGCCGGACCGGCGGCAAGGATACCATTTGAGCTTTCGCCAGTAATCGCTCCAGAGACGCGATTTTTTCCGCAGGGTTTTCGCTGTCGCCCGGCACCTCCGCCGCAAACAGCAGAAACTCGTCTTCCAGATGGTCGTAGCAGATGACCCTGTCATAAAAGCACAGTCGAATCAGCGGCATATCGAGGTCGTCTATTGTTGTCTCCGGCAGCTTTTCAATATATCGGCCGAGTTCATATGCGAAGTATCCGACCCATCCGCCGCAGAAGACACCTTTCGGCAGATTGCAGTTGGGACCTTTTTCGAGTCTATACTTTTCAAGCACCTGCTGGAGTTTTCGAAATGGAGCTTTCTCACCGGTCCTGAATTCGAAGGCATCCTTTGGTTCAGCGGCCCAGTAACTGAACCTGTCGGCATCTTTTTTCGCGGCGTTTCCCCCGATAATCGATGTATTCTTCAGACCGGCAAAGACTTCACTCAAAGCACCGAGGCTTACCGGCGCACGGATTGTCTTGGAATGCAAATTGCACCTGCGGCTTTTTTTGTGTGCGGCAACGGCTCCGGTCGTCATTGTGATTTTCCCGCCGGCAATTCATTCATCATTTGTACGCCTGCAGAGGTGCCGATTCTCTCTGCACCGGCGTTAATCAGCTCTATTGCCTGGTGGGCAGTTCTTATCCCGCCGGCAGCCTTTATGCGGCAGTTTGGAGCGTTTTCTTTCATCAGCTTCACATCTTCGACCGTTGCTCCTCCGGCAGGATGCATACCCGTGCTGGTCTTTACAAAATCGACGCGGCAATCGCTTGCCACGCGACAGGCAAGAATCTTCTGCCGGCGGGTCAGGGCGGCAGCTTCGATTATAACTTTCAACAGAACCGGCGGCCGCATCGAGCGGCAGACGTTCAACACTGCCGTCAGTTGACGGGTAAGGTATCCCGCGTCGTCTTCCACTACGGCTGCCAGGTCGGCCACCATATCAATCTCGTCTGCACCGGCGAAGATAGCCTCTTTGGCAGCGGCAACCTTGATTTTGGTCGAGTCGGCCCCAAGCGGCAGGCTCACTACACCGCCGACCTTCACCCCTGAGCCTTGCAGTTCTTCAGCGGCCAAAGCCACCCATCGTGGATTAACCGATACCGCACAGAAGTCGTATTCTTTTGCCTGCCGACATAATTGCCTGATTTGCTCGCTCGTGGCGGTGGCTGCGAGCAGTGTATGGTCTATGCGGGCTGCAAGTTGTCTTCTGTCCGGCACCGTCACTTTTTTGTATAGCCTTTCTCCTCGAAGTACTTGGTTGCTTCAAGCCTGTTCGAGAAAACCTTCGTTGCAGTCTGGGTAACGAAAACCGATGGCGTCTGTTTCGCCGTCCAGATGACATAAACTTCCTTGGCAGCCTCATGAGCGTGCTGGAGTTCTCTTTCAACCCCGCTGGATATTGCTGCTCGTCCACCCGGCAGCGTCGGGATGAAGCTGATTATCATATCCGACTGGTCGACCATCATAAAATCGCGGGCGTATATCTGGCTGTTTATGTCGCGCTCGATTTGATGTACCTGCTGTGCATCGAGCCGGATTTTGCGGCCCAAGGCCTCGACTTCTACAAAGTCCCGGCCGTTGAGGTCGGCCTGCCTGGCGCGGGCGGGCAGATAGAATTCTTCAAGGTCGGCCGGGTCAAAGCAAACAAACAATTGCTTCATCTGCCGGCGAAAGTCATCAATTTCTTCTTTGATTTTGTCGGCATCACCAACGTTGGTCATAGGAAAGCTCAGATACGCTTTTTTTCGGTCAGTCTCAAATATCAGATTGTAGAATGCCTCGGTCGTTTCCTGCTCACGGCCGCGTGCAATACAATAGAAAGGGGTCTTTTCGTTTACACCATTGCAGAGCATTTCGGTGCCGATGATTTCCTCTTCGCGCCAGACGAGCAGGTCCTTCAATGTATGCTCGACGGAATGCTCTGCACAGAGCCGGGCATGAAGTGCAATGACGCCGTCAATAAGGCAGATATAAGTATCAGCGTCTAACTGCCGCATCTGGTCGAAATCCACGGCGGGGAACAAGCCGTGCCGCCAGCGAAAAGTTGCATGTGTATTTACGATGACATTTTCGGCCTTCTTGCTTTTTGCGATAATATCCTTGAAGATACTTCGGCGAAGTGAATGGAGCCTTTTCATCGATATATCGAGGATTTTGCCGGGTGGTATGTCTGGGGCCTCAGCATACATCATATCGCCGACATTACAGAGCAGCACCTGGTTGCCTCTGTCGCCGGCGAACTTGCAGACCTTTTGCAGGTAGCTTTTTTTGTCAACGCCGACCATCCCCGAAACAACAATGACCATTGGCAGTTTCCACCTCAGTGGTCTATGAATTGCGATTCCATCACGACGGGCTTATTTCCAGAGCTAAATTTGGAGATTCTTGAGCCTTTGTTCCTTGTCGTACTCTTTCAATGCCGTAAAGAGCTCACGCATATCGCCGGCCATTATTTTGTCCAGGCTGTAAAGGGACAGGTTTATTCTGTGGTCTGTCACGCGGTTCTGCGGGAAGTTGTAAGTCCTTATTTTCTGTGACCTGTCGCCTGAGCCTATCATCGTTTTGCGTTGCGAAGCGCGTTCGGCGCGTTTTTTGCTTTCGTGGTACTGGTATACTCTGCTTCGCAGGATTCTCCAGGCCTTGGCGCGGTTCTTGTGCTGGCTCTGTTCATCCTGCATATTAACGGTAATTCCAGTCGGGATATGCTCAAGCCTGACTGCGCTGCTGACTTTGTTAACGTTCTGTCCGCCGGGACCGCTCGCCCGGCTGACGTGCTCGACGACATCATCCGGGGCGATTTCAACATCCACCTGCTCCGGCTCGGGCAGCACTGCGACGGTGGCTGCGGAGGTGTGAATTCTTCCCTGGGATTCGGTCTCCGGGACCCGCTGGACTCGGTGGCCTCCACCTTCATACCCAAGTTCCGACCACACAGCCGGGCCTTTGACGCCAAGTATAACCTCGCGAAAACCGCCCATCTCTGTGATGCTGAAGCTGAGCTGTTCCACCTTCCATTTGCGACTTTCAGCGTATCTGACGTACATATTATAGAGGTCGCGGGCAAACAAAGCCGCCTCTTCACCGCCTGTGCCCGCTCGTATTTCCATTATCACCGAATCAACAGCCGCGTCGTCGGCCATAACAAGCATGTTCTTGATTTTTTCAAGCAGGGTTTTCTTTTCCTGCTCGAGCCGGCCGATTTCTTCTTCGGCAAGCTTCCTGAAATCCTCCTCGGCTGTGGTGTCTTCCAGGATGTGCTGAGCCTCGTCAATACCGGCCAGCGCCACCTTGTACTGACGGTATTTGGCGACAATATCTCTGAGCCTGGCCTGCTCCCTGGACAAGGCTATCAGCTTTGCGGTATCTCTGCTCACCGCCGGCTCTGCAATCTGCTCCTCTATCTGGCTGTAGCGACACTCAAGCTCATCGAGTTTGGTTAAAAAGTTGTCTTTTTTTTCAGCCATCCGGGTCTTCTGAAAAGTAAAAAATAGCGAGTAGCAGACTCCGGGTGCGCAAAATCCCTGCTGTCAGGGGACAGTCTGTATGCTAAACGCTATTGTTTCTTTTTGTCTTTATTGGCCTTTTTGAAGTAATCCTTGCCGTACTTCTTCTGGAATCTCTCTATTCGCCCGGCCGTGTCGATGTACTTCTGTTTGCCCGTATAGAAGGGGTGGCACACCGAGCAGATTTCCGCATGGATTTCGCCTGCGGTGCTGCGGGTCTCGAAGGTGTTGCCGCAGCCGCAGCGAACCATCACTTTCTCGTATTTTGGATGTATACCCTTTTTCATAACAATCATACTCCTACGACTTCAAAAAGCTCATTTTAACAATCCTGGCACAAAGTTCAAGAAAATTTTCGCTGTCCGCCAAAACGGGGTAAATTCTGCGATTTTTCCTCAGTTGGTTCTGAAGAGGCCCTTCCTGGAGAACCTGCGGAATTGGTGGCCGAGCAAGTGCTGAGTCTGCCCGGGCTCTTGGCGAATTGGGGCTATTGCGTGAATTGGAGCAAACGGGCAGTTCTGCCGGGCCGGAAGCTGCCGAGCAGTCATAATGGCTGCCGGAGCCCCGGGGCGCGGACATCGACGGGGCTGTAGTCCGATATGTAAGAGTCGCCGGTTCGAGGCGGAGTGTAAACAACCGGCAACAGTCAGATGGCCCCCGCATGGGCGAAAAAACGCCATTTTTTTTGAAGAAACGTTGAAGCCCCTCTCGGTTTCAATCGATAGTAATGTAGATGTGTGGTTGCGCAGGGACGCAACATAATAGAGGTACGGATTTGAAAGCCCGGTTTGGGGATTCGACAGTGCACATTAGATATGTTGTCTGTACTATGGTGTTTTGGGGATGGGAACACCCTCTTTCATTCGAGCAGGAATGCCAGTTCTTAAAGAGTCTGGGTTTCGGCGTGGAATTACTGCCCAACATAAAAGGTCACAGTGAGTGTCGATATGAAAGGCGCAACTGGTCCAGGCTGGCCGAGGCGACTAAAGATATGCTGGTTTCGATGCGTTCGCGCAGCGACGGCCCGACTCTGGAGCAGTGGGTCGAGCAGATTGAGTGTGCCAGGCTGCTCGGCGCCAACATTGTTGCCGATTTGCGAAGTCTGCGGATTGCCGAAGGCCCGGAGGTCAACGGCTGCGATTTTGCCGCCGAGGTGGTCAACCGCGCCAAGGAGAACAAGGTGAAATTATGTCTTGAGAGCGGTCCGCTGCAGACTCTCAAGCAGGTAGGCGAAAAATTCGACTCTATTTGGTACTGCCTCGACACGGGCTATGCGAATATCGACCCGGTATTTGACTTCAGACAATATGTCGATGAACTGGCCGACAGAGTAGCTCATGTGCATCTTACAGACAATTATGGTCAGGTTGACGACCACGAGCCGCCCGGTCTGCGGGGTGGTATCTCCCGCGAGAACTGGGATTACCTCTTGAATACCTTGAACAAGTACGACAGGGACCTGGTTGGGTCGTTTGAAATGAGTCCGTGTATGCCGGCGGTAATGATACGTCAGGCGAGCGAGTTCTTATTTGACGTATTGAAGTGGCCGAACCCGCCGCACAAAAAGGCCGGATACGCCGCGGTCAGCTATAATCCAGCCTAATCCAGCCCAACCATCGCAGCAGAGCCCCCCACTCATTTGTGAGGTGGATAAATATAGAGAGGCTAAGAGCAAAAAACGCTCTTAGCCTCTTATTTTTTGCAGGTTAGGCCTCTATGGGCCCTGTACTGTCAGAATCCTGTTTATTTACCGCCGTTTGACTGGGAGATGTGGGTTAAACATTTTTTTTCAGCGTTTTTGCTGACTGTGCCGATGGAAACCCTTATATTGAAATAAATTGCGGCTTTCATTAGCCCCACTTTTTTTAGGTGGGCCACTCCACCCATCTAAAGAAGGGGCTTTTTCTTTTTCAGAGCCGACGGGCGGCGATTGTTCTTCTGAAGAAAAGATGTAGCCTGAAGACGACCCTGAGTGGTAGAATTTTGCGATTGGTAGAGTCTCGCATTTGGAACCGAATATGATGACGTTATCTTTAAGGAATATCGAAATGACGTCCACATTGAGTGACGCCGGGCCGGCAGAAAACTCGTCTAAGTTCTCCGCCGGAGAAATCGTGTTAGGGCTTTAATTCTACTTCGATGCTTGAATTCATCACCGACAGAGACATATACGAGAAAGTAATCCGTGGGCGAATCCCGAAGGCCCAAAAGCTGGTGTGGATAGCGACATCCAACCTTAAAGACCTTTACGTGGACAAGAACGGAAGAATGGTCCCATTTCTCCAGGTTCTTTCCAATTTAGCCAAGAGTCAGGTCGAGCTACGACTGCTTCACGCAAGAAAGCCGGGCCCCGCCTTCCGGAAGGACTTCGACAAGTACCCGAATCTGATAAAAGGTATGGAGCGAATCCTGTGTCCGAGAGTGCACGTGAAATCCGTGATAGTTGACGGCATGTTTGCATATACCGGAAGCGCCAACCTTACCGGAGCGGGAATGGGCGCCAAAAGCGAGTATAAAAGGAACTTTGAGGCAGGTATTATTACCGATGACAAGGACCTGGTATCGCAGATTATGGAGCATTTCGATAATATCTGGAGAGGAAGGCACTGTAAACAATGCGGTAGAAAAGAATTTTGTGAAGCCTATAAAGACATCATAGACTAAGAGCCTATCACAGGACGATTCCGGATTTATTTTCTTCGCCTTTTCAATAAGAACACGCCGGCCAGACCAAACAGAATCAATGTGCCGGGCTCAGGGACAAAGATACCCAGAGTATGGGGTTCAGGCAGGCCCTGCTGAGGTATGACATTAATAGTGCCGCCGAGTTCGGCTGCAAGGTCATGACCGGCTCCGTCGGACGCGTAAGGCCCAAGAATATCAACAAAAATCCAGCGTGGCGGCGCCGGGGCGATGTTGGTAAGGGTCAGCACCTCCACTGTGCCGGAGGTGTTTGCCGGAAATTCCGACGGCGGCGGGTCGACAACCGTATCGAATCTGGCGCTGTCCAGACTTACAGCAACGGCCCCGTCTAAGGGATTGCTGTTATCCCAAATGCCGCCGCCTGCAACCCAACCATAGTCGCTGTACTCGCGGCTGGCCTCAACCGTTTCGCTGAATTCGAGATTGTAAGACAGCCCTCCGAGACCGAAGCCTGTATTCTCTCTGTGAACCTCGATAACGAGGTCGGTATCCTGTTGCTCTACTGTCATCCAGAGCTCCAGTATCAGTTCTGCCGCTGCACCTTTCGGTACCGCCCACAGGGCTGCCTGGCACAGCACTATAAGGAATAACTTTCGTGTCTTTAACATTCTGCCCCCCCTATCAAATTTGGACTGACAACCCTCGCAGCTATTTGCGCCATAAGATGCAGACGACTGCCTGCCGCACCAAAAGATGGACCCATCTGCTCGTCAATATGGACCCGGCCCCCATAGCTTCCTGCGCCCCCAGTTAAGCTGTTCCAACCTTATGCCCAGAACAAACATCAACGTCTGAAAGACTTCATTTGCTCCGATGCAAAGATTCCCATCCAAAAGCCGGATGGAAAAAACAATGAATGCAGGTCTTTACTCCCCCTCTAATGCACTTAATATACCAGAACGTGGAATGGTTGTCAAGCCCTGTCCGCTGTTAATCGCGAATAACTTGTCTGCGCGGCGATTCTGCCTTTGCTGTAGGGCTTTTTCCCGGACGGTAACGGTACCATGCCGACGAAATATTTGCGTGCGGATGGGCATCGACGATGCGGTGCAAGCCGTTGGCGAAGAGCTCATATATTCTCAGAAGGCTTTGCTGCCAAGGCGCCGGGCGTTACGGGAAATATTATTGTAGAGGACTATGCCCGATGTTAGCATAGACCGCCAGCAAATCCTGGGCGTTGAGTTGTCCGCTGCGGTTCACGTCGAACCTTGCGTTACCAGGCCCGACAGTTTCTCCAACGTGCGTTTTGACGGCTAATAAGTCCTGAGAGTTAACTTCCCGGCTGGCGTTGACATCACCTCTAAGAGCTGTTATGCATATGTCACGGTCTCCGAAGAGTGCATAACCAGTGGCGGATTCAAATTCGACGCTGACCGTGATTTCATAATCAGTTTGGTCCGGCAAAGCCGGCGACAACTCAACAATCATGCAATCGTTGTCATCCCACGTGATGCTGAACGGGTGCAATTGCAGGGCGCCGTCCAGGCTGGAGATTGAAATTACATCTGGGTTGGTAGTGTTTGTGTCCATTGGCTGGTCGAACCAGACGCAGAGTTTGCTTATCCCGCCCGCGCGAGGCTCGATATAACCGTCTTCAATCGGAGACCAGAGTTCACCTACCCCAAGGCCGTGGTCCGAGGCAATCTCCCATTGGCGAATGGTAGGCGGGCTGCCGGTTTCCGGGAAGGTTTCCACATAAACGGGCTGGTTCGGGTCCCGCACTATCAACTCAGGAAACATGTGTTCAAAGAAGACGTAATTCATGCTGACAATGGGCCTGCCGCCTCGAAGGTCAACCCAAACGAAACCCGGTATATCTGGGCGACGGTCTTTCTTGGCTGGTTTGTTTTCCCATATTGTGTAGGTCCATCCCTCAACAAGCTCGGTTTGTCCGTCTTCGTAAATGTTTTGACAGAACCAGGTGAATTTGGCGACCCAGATTTGACCCTCCATGAGGCGTGAAAGAGCCCCGTAATCGCCAAAGTTGACGTGGTTGTCCCCGTTCAAGTCGGCATAGGGTACCGGCTGAAGCCAGAACTGCAGCAATATGATTAACGCGTAACGAATAATATCACTCCACTGAATCCGACCAGAATGAGAAACCTTACCATCAGCATCTCGACGCCGTTCAAACCACTGCCAAGTGCGCGGCGTGCCTGCCCCCATAAGAGAAATGCTCAAGCTGTCAACGCGCCGTTCACAAGTCGCGCAGGTACCAACAGAACCGAAGTTCCGTGCGTCTGCAAATGCAAAGCCTCAACAGCAATAACCTCCAGCGCTTGGTATCACATCGCACAAGCCCAATAATCTACCCTATTTCGCGCGTGTTGGCAAGGGTAAATTTTTCCCGGCGATTTTTTCTGTGCGCAACATCAGTCTATACAATTAGTTACGTCAAATCAGGGCTTGTTTTTCGCCCGAGAAATTTTTGCAGGTTCTTCGCAAAGGTTATAGAATAGTCGCCCAGGAAAGCAAGAAGGTCTTGAGACAATACGCCGAAACAATCCAGGCGGTAAGGGCCGGAGGATAATTCCAGGTAGCTTTGAAAATGGGAGGCAGTTGTGAGCAGAAAGGCGGTTGATGTCGTGCTGCTGCCGGCGCAGGCGATGATAGAAAGAGCAATTGAGGTAAACAGAGAACTCGTCGAAAAGGCCGGTGAAAAGATAGTGCTGAACAAAGAGAAGTGCTTTCCGCATATCTCTCTTGCTATGGGGTGCATCGCAGAAGACAGCATTGCTGCAATTGAGAGAATTCTGAAGGAAATCGCAGCCAAGACTGCGCCGGGCAAACTGAAAGCGACAGGTATTGTAACCACAGAAAACGCGGCTGGTGACAAAGTATCAAGTCTTGAAATAGAGAATACGCGCCGGCTGCAACTGCTCCACGAGCAGGTAATGCAAAAACTCGAGCCTTACCTGGGCTGCGACGTAAGGGCGGATATGCTCTTTGACCCAGACCAGGTGAGCAAATCGACCTTGCTGTGGATTCGGAACTATCGTGAGGAATCGAGTTTCACAAACTTCCGGCCCCATATAACAGTCGGGTACGGCGAGCCTGAGGACCCTTCCTTGAGCTTTGAGTTTGAGGCGTCGGAACTGGCCTTGTGTCACCTGGGAAATCACTGTACGTGCAGAAAGATTCTGGTATCAATTGAGCTCGCTACTCA
>Ga0210003_1001028_pt1 | contig 24802 bp, 12 predicted proteins | sample LantaG_FD_182804 | JGI IMG/M metagenome (GOLD analysis project Ga0210003, IMG submission 182804) | Deep subsurface microbial communities from Baltic Sea to uncover new lineages of life (NeLLi) - Landsort_02402 metaG (SPAdes) (version 2) | ecosystem: Environmental > Aquatic > Marine > Oceanic >... | reverse complement strand
GGGGGGGGGGGGGCAGCAGCAGCAGCCTGGGGCTTGGCCCACAGCGGCGGCGGCATGGGCTCGTCGTGCCCCGGGAAGAGCAGCGCCGCCGCGGAGGGCTGCAGCTGCGGCGGGAACCAGAGCAGGCGGCCGCAGCGGCCGATGCGCGGGACGGAGCCCTCGGGGAGGCCGGGAGGGGGGAGCTCGAGGGCGGTGGGGGCCGATGGGGCCCTCTTCTTCTTCCTCTTGTTCTTGGTGCCGGGCTGCAGCTTCTGCGCCAAAGCGGAGGAAGTTTTCGTCGGCTTGGCCGCCGCTTTCGCCTTGGCCGCCGCTCCCCCTCCCTTCTCCTTCTTCTTGTCCTCCTCTTCCACCTCGGCCTTCTCGCTGCTCTTCCCTCGCTTGGCGCGGCGCGTCGCGCGGCCCCCAGCGATCGAGACGTCCTCGGCGGCGTCGGTGGCGTCGCAGCGGGTAACGTCCATCTCCTCGGCCCCGTCTTTCTCCTCCTCGTCGCTGTCGCCGTCGTCGTCTCCGCTCTCGTCGTCGTCGTCGCCGCCGTCGTCGCTCTCGTTCGCGGCAGCGGCCTGCGCCTCCGCCTCGGCTTCCGCGGCCTTCGCCAGGGCCTCCTTCACGGCCTCCAGGACCTTCGGGTTCGTCTCCAGGATCGGCTCCGCGAAGAGCATCCTCGGCCCCGAGGGAGGAGGGCGCGGCGGCATCAGCGCCACGGCGTTGACCGACTGCCGCGCCGCGGCCGCACGCTTTCTCAGCCGCGCGCGCCGCTGCTCCGACGACTCGATCGGCGGGCCCGCCGTGCCCCCGCGCCGCCGCTGCGCCTCCGTCACCTCCTCCCTCCTCGGCTCCAGACACGCGGGCCTCTTGAGGGGGCGCGATCGCGCCGCGGCCGCGATGTCCGCCTCGACCGCGGCCCTGGCGGGGCCCGCCGGCTCGTGGCGCAGCGTCACGGCGAGGACCTGCAGCGCCGCCTCGGCCACCGCCAGCGCGCGCTTGCGCCCCTCGCGGCGCGCGACGAGCTCGAGCAGCTCCGAGGCCTTGCGCAGGTTGGCCGACAGCGCCAGCAGCCGCTCGCGCCCGTCGTCGCCGCCCTCGCGCCTCCGGCGCGTCTGCGGCCTGTTGGCGCGCTCACGCGGCCTGAAGACGTGGAACGGGTTCGTGTCGGCCGCCGGCGTCGGCGCCGCGAGCCGGCGCAGCAGCGGGCCGCCGCGGCGCGAACGCTTGCGGCGCCAGTGGTCGTACACGCGCGCGAGCAGCCCGGGCCGCAGCCCGGACGCCTGCGACAGGGCCGCCACGGCGTCGCGCTTGGGCAGGTGGTCGACCGTGGCCGCGGCCGCGGCGGATGCGCGCTCCGCGGCCAGCGCGCCGGCGCCGGAGAGCGCGCCGTCGGTCGCGTCGGCGTTGAGGAGCTCGAGGCGCCAGAGCAGCCTCTCCAGCGTCGCGCGAGCCATGCGCTCCTGGCCCCCGCCGTTGAGGGCGCGCAGCCAGGCCTCGTCCTCGGAGTCGGCGTCGTACTCGACGAACGAGGCGCCGAGCCCGCCGCCGCAGCCGCCGCCGCTGGCGCCGCCGCCGCCGCCGCCGAGGCCGGCCCCGACGCCGCCGGCGACGACGCCGACGACGCCGCCTCCGACGCCCCCAACGCCGGCCCCGCCGCCAGCTCCGGCGTCGATGTGGCCTCCACCGGCACCTGAAAGTAAAGGAGGAGGAAGGAGGAGGAGGAGGAGGAGGAGGAAGAAGGGATAACGAGAAGGGAAAAAGTGAGTGAGAGAGAGGGCGTTGTTCGTCCTTTGCCACCTCTCTCGCACCTCTCGTTCCACACACCGAAAAAAAATGAAAAAGAGAAGACACGCACCTCCGCGGCTCCGGATGTACTCGGGGGACTCCCTGAACGTCGGAAGATAGTCAACGCGCCACGTTGGGACCTCTGCCACCGGTGGGATCGGGATCTCGGCCACGACGACGACCTTATTTTCGGTGTTGCCTCCTTCGCCTTCCTCGCTGCCGCCGCCGCCGCCTCCGCCATCGTCGCCGGCCTTGCCCTCGACGACGACGGTCGTCTCCACCATCTTGATCTCCTCGTTCTCGGCGTCGAGGGCGGCGTGGTTGTGGGTGACGTCGCGGGAGGGCGCTCCGTCCTGCGGGTCGAGGTCGGCGAGGTCGCGGACGACGGGGAGCTGTTTTGATTTGAAGGGGGGGGGGTCGAAAGAAAGGAGAGAAGAGGGTGAGCAGCGGCGGCAGCGTTCTCGACTGATCCCTTTTTTTCATCGTCAATCGTTCTGTTCGTCCTCATTCCTCTCGTTCAACTCTCCGATCTTTTTCTGAGCGACTCGCACCTGCTTGTGCACGTCCAGCGGCCTGGGGCGGAAGGACGTGCGAGTCGCCATGGCTGATTAGAAAGGAAAAGGAAAGAAGAAGAAGAAAGTCGACGGCGGCAAAGCGAGGGAGCAATCCGAAATGGCTCTCTGTGCTCTATCTCCCTCTCTCGCGACGGCAAGCTCGCGTGTGTGTGTGAAGAAGGAGGAGAGAGCCGCGCTGCCCTCTCAAAAGCCGAGAAGAAGCCGCAAGCGAGAAGAGAGAGAGAAGAGAGAGGGTTGTGAAGGAGCAAAGACGATCGACGACGAGTTTGACGTTTTTTTTTCTCGCTCGACTTGCCCACTCTCACAAAAAAGCGAGCGAGAGGCTGTCCCAATGCCTCTCGACGATGGCACTGACGCTGGCGCTGGAGGTGGAGCGATCGCAATCACTCCTTCACCGTCGCTCCCTGTTCTTTTTGCTGATGCTGCTGAAACTAAAGCGACGGTCACGATTTCCGAAGCGGGAACAGGAGCAGCAGCAGCGAAAGGAAGTCGAGTCGACGTCGTCGAGCCGAGAAGGGCGATGGAGCTCGCAGCAGCAGTGGGAGCTCCCCCTCCGCCGTCCCCACGCGCCAAGCCTCCGCAAGGTACGTGCTTGTCTGAGAGTGCTTGTTGAGCCCCCCCCCCCCTGAGGAGCTGAGAACGACAATTGACAGCCGAGAAAGAAGCGAGAAAGAGACAGGGAATCGACCTCTCATCTTGAAATCAATTTCAAAAAAAACTCGTCCACCTCGTCGAAAAAACTCGTTTCCCAAAACAGACCGCGACTTCTCGGCCTTCCCGCACCGCCCTTACCCGATCCAGACGGCCTTCATGCAGGCCCTGTACTCTGCGCTCGACGAGAAGAGATTGGCCCTGTTCGAGAGTCCCACGGGGACCGGGAAGACGCTGAGCTTGGTGGTGGGAGCCCTCACCTGGCTCGAAGACAAGCGGCGCGCCGCCGAAGAGGAAGCAGCAGCAGCGAACGACGACACGGCAACAGCAGGGACAGCGGCAGCAGCTGCCGACGACACCGACGCTTCAGCTGCTTTCAAGGAAGCGGAGGCCCTCCCTCCCTGGCTCGCCGAGGCGGCCGCCGAGAGGGCGCGCGAGGCCAGGGGCGCGAAAGAGGAGCGCAGGCAGCGCAGGCTGCGCAAGGCCCGCGAGCGGCGGGACGCAGCGCTGGCGGGCGTCTCGCGCGCCGAGTGGGCCGCGAGGGCGAGGAGGAGGGCGGCGAAAGAAGCGGTGGCGAGGGCGGCTGCGGGTTTCACCTCGGCCTTCTCTTCCTCGAGGGAGGCAGCTGGCGGCGGCGGCGGCGGCGACGACGACGAGCAGTTTCTGATCATCTCTGACGACGACGGCGACGGAGGAGGAAGCGCCGCCCAGCTTCCCAACGCCTCTTCCTCTACTTCCCGCCGCAGGCGACCGCGGGCCGTCTCCCCGTCGTTCTCCTCCTCCTCCTCCGACGGAGGCGGCGGCGGCAGCTCCTCGACCGACGACGGCGAGGGCTCCGCCGACGACTCCCGAAGAATCCGCGTCGTCGTCGCCTCGAGGACGCACTCGCAGCTGTCGCAGTTCGTCGGCGAGCTCCGCCGCACGCGCTTCGCCGACGCGGTGGCCGCGGTGGCTCTGGGTTCGCGGGCGCAGCTCTGCGTGAACGACGAGGTGTTGGGAACCTCGGAGAAAGGCGGAGGAAGGGCTCCCTCTACCTCGACCGTGGCCGAGCGCTGCCGCGACCTCCAGAAGCAGAGGCAGAAGAGCAGCGCCAAGAAGCCGAGGGAGGGAGGACGAGAACAGCAGGACACCACCAAGCGCAGCAGCGGCGACGACAACCCCAAGAAAGGCAAAGCAACCCCTTCGGGAGCCTGCGGCTGCCCCTTCCGCAACCCCGCGGACCCCGGGGCGCGGCGCGCGATGCGGGACTCCCTGCTGTCGCGCCCCACTGATGTCGAGGAGGCCGCCGCCGCCGGGCGGGCCCTCGGGGCCTGCCCCTACTACTCGGCCCGCGCCGCGCTTCCCGACGCCGACGTCGTCTTCGTCCCGTATGCCGGCCTGCTCTCTGCCGACGCGCGCGAGGCCGTGGGCCTGAAGCTGAAGGGCGCGGTCGTCGTCGTCGACGAGGCGCACAACCTCCCCGCGGCCGTCGCGGCGGCCTACAGTGCCCGCGTCTCGCTGAGACACCTCCGCGTCTCTTCCAGGGCCCTGCGGTCCTACCTGGAGCGGTACGGACCGAGGCTCAACCCTTCGGGGCGCAGGGACGTGCAGATGCTGCTGGCAGTGAGCGAGAGCCTGGGGAGGTGGCTCGAAGGGGACGGGGCAGGGCGCGGAGGGGCGGGGGCAGGAGGGACGGGGGGAGGCTCGAGCTCGAGCCCGGCGGCGGCGGCGGCGAGCGGCGGCGCTCCCCCTCCCCCTCCCCCTCCCCCCCCTCCTCCCCCTCCCCCTCCCCCCCGAGACCAGACCCGGCGGCAGCAGCAGCGCGCCCTCACCATCGACGCCTTTGTTTCCTCCACGGGGCTCGACAACATCAACGCCTTCCGCCTGGTGCAGTCCCTGAAGGAGAAGCACGCCGTGGCCAAGGTCGCCGGGGCCACGGACGCCGCCGCGGCGAGGGAGCGCAGGGAGGCGCGGGCGGGCGCGGCGGCGGCGGCCGAGGCCGAGGCGGCGGCGGGGACCGTCCGCCCCTCTGGCCGCAGGGGGAGGAGGGGAGGGACCCTCTCCCGCCCGCCCGCCTCCTCCCGCGAGCCCGGAGGAGACGGCGAGAACAACCGCGTCGGCGGCGACGGCGGCGAAGGGGGAGACCCGACCTCGACGGCGGCGCTGCACGCCCTGGTCTCGTTCGCGGCGGCGCTGACGACGGCCGACGCCGACGGCCGTGTCGTCGTCGAGAGGGGGCTGGGGACCTCTGGCGCCCCGCCCCCCTCCTGCAGCTCCTCCTCCGGTCCCCCCGACCCCGCCCTCCGCTTCGTGCTGCTCAACGCCGGGGCGCGTTTCGGGGCCGTGCTGGCCGAGGCGAGGGCGGTGGTGCTGGCCTCGGGGACGCTGGAGCCGTCGGCGTCGCTCGCGGCGCAGCTCTTCCCGCCGCCGCCTCTTCTGCCGAGCAGTGCGAAAGCTCGGACGGCGGCGGCGGCGGCGGCGGCGGCGGCGACGGGGAAAACGACCGCGCCTCTAAGCCCCGCTCCTCCTCCCCCTCCTTTTCCCCTTCCTCCCTCCGTTTCTCACCCTCTCGCCACCGCGGCCCGCTTCTCCTGCGGCCACGTCCTCCCTCGGGAGAGGCTCCTCGCCCTCTCGCTGGGCACGGGACCCACGGGGAGGCCGCTCGACCTCAGGGCCTCTGCCCGCGGCTCCGAGGCGTCGCTCGACGAGGTCGGCGCGCTGCTCGCCAACGTCTGCTCGGTGGTCCCCGGGGGGGTCGTGGCCTTCTTCCCCTCGTTCGCGTACCTGCGCCAGGCGAGCGAGCGGTGGCGGGCGACGGGCGCGCTGCGGAGGATGGAGGCGAAGAAAAAGGTCTTTGTGGAGCCGAGGGGGGCGGCGGAGGTCGCGCCGACGCTCGCGGCCTTCGGGAGAGCCGCGCGAGGCAAGGAAGGCGACGAAGTAGAGGAGGAGGAGGAGGAGGACGACGGGAGCGACGACGGAGAGCGCGGAGAGGACGGGGACAGGAAGAAGAAGCGCGCGCCTCCTTTCCTCGCTCCCGTCGCTCGCGCCGTCAGGCCTGCAGCGGCGGCCTCTTTCCCTCCTCCTCCTCCTCCTCCTCGTCCTCCTCGTCCTCCTCCGACGTCTCCCTCCTCCGGCGCCCTCCTCCTCTCCGTCATCGGCGCCAAGCTGTCCGAGGGGATCAACTTCGGCGACGCCCTCGGCAGGGCCGTCGTCGTCCTGGGCATCCCCTACCCCGCCCCGGACGACGCCGAGCTCGTCGAGCGGATGGCCTTCCTGGAGGAGAGGTCCAGGGGCGCCGGCCGGGCCCTGTACGAGGACTCGGCGGCCGTGGCGGTGAACCAGTGCGTCGGGCGCGTCGTGCGGCACGCGGGGGACTGGGCCGCGGTGATCCTGGCCGACGCGAGGTACACGAAGAGGAGCGGAAGCGGGATGGGCGGAAGCGGCGGGGGCGGTGCTCCTCCTCCGCCGCCGCCGTCCTCGACGATGCCCTCCTCTTCCTCCTCTGCTCCCGCCTCCGTCCCGCCCGTCGAGAGGCTCCCAGGGTGGATGAAGCCGTCGCTCAGGGTCGCGGCGTCCTACGGGGAGGCGCACTCGGCGCTGGCCCGGTTCTGCCGCGAGATGGCGAAAAAGGACAGGGAGGAGGGAGAAAAAGTGGAGGCGAAGGAGAAGTGAGAGAGAGAACGGGGTTGAGAGAGACGGGACGTTTCTCCTCTCTTTCTCTCTCTCTCTCTCTCTCTCTCTCTCTTTCTCTCTCTTGCACTTTCATTCTTTCTTCATTTGTAACAACATCTTGACTTTGTATAAGATTCGTAAAGGAGCTGCAGAGATGGCAGCGGCGCGGGGGCGAAGAAGAAGAGTGCGAACAAACGAGAGAAGAAGAGGTCGAGCTAGTTTTTTTTCTCCCCGCTTTTTCTTCTTTTCTTCGCTCTCATTTTCCTCTCTCTCGACGGAATAGAAATGCCGGTTCCTCGGCCACTGCTCCTGGCATAGAGCTAGCTACGACGCTGAAGCAGCTAGCTGCGATTTGACAAAGTGCTCTGCAGGGGGACGATGCTGTTTTTACTAAGGAGAGGCGCCGGCGATCGACGGCGACTGATCCCGTCATCGTCGTCGAAGCTCCCTTGGTCGTCGTTTTCCACTTTTTCCTCCCCGGTTCTCTCTTCGTCCTCGTCTGAGCTCCTCGACGAGCCTGAGGCCGTCATTATTGCGCTGGGAGGGAACATGGTGGGTTACAATCGAGGAGCCTTATCTGCTCTAGCGACTCCGTTTCGACTGGTGTCAGCGACGCTCCAATCGACGCTCAAATTGCCAACTCCGAAAAACTTCAAAAAAAAAACACTCACGAACAGGGAGACGTCCCCGCGGCGATGTCCTCTGCCCTCGCCCGCCTCCCCTACCGCGGATCCTCGAGCAAAAATGAGCCGACTTCGTTCGTGCTGGCGACCTCGAGGCTGTTTGCGTCCCAGCCGGCCTACGTCACCGAGCAGCCCCCCTTCCTCAACGCCGCCGCCGCGGTTGTGACGCGCCTGCCGCCGCTGCGGCTGCTGCGCGCGCTCAAGGGACTCGAGCGCGACGCCGGGAGGGGCAAAGAGGAGGAGGAGGAGGGAGGGAAGCCCGCCGTGCGCTTCGGGCCGAGGCCGCTGGACCTGGACGTCGTCTTCTACGGCGGGCTGCGCGGGAGCTTCTTCGAGAGCGAGAACGGGAGCGAGAGTGGAAGAGAGGGCGAGGACGGCGACGGCGGCGACCCCGCCGTCGCCGCGGCGGTCGCGCAGGGCCTCGAGCTGCCGCACCCGCGCTGGCGCGAGCGCGCGTTCGTGATGGCGCCCGCGTGCGACCTGGTCGGCGGGGCCGAGGCGGCGGAGGAGAGCGCGGAGAGCGAGCGCGAGCGCTTCGGCTCGGGGCTTCGGCTCTTTGGCTTCCCCGACGACGACGGCGACGGGCGAGGGCGAGGGCGAGCGGCGGACCAACGGCAGCGGCGGCGCCGCCCTTCGCTGCGCCCGCCGGGCCTGGCCTTCCCGCTGCCCTCCCGAGGCTCCGCCGAGGCCGTCTCGAGGTCTCTCTGCGAGGCAGTGCAGCGCTGGAGGGAGCTCTGCTGCTCAAGCAGCAGGGATTCCTTTTCTTCTTCTCCTTCTTCTTCTTCTTCTTCTTCTTCTTCTTCTTCTTCTCGCTCTCCGGAGGCCGACTGCCGCCTCAGCGGCGAGGGCGGCGGCGCCTCTCAATGCTGGCCGGTGCTCCCGCTTCCGCACGGACTCGGAGGGTGGAGGGCCCAGGCGAGAAGGCCGCGCGTCATGGCGGTGCTGAACGTGACGCCGGACTCGTTCAGCGACGGCGGGAGGCTCATGATGTCGAAGAAGGCGACGGCGGCGACGGAGGGAGGCGTCGCCGCCTCGGGCGCCGCGGGGGACGCCTCGGACGCCGACGGCGCTGACGACGACCCCCCGCCCGACATCCCCGCCGTCCTCGCCGCGGCCCACCTCGCCGTCTCCCTCGGGGCTGATCTCCTTGACGTGGGAGGGCAGTCGACGCGCCCCGGGGCCCTCAGGGTCCCCGAGGCGCTCGAGGCGCGGCGCGTCGTGCCCGTCGTGCGCGCGCTCGCGGCCGACGCGCGGCTGAGGGCCCTGGGGATCCCGATCTCGGTCGACACCTTCTACGCCTCCGTGGCCGAGGCGGCCCTGGCCGCGGGGGCGCACATCATCAACGACGTCACGGGCGGGAAGGGGGACGGATCAGGAGCAGGAGGGAGGATGGCCGCGGCGGTGGCGCGGGGGCGAGGGGCGCTGATCCTGACGCACAACCGGGGCGGCGGCGGCGGCGGTGGCGGCGGCGGCGGCGGCGGCGGAGCGGGAGAGGCGAAAGGACCGGGCTCGTCTTCTTCCTCTTCTTTCGACCCCTCCGGGGGATCGGCGAACTCGGACTACGGTGACTCTGACGGGGACGTCGCCTTGGGCGTCGCCGAGGAGCTCGCGGAGGCCGTCGAGAGCGCCGTCGCAGCGGGAGCAGCGGCCGCGGCGGAGCAGGCCACGGACGAAGGACGGGGCGGCGACAGCGCGGCGGCGCCTCTGCCCTCGCCGCCCCTGCTGCTGCCCTGGTCGCTGGCCCTCGACCCAGGCCTCGGCTTCTCCAAGACCCGGGGCCAGAACCTCTCGCTGCTCGCCCGCACGGAGGCCCTCCGGGGGGCGCTGCCGCCGCAGTTCCGGGCGATGCCGGTGCTGGTCGGGGCGTCGAGGAAGGGGTTCCTCGGCGGCAGCGGTGGCGGGGAGGCGAGGGCTGCGTCGGAGGACGGAGGAGGAGGAGGAGGAGGAGAAGTACCGAGTCCTCTTCACCCGCGGGACGCGGCCACCTTTGCCTCCTCGGCGATCGCCGCGGCGCACGGCGCGGACCTGCTGCGTGTCCACGAGGTCTCGAGGAACAGGGAGGCCGCGGGCGTGGGAGCGAGCGTGCGGTGGTCGCGAGCCGAGGAGGTCAGTTGAGAGTGAAAGCTGAAAAAAAACAAGAGAAAAGTTTCCGGTAAAGTACTTTTCTTTTTCGACACTTTTTCTCTCCCCCAAACTATCTTCTTTCGATCACCCTTAAAAAATCGACACGGCCATGAAGGCCCTTTTCGCCCTTCTCTTGCTGCTCTCGACGCTCGTAAGTATCGCGGAGAGAGTATCGTGAGGCTCGCGTGAGCGGAGAGCGCGTGATTCGAACGATATAAGCGCGAGAGAAAGGGCATGCGTCGTTGAGGCATGGCATTTGTCGCGTCATCTCAGCCCTATTGTCCACCGAACGAGTCCCTTCGAGCCCAAACCCCGCCTTGATTTCTCCCCCCTCTTCGCGCCAGAGTTCAAGATGCCAAAATATATATTGACTAGAAAAGGAGGTCGTTTTTGATCGCCTGACGCGCCTGAACAAACGAAACCAAAAAACAGGCAACGAGTGCATCGAGGCCGGTCGCAGACGCACCGTCACCGTCGGCGACCTCGACCTCCTCTTCCGCCGCCGCCTCCGCCTCCTCCTCTTCCGCCGCCTCCCCCTCCTCTTCCGTCTCCTCCCCCTCCTTCTCGCCGCCGGACCCCACGGCCCCGTTCCCGGGGGGTGGTGCTTGGATCGAGGCCCGCGCTGGATCTGCCCGTGCCAACCGCCAGTGCTCCGACCCGGCCGTTGGGCTCGTCCACGGCTCGAACGGCTCCTCCTCGCCGCAGCCGGAGCTTGTCGCCCTCGGCTCGCTCGCGGCGCTGGGCTCCGTCTCCAAGCCCCCCCAGGGCGAAAAGATCTCGATCGAGGAGTTCGCCTCCCAGCCGCTGTCTCTCTTGTCGACGGACTCCCCGCGCCTGTGCCTCACCGCGCCGTACGTCGCCGCGAACTCGAAAGAAAAGAACAGAGAGGAGGGCGTCGACGTCGCAGGTGAGTTTTTTTTTAAATTCCTCCGCTCGCCGAATGTCGCGGTCCCGATATTTTCTTCTCACGCCTCCTTTCCTTCTCCTTCTTTCTTCTTCTGAATAACCTCGCTCTCCGTAGTCTCTGCCTGCAACGTCCCGGGCGCCGCCGCCCCGAGCGGCGCAACGGTCTTTTCGGTCGAAAATGCGCCCAAGAGCAGCTCGGACGCCTCGTCTCCTTCCCCGCCGCCCGCCCTCCGCTTCCGCTCCCTGCCGCGCCGCTCGATCGAAAACGCGCCCGTGACGACCGCAGGGGCGCACAGTGGCGCAGCGGCGCCCGTCGTCGACCTGAGGCCCGCGATGGCGGAGGCGGCAGCGGCGGAGGCCGCTCCCGCCAACGGCGGCGACAGAGGCGAGGACGACAACGGAGAGCCCTCCCGCTGCCTCGTCGCCTCCGGCGGCCGCGCCCGCCTCAGCCGCTGTCCGGCACCCTCGTCGCCGAGCTTCGCGGCGTCGACCTGGAGGGTCGCCCCTGCCAACGTGACCGTGGCTTCGCTGGTCGTCGACGACGACTTTGGCGACGCCACTTCAAACCCGCCGCGCAAGCCCCAGGGCGGCAAGCCGCGGTACGAATGGACGACGACGACGGGCTTCCTGCTCGTGAATCAGGCCTCGGGCGACTGCGCCAGCGCCAGCGGCGAGATCGCCGCGTGCGACCCGAGGGCCGATGGGATGCTGTTCTCGCTGTGCAGCGGCCCGGGCAAGTGCGCGCATTTTTTGAGGCCCGAGTGTTGAGAAGGTAGAGAGAGGGAGAAGAGAGAGGGAGAAAAGAGAGGCAGAGACTGAGAGAGAAGAGAGAGGGGGAGAGAGAGACAGAGACAGAGACAGAGAGAGAGAGAGAGAATAAAAAATCGCAGGTCCCTTGCACCGTCGCTTTTTCGGCCCCCCTTGTTTTTTTCCCGTTGATAGAACGATCGTTGTGCGTTGCTTCTTTTCAGTTTTTCGAACATCATTGTGTAAATAGAGAGATAATGCAGTTTCAAAAAAAAGGAAAGAGAAATAAGAGGAGGGAAAGAGGAGGAGGTCGAGGTCGAAGAAGGAGAAAGCAAGATTTGAAGTCACTTTTGAATCCAAAAGAGAACCGCAGTCTCTCTCCCCCCCCCTCACTCTTTTCCTCATGTCCGCCCTCTCGCCGGCCATGATCGCGTCGGCGGCCGTCGCCGTGGCCCGCGCAGCCCGCGAGTACCTCGGCGCGCTGAGCGACGCGGAGAGCACGGCGATGACGTGAGTCGTTTCGGCTTCGCTTCAATTTCCAATCGCACCTCCTTTTTCCCTCCAGCACTCACGTTCTTCCCCGCCCCCTCTTCTCTCTGTCTCTCCTGCTCCGCGTTGCACTGAACACAAACGCAAACACGAAAATAACGCCGCAGCGAAACCAAAGTCCGCGAGCACGCGAGCCGCGCCGCACTCGAGAGCTCCCCTCGCTTCGCGGGCGCCGCCGGCGCCGGCCTCGAGGAGGTCGTCAAGGCCGCCGTCGCCGAGGAGGTCCGCGCCTTCCTAGACCGCAGGGTCGCCGCCGCCGCCGCCGCCATCAAGGAAGAAGAAGACGCCGATGCTCCAGTTGCCGCCGCCAGGGAGCCACTTCCGACGACTCTCGCGGCTCGCCCGGCGCGCGCCGGTCGCGGCAGGGGCGGCAGCAGCGCCGCAGGAGTTACGGCGAAGAAGGAGGAAGAGGGCCGCGTCGCGTGCCGGGCCCCGCGCAAGGCCTCCACCGCCTCCTTCATCGTCTCCGACGACGCCGACGAGGACGAGAACGGAGACTACGAGGAGGGAGACGACGACGACGACGACGACGACGACGACGATGACTCTGAGGACGAAGAAGGAGAGAGTTCCGACGACGACGAGTCCAAGGCGGAGGCCGCGCCCCCGCCGAAGAAGAAGACAAAGAGGGGAGGAGGAGCGGGAGGAGGGCGCCCCGCCGCCACGGCCGCGACTTCCGTCGGCGAGTCCCCCGCAGTCTTCAAGGGCGAGAACGAGAGAGCCGGAGTACCTCCCGTTTCCGCCGCAGCGCGCGCCACCGCGGCCGCCGCGGCGCGCCCCTCGACCTCGATCCCCGCCGTCCTGCGCCTGCCCCTTGGAGACAGGCGCTTCGCCTCCGTGTCCCGCCTGGGGGGCACCAGGAGGCTCGACGTCCGAGAGTGGTACTTGCCCAGGGGAGAGTCGGAGGAGGAGGGGCTGAAGCCGGGGCTCAAGGGGATCTCGCTCGGGGCCGCGGCGGTGAAAGCGCTGCGGAGCCAGGCCGCGGCGCTCGACGAGGCGCTCAAAGGCGGGCGCGACTTCTCCTTCGCGCTCGAGGAGAAGTCGAACGCTGCAGGCAGCGCGGACAACACCAACGAAGGACGCGGAGGAGGAGGAGGCGGCGGCAGCAGCCAGGGAGGCAGCGGCGGCGGCGGCGGCTGGCAGCAGCAGCAGCAGCAGTCGAGGGCTCCAACGAGGAAGGTCGCCGCGACGAGCCTCTGGCAAAACGTCTGGCGCGTCGACCTGCGCGAGCACTTCCTCTCCGGCGGCGGGGATTGGAGGCCGACGAAGAAGGGCATCTCGCTGTCGCCCGCGGCGTGGGACAAGCTGGTGGGGTTGCTCCCGGAGCTCGAGAGCGCCGTCGTCGGCGGTGGCGGCGGTGGCGGCGGCGGTGGAGGGCCGCACTGAACGAATGAAAGCATAACTTTTTTTTCTTGCCCTTGCAAAAAAAATTCCGAGTTTTTTTCCCCCCTTTCCAATTATCTTTTTTCCCTTGCACAAAATCCCCTCCTCTCTCTTTGCCTCTCTTCACTGCTGCTTCAGCAGCGATATGCTCTCCCTGATCACGATCGCCCACTCGCACGACTCCTCGGCCCCCGGGGCCCGCAACCTGACGCATCTGCCGGGGCGGGCCCCCAAAACGAGGCCGAGGGCCGCGGCCGCGGCCGCGGGGAGCATCCCCTTGGCCTGCTCCCCGCCGCCGCCGCCGCCGTGCCCCTCGACCAGCTGCAGCGTCGTCGCGTCTGCAGCCTCGAGGTCGCACCTGGCCAGCGCGAGCGTGTCGGCGGGGAGGACAGAGGGCAGCAGGCGCGAGGGGCGAGGAGGAGGAGGAGGAGCGCCGTCCTTCGCCGCCGCTGCTTTCGCCGTCGTCGCGTCCGCCTTGGCCGCCGCCTCGGCCTCCTTCGCCGCCGCCGCCGCCGCGTCGGCCGCGGCCTGCACCGCGCTCGGCGGGAGCAAATGGAGATACCCGGCCCTCGTCAGCACGGCGTGAACGTCGAGCCACCGTCCCGTCGAGGGCACGTGCCGCGACAGCGCGCCCTGGCGGAGGATCTCGCTCGAGGCGAGGAGGTCCATGGCGTTGCTGCTGCCGCCGCTGCCGCCGCTGCTGCTCGCTGCTCGCTGCTTGTGCTCGCTGCTCGCGCCACCGTCCTTCTCGCCGTCCGCCAGCGCCGCGGCCGCTTCCTTCGGCGTCGCTCCGCCTCCCGCGCAGCACGCCGCGGCCAGCGTCGCGGAGGCCCTCGACGACAGCACCGCCCCGGTCCGCGCCGCGGCCGCGGCAGCCCGGCGGACCGCGGCTGCCGCCGTCGGCGGCGGCCTCTCGTCGTCGCCGTCGCTGTCGCCGTCGTTCTCGGCCCCCCCCGCCCCTTCCTTGCCCCTCTCCGCCGTCTCCGCGACCCTCAGCGCCGCCTCCAGCTGCGGACCCCCCCCGTCCCCCGGGATCCCGCAAAGCGTCACCCCGTACGCGGCGCGGGCCGCGGCGGCGCCCCTCCGCACCGCCTCGGCGCGGGACCCCTCGAGCAGCGCCGCCCCCGCCGCGTGCGCCGCCGCCAGCTGCGCCCTCTCCGCCTGCAGCGCGGCCGAGAGCGTCGCCGCGGCGTCGAGGAGGCGCGCCTGGGTGAGCCAGGGGTCCGGGCGGGAAGGCGGCGGCGCGCGGTGGTGGCCGTGGCGGGAGGCCGCCGCGCCCCCTCCCCCGCCCCCCCCGCGCGCCGCCGTCGGAGTCGAGGCCCCTGAGGAGCCCGCCGACCCCGGCGAGCCGGCCGCGCTCTCCGCCGCCTCCGCGGCGCGCTCGGCCTCGCGCTCGGCCTCGTCATCGCGCTCGTCGGCGAGCACGCACGCCTCCCTGTGCGCCCCCGAGGCGTCGTCGAGGCTCCGGCGGGCCGCCTCGACGCCCTCGCGGGCGCGGGAGGCCCTGGCCCTGGTCTCGGAGGCCCCGCCGCGGAGCGCGGCAGCCGCCGCCGCCGCGGCCGCGGCCCCGCGGAACAGGGCGTCGGCGGCCTGGCGCCTCTGCGCCGCGGCCGCCGCGAGCGAGGCCTTGAGCGCCGCTGAGGCTGCGAGGAGCTCCGGACCGTCGCCGTCCGCGGCGAGCTCTGCCGCGGAGGGGGCGGAGGAGAGGAACGAGGGGACGAGAGACGTCCTCTCGCTGGTGCTGCTGCTGCTGCTGCTGCTGGTGTTCGCCGCTCCGCCTCGTCCTCCTCCGCTTCCTCCTCCTCCCCCTCCTCCGACGACCGCCGCGGCGATCGCCTTGGCCGCCGCGCCCTCCACCGCCGCGGCGGCGGAGAGCGCCGAGGCCAGCGCGTCTGTGGCCCTCCGCGCGCCGTCGAGCCTGGCGGCGAGGTGCGTCGCGAGCTCGCCGTTGACGCCGGACTCCTCGCCGGCGTCGGCGGCCAGCGCCGACGCGGCGCCGCAGAGTGCCGCGGCCGCGGCGGCGCGCAGTGGCGGCCTCGGCGGCCTCGAGCGGTGGAAGAGGGCGCGCTGGTGCAGCTGGAGCTGCCTCCTGCTCCGGGAAGAGGTCCCCGCGGCCCCGGCGGCCGCCGCTATCGCTGCTGCGGCGGCCGCGGCGGAGCTCGCGGCGAGGGGCGAAGAGGAGGAGACGTCAGTTGCCGCGTTCGCCGTCGCTCTCTCCGCCGTCGTCGTCGCGGTCGCCGCTGCCCCTTCTTCCCTCTTTTTCGGGGTCGGCGCGAGGCGGCTCTGCTGGTGGCTTGGGGCGCTCTTCTTGGAGGCAGAAGACGAGGCGGCAGCAGCAGCAGCAGCCGCTCCTGCCCCGGGGGACGAGGACAGCGTCAGCTCGGCGTGCGCCGCGGCGGCGAGGCGGGGCGAGGCAGCGAGGTCGGTGAAGGAGACTGCAGCAGCGGTGGCGGACGACGAGGAGCTCGCGGCAGCGGCAGCGGTGCCGTTGGGGGCCCAAAACCCGAGGTCGTCCTCGTCTTCTTCTTCTTCCTCGTCGTCGAGGGCTGCGGCATCGTCCACGCTCCCCGACCGTCTCCTGGCATTGCCGATGGGCCGAGCCGGGGAGGAGCGCGAGGGGTTGGGTGGTTGCTCCGTCCTCGAGGGGCTCTGCTGCCGCTCGGCCATCGCTCGACCGATGATCGCGTCGGCATCGACGTCGGCGTCGCGCTCATCCTCTTCCCGCGGCGCCGCGGCGACGGCCGTGGCCGCCTCGGAACCTCCGACAGAGGACGCAGCGACGTCGGCCGCGGCCGCAGAAGATGATGGCCGCAGAAGATGTGGCCATCGCTTGAGGCCCGCCGCCGCGTCGCCGAGGTCGGGAGCGGAGAGTTTGGAAGAATCCATCGCGAAGAGTTTTTTTTTTTGAGAGGGAAAAAAATTCCGTTTCATTTTTTGCAAAGCAAAGTTTTTTTTTCTTTCACGTCGACTTGGAGCTCGCGACAGCCCTCGCGAGCTCCTCCGCCCTCTCCGCCGCCTCCCCGGCGATCTCCTCCGCCCTCTCCGCCGCCCGCTCTGCGGCCTCTTCCGCAATCGCGAGCTCCTCCCTCTCCCTGGCTGTCGAACGCAAGACGAAAGCTCCGTTCTTCATCGCCTCCCTCTCTGCCCTCTCGGCCTCTTTCACTGCGGCCGTCGCCGCGGCGAGCTCGCTCTTGAGGGAGCGGATCAGGTCGGTGTCCTTGTCCTCTCCCGTCACTTTGCTCATTAACCCTTCGAAGAGGGCAGCGGGGTCGGGGGCGGTGAAGGAGGGAGGCTGAGGTCTCTTTGCCGTCTCCGCCCCCGCCGAGCTCGCCTTCTTCCCTCCGCTGCCGCCCCCGCCGCTCGCTCTCTCCTCTCGTTCGACGACCGTCGCCAGGGACTCTGAGGGCTTGACGAAAAAGGAGAAGAGCGAAGGGGCGGCGGAGCGAGAAGAAGAAGAAGAGGAACGAGATTCTTCGTCCTCCTCCTCTTCTTCTTCTTCTTCTTCCTCGACCGCGATGCGCTCAAACACAAACAACTGCCTCTCCCTCCCGTCCGACGGGACAAACTCGGCGACGCGGACCCTGGCGTCCAGGTAGAGGATCTCGAAGTCGCGCGTGGCCTTTTCCAGGACGACTCGGTAGGAAGCGGGCCCCGTGACGGCGAGCGGGCCCTCCTGGGCGGCAGAGGTCTCTGGGAAAAAGCCCAGCGCCGAGAACTCGACGCGGTTCCTGATCTTGGACGAGCCTTTCGCTTGTCCCTCGACCAGCTCCTGCGTCGGCTTTTGCGATTTCGCGAAAGCCCTTCCGGGCCCGCTCCTCAAGACGGGCCCGCCGGCGGCGTTCGAGTTACTGCGATTTATTCGAGTTATTGGAATCTTGTGTGAGTACGTTGTTTGTCGTCGCCGCGTACGAGGATAGATTGTAAGTATAGACTATCTACCTGCAGTAAGAGACGCGGTATCGGCCCCATAGCAGTGGCGACTGCGCCGGGTTCCGCATCCTGTACTTCTTGAGAGAGGAAGCGAGGCGCGCGATCTCGAGTCGCTGGGCCTCCGAGGTCTTGTCGGCCGCGCCGGCGTCGGTGCCCTCGACGGCCGCGAGCAGCGACTCGACGAGGGAGAGGGCTGCCGCATTCGGGGGCTGGAAGAGGGGGGACGCTTTCTTCTTGTTGCCCGTTTGGAGGAGGCCGTCGAGGAAGGAGGCGCGCGGGGCAGGCAGCGCGAGGAGGCGGCGAGGCGGCGCGGTGGCGGCGGTTCGAGAGCGGGCGAGCAGAGAAGGGGTCGTCGTCGTCGTTGTCGTCGCCGTCATCGACGTCCTGGCCTCGGTCAAAGCCATCCGGCGCGACGTGACGTCCGCGCCGCTCGTCCTGCTCGTGGACGCGACAGAGTACCGCATACTGATGCTCAATGCGAAAGAATGGAGCAATTGGGCCGCAGAAGGTTGCAAGCGGGAAAGCGGAGGGAGAGATCGAAGAGAGGGAGAGTTCGAACAAATTCTGATATGTTTTTTTTACGTCAGCTCACCTTCCTCCCATCGCGTGACCTCCCGTCGCGTGACCTCCAATACACCACCAGCAAAAAACCGAAGACCGTCATCGACGCCGTCGACACGCCCGCGGCCGCGCTGACCAAGGGATCGGCGCCAAAGACCGAATGAGCCAGCAACAGGGCCAGGAGACTGGACTGCATTCCGCCCTGGAGGGCGAGGCACCGCCCGAGGCCCCTTTTGTTTTCTTCCTCCTCCTCCCCTCCCCCGCCGCCGCCGCCGCAGCAGCGAGAGACGACGGAGGCCGCCGCGGACCCGGCCAGCGCGCAGAGCCCGTGGAACGACAGCACCGCCGCGAGGATCAGCGCGGCGGTCGAGGAGCCCCCCTCTCCAGTCAGGAACCTCGAGAGAATAGTGCGGTTATTCGAGGTTTTGGTATTAGGTAATTTCTTCCAGAAATGGTTTTGCTAAGAAGAAAGGCTTTTCTCGGTCACGGCACACGCGCTCCACACTTGTCTCCAGATCGACCATCTCTTAGCAAAACTGCCATCCTCCTTCCCTCCTTTCCTCCTTCCCTTTATCTCGCTACCCAACGCAGGTGAGATACTGTCCATCTAATGAATGCATTGGGCGAGAATGAATGGCTCTGGATATGCCGGTTGAGTCTCTGCGGCTGGGAGGGGGGTGAAGCGAGAAAACAGGGAAAAAAAACCTGCCTGATCTCAAGCTGCACCCTTTTTCTGTCTCCCTCTTTCACACTCCCTCTGGGAAAAAAATCAATTCCCAGCTTCTGGATTTTTAACACCATCCACCATGTCGAAGACCAAGAACACGGGCGTCGAGACCGCCGCCCTCTCCGGCCAACGCAACTCCCCCGCAGCAGCTCTCCCCGTGACCCTCCTCAGCGGCTTCCTGGGCTCCGGGAAGACGACGCTCCTCAAGAGGATCCTGGAGAACAGGGAGGGCCTCAGGGTCGCGGTCATCGTCAATGACATGGCGTCGGTCAACATCGACGCGTCGTTGATCTCTTCTTCTTCGACTTCGAGCCAGAGAGGAGGCAGCAAAGGGGGAGGAGGCTCGACGGTCATCAAGACGCAGGAAAAGGTTTGTGTGTTCGTTTTCTCTTTCTCTCTCCTTCTTTTCTTCCCCTGCACCCCTCCCCTCTGTCTCTCGCCCTATTTTTTTCCCTTCTCTCTCACACATCATAACAAACAACGGCAACGAAAACAATCACGACAACAAATTCCAAAGCTCATCTCGCTCACCAACGGCTGCATCTGCTGCACGCTCCGCGAGGACCTCCTCCTCGAGCTCGCCTCCCTGAGTGCCGTCGAGGGCTCTCGCTTCGACGTCGTCGTCATCGAGTCGACAGGCATCTCCGAACCGATGCAGGTCGCCGAGACGTTCACGATGAGCATTCCTGTCGAGGAGTTGCGCAGGGCTGCGGACGAAGCCGGCGAGAAGAGCGGGGACGGCGGCGGCGGCCTGCGCCGCCTCCTCGAATCCCTCCCGCCGCCCTCGCCTCGCGCGCCGATGACGCCGGCCCTCAAGAAAGCGAGGTACGAAGGAGAGATTGCTCGGAAGCAAGGAGAGCGCACTCCCGTCGACACGGAAAGTGAAGAGAAAGAAGGCGCGTGCGACGTCCACGGCGCGGACTCCGAGCTCTGCCTCAGCAGGTGGGCGCGGCTCGACACCTGCGTCACTGTCGTTGACGCAGCTCGCTTCTGGGACGACCTGCACTCGATCGAGGACCTGAGCGAGCGGGCCAGATCCAACGGCGACGCTCCGCCTCCCGAGGGTGACGTTAGGTCGATTGCGGCGCTGCTGCTCGACCAGATAGAGTTCGCCGACGTCCTTATCCTGAACAAAGTAGACTTGATTCGTCCGCAGCCGTCGTCTTTGATGCCTTCGGCGGCGGCGGCGACGCGGCGGTCGTCTTCGGCGTCGCTGGCGGCCGCCAAGGAGTCTCTCGTCGCGGCTCTCCGGAAGCTCAATCCCCGTGCCACGATCATCGCCGCGACGAGATGTGATGTCCCGCTCTCCGCCGTCGTCAACACAAACAAGTTCGACATGGAGGCCGCGTCGAACGCTCCCGGGTGGTTACAGTCCCTGAGAGGTGCCGAGGAGGAAGGAACCAAGAAGGCCTCCGAGATAGAAGAGTACGGCATCTCGTCCTTCGTCTACCGTGCCCGCCGCCCCTTCGCCCCCTCGAGGCTCTACATGCACTTTCTGCGCGAGTTCTTTATCACCGACGTTCAGACTGAGGTCGAAGAAGAACAAGAAGACGACGGGGAAGAAGCTGATGACGGGGAGAAGAAGAGGGAGGAGGATGCTGCAGAGGAAGAAGCGGAGGTCATCACCGCCGACGCCAACGCCGCCGCTGATGAAACCTCAGCCGACGAGCTCGAAAAGATGCGAAAGGGCTACGAGCGCAAGCGCGACCGCGCCGTCTCCGCGCAGCGCTCCAAGCTCAGCGGTGTTATCCTCCGCTCCAAGGGCTTTGCCTGGATGGCCAACCGCGACGGGAGCTGCGTCGAGTTCTCGACCGCCGGGGTGCTCGCGTCCGTCAGCCCCGGGGCGCCGTGGTTTGCGGAGCTCGACGAGGGGGAGTGGCCCCTGCCTGCTCCCAGAGGCACGGCCGAAGGAGACGCCGCCGTCGCCGCAATCAGGGCGGACTTCGCGGCCGGCGGTGGCCCGGGCGGCCGGGGCGTTGGGGACCGCCGCCAGGAGCTCGTCTTCATCGGGCAAGGGATCGACGAGGTAAAAGTGAGGGAGGCCCTCGACGCCTGCCTCGCGACGGACGACGAGATCGAGCTGGCCAAGAGAGGGGAGCTGGGCGACGTCCTATTCGGAGAGGAGGAGGAGGAAGATGACGACGAGGAGGAAGAAGAGGACGTGGACGACAAAGAGTAGGAGGACGACGACACCGACAACCAGGAGTGTAAGGAAAAGAGACAACACAAAATCAAGATAGAAAAATCACAGCAGGAAAAAGGAGAAGAAAAAAGGTCGAGAGAGAAGTCGGCCTGTCTGCTGAAAGCGGAGGATAAGGGGCGTGAAGCTCTTTTCAGTTCCTCCTCCGAGGGCAGCGGGGTCCCGGGCGGAGAAAGAAGGAGGAGGTTGAGGTCTCTTTGCCGTCTCCGCCCCCGCCGAGCTCGCCTTCTTCCCTCCGCTGCCGCCCCCGCCGCTCGCTCTCTCCTCTCGTTCGACGACCGTCGCCAGGGACTCTGAGGGCTTGACGAAAAAGGAGAAGAGCGAAGGGGCGGCGGAGCGAGAAGAAGAAGAAGAGGAACGAGATTCTTCGTCCTCCTCCTCTTCTTCTTCTTCTTCTTCCTCGACCGCGATGCGCTCAAACACAAACAACTGCCTCTCCCTCCCGTCCGACGGGACAAACTCGGCGACGCGGACCCTGGCGTCCAGGTAGAGGATCTCGAAGTCGCGCGTGGCCTTTTCCAGGACGACTCGGTAGGAAGCGGGCCCCGTGACGGCGAGCGGGCCCTCCTGGGCGGCAGAGGTCTCTGGGAAAAAGCCCAGCGCCGAGAACTCGACGCGGTTCCTGATCTTGGACGAGCCTTTCGCTTGTCCCTCGACCAGCTCCTGCGTCGGCTTTTGCGATTTCGCGAAAGCCCTTCCGGGCCCGCTCCTCAAGACGGGCCCGCCGGCGGCGTTCGAGTTACTGCGATTTATTCGAGTTATTGGAATCTTGTGTGAGTACGTTGTTTGTCGTCGCCGCGTACGAGGATAGATTGTAAGTATAGACTATCTACCTGCAGTAAGAGACGCGGTATCGGCCCCATAGCAGTGGCGACTGCGCCGGGTTCCGCATCCTGTACTTCTTGAGAGAGGAAGCGAGGCGCGCGATCTCGAGTCGCTGGGCCTCCGAGGTCTTGTCGGCCGCGCCGGCGTCGGTGCCCTCGACGGCCGCGAGCAGCGACTCGACGAGGGAGAGGGCTGCCGCATTCGGGGGCTGGAAGAGGGGGGACGCTTTCTTCTTGTTGCCCGTTTGGAGGAGGCCGTCGAGGAAGGAGGCGCGCGGGGCAGGCAGCGCGAGGAGGCGGCGAGGCGGCGCGGTGGCGGCGGTTCGAGAGCGGGCGAGCAGAGAAGGGGTCGTCGTCGTCGTTGTCGTCGCCGTCATCGACGTCCTGGCCTCGGTCAAAGCCATCCGGCGCGACGTGACGTCCGCGCCGCTCGTCCTGCTCGTGGACGCGACAGAGTACCGCATACTGATGCTCAATGCGAAAGAATGGAGCAATTGGGCCGCAGAAGGTTGCAAGCGGGAAAGCGGAGGGAGAGATCGAAGAGAGGGAGAGTTCGAACAAATTCTGATATGTTTTTTTTACGTCAGCTCACCTTCCTCCCATCGCGTGACCTCCCGTCGCGTGACCTCCAATACACCACCAGCAAAAAACCGAAGACCGTCATCGACGCCGTCGACACGCCCGCGGCCGCGCTGACCAAGGGATCGGCGCCAAAGACCGAATGAGCCAGCAACAGGGCCAGGAGACTGGACTGCATTCCGCCCTGGAGGGCGAGGCACCGCCCGAGGCCCCTTTTGTTTTCTTCCTCCTCCTCCCCTCCCCCGCCGCCGCCGCCGCAGCAGCGAGAGACGACGGAGGCCGCCGCGGACCCGGCCAGCGCGCAGAGCCCGTGGAACGACAGCACCGCCGCGAGGATCAGCGCGGCGGTCGAGGAGCTCCCCTCTCCAGTCAGGAAACTCGAGTTGGAGGCCAGCGACGCGCCGACGCAAGAGACCGTGTCGAGGAGCGCGAGGAAGGAAAGCCCCGGCCTCGCCGCCGCGATCATCTTCGGAGGGAGCGCCCTCTGCGCAGCGACCCCCGCGGCGATCGGCAGGACGACAACCTGTGCGAGGCTCGACGCGACAGCCGCGGGGTCGAAGGGCGGCAGGCGCGTCCGCAGCAGCAGCAGAGCGAGCAGCGGCGTGAGGACCGAGCCCAGCGCCGTCGAGGTCGACGTCAGCAGGACCGCCAGCGGCGCAAACGCCGGGGCGGCGAGGAACGTGGCGTAGTTGCTGAGCTGCGCGCCGCTGACGACGGAGCAGAGCACGATCCCGTTGCCCACCGCGGTGGGGAGGCCAAGGAGCGGCACGACGGTCCTGGCGACCGATATACCCACCAGCGGCTTCACAAGCCACTGCAGCGCCACGCCCGCCGCGAAGCCCCTGCCCCCGTCGCGCGAGAGTGCCGCCGCGAACGAGCTCGGGTCGAGCGAGAGCCCGATCGAGAAGCTGAGGAAGCCCAGCGCCGGCGGGTAGTGCCGCGGCTCGAAGAAGGCGAAGGCCTCGGGGCGGAGGAGCGCGAGGCCGGCTGCGGCGACGACGGCGAGCGGGAGAGCGTCGTTTGACCTCGAGAGGGAGGAGTAGAGGACACGGGGGAGGCTTTTGTTCTGGGATTCGCTGCTGCCGCTGCTGCTATTGCTGCTGCTGCTAGTGCTGTTATTGCTGCTGCTGCTAGTGCTGTTATTGCTGCTGCTGTTCTCGGGAGAGGAGGAAGCGGAAGACGAAGACGAAGATGCAGCAGCGGCCCGGAGCGAAGAAGAGGAAGGGGTCGAGGTCGACAAAGAAGGGCGAGGAAGAAGAGGTCGGGCGAGCGACGATGGGCGCGATGAGCTCGCCCTGGCCTTCACCTCCTTGGCCGCTCTCCGAAGAGTGGGAGGAAGTAATGGACGATTCTTCCTCGAGGCTGCTGCTCTAAAGGAGGAGGGCCAGCAGTCTGCGCTGGCGCGAAGCCGAGCCGAGGCCCCGAGGAGAGGAGGAGGCATGCTTGAAAATAAAAAAGAGCAGCGAGAAAGAGAGAGTGCGGAGAATGTTGTCGGTTTTTTCCGTTCACAAGGTCCCCACTTTTTTGTTTTCAAAGCAAAGCCAATCAATTCGTCGCGCAGCCAGGACTCAGAACACTTCTCTCTCTTTTATCGCGACAGAGCCACTTTTCCCTCTTCTTTCTTCTTTCTGCCCGCGCAATGGCCAGCGAAGGTGCGTAATTGTTCGAAAAGCGATCGGCAGAGACTGGAGACGGAGTGCTTTGAGTCGGACGCGTCGAGTAATCGGGGCGACGTCGGTTTTCCCTCTCTTTTTTTGGATGCTGTTCTCATCTTGCCGTCAAAAAAACCTTCCCTCCACTTCAAACCCCACAGGCTCGCCGCGCCAAACGCGCTCGGGCCGCACGCGCTCCGAAGCTGGAGGCGGTGCAGGTGGCTCCCAGCAGCAGCCGAACGATTCGCAGCAGCAGCAGCAGCAGGCAGCAATCGCAGCAGCAGCAGCAGCGGCCCCGTCGCAATCGAGGGGAGCGTCGAGGAGGTCGAATGCTGCTGCTGCTGCTGCCGTCTCGACCGGCGCTGCTGCTCCTACTTCTCGCGCCCCTTCGGCCCGCTCGGGCAGGACACGCAGCGCTGCTGCTGCGTCTGACGGCGGAGGAGCCGTCGCGGGAGCCTCCCCGGCGGCGACGCCCGCCGACGCCGGCGCCGGTCGCCGGGGCCGCGGCAACAGTGTCAGGAACGCCGCTTCTGCCGGCGGAGCTGCCGCTGGGACCAACGGCAACACGCCCTTCCCAAACCCGGCGTCGAGGTCCCGCGGCGCCATCGGGACCGTCTCGGCCGTGCGCAGGCGTAGGTCCATCTCGACCGGGGTGAGTAGGAGTGCTTATTAGAGAGAGAGGAAATCTCCCATCGCCGGTTTTCGAAACGACGATCTTGCCGAGTTGTTTTTTCGCTCAGCCTCGACCTTGACCTCGAACCCCTTGACTCTCACTCTTTCTCTCTTTCTTCTCATCTTTCCGCTAAAAACGAAACCAGTTCCCCGCCGACTCCGCGTCCCTGGGCGCGTCCCTCGACCCGGGATCGATGCCCGGCGACGGCGAAGGAAACACCAACAACACGAACACAAACGACAACAACACCAGCGGCGGCGGCGGCGGCAACACCGCGACGAGGACGCGCGGCGCCGCGACGGCCGGCGCGGGCGCGACGACCGACAACGGCGGCGCGCTGCCTGCCGGCGGGGCCGCCGCCGCCGCCGCGGCCGGGGCGCACACCTACGTCTGGGGCACCAACATCGACATCGCCTCGATCTCGAGGCGCCTGAGGCGCTTCCTGACCGGTGAGTTGGAAGAGAGAAAGTTTTTCTTTTTTCCTTTCTTCCTCCAAAAAGGAGAGAGAAAAAAGGAAGCTCTCACACCTCTTTTCCCTCCTCTTCTTTCCTCTCCTCTCTCTTGCCCCCCCCCCCCCCCCCCCCCCCCCCCCCCCCCCCCCCGCCCCCCCCCCCCCC
>Ga0210003_1001027_pt1 | contig 24808 bp, 31 predicted proteins | sample LantaG_FD_182804 | JGI IMG/M metagenome (GOLD analysis project Ga0210003, IMG submission 182804) | Deep subsurface microbial communities from Baltic Sea to uncover new lineages of life (NeLLi) - Landsort_02402 metaG (SPAdes) (version 2) | ecosystem: Environmental > Aquatic > Marine > Oceanic >... | reverse complement strand
TCGAGACGGGCCCGGAGAGCCGGCGGGCTGATGATATCCTGGAACAGTAGAAAGCCAGCCCCGAGAGCCTTGTTAATCCTCTCCTTATCCCGCAGAAAATTTGAGCCCGGATCAAAGGCACCACGGGGATAGCCCAGAAGGTTCTCCAACTTTCGCCTTAGCTCGGCGGCCGAATCATCATTCGCCATTATCCCGCCCTTTCTTCTCTAGCGTATCCTGGGCGGCGTACGACCGGGTTAAACGAGTTCAGAAGGGGGAAGCCAGCCATACTCACGTTGAGAGTGGGCAGATCGGGGAGCGATGGTAAATTTGCCTGAACCACCATCTGGTTGAGGCCAGTTCTTACCATCTTTGCAATTCCCATTGGGTCGAATAGATTGACATCCTGTGACATTTTACGTTCTCCTTTCATTTCCTAGTAGCTATTAAGAACTCAGCATAATCAAGGGCAACCTTAGATAAATCCGATTCATATAAAAATCTTCCATCAGGGTGTTGTAATACTCTACGCCCATTTCGTCTTGTAGTAACGATCGCCCCATTAGCAACAGCTTCCTCTACATATTTAGCCTGAGTGTTAGGTTGTCTATTTATCATTCTCGGCTTATCAAGTACAAGTTTGTATCTAGCAGATGTTTTAGGGTCAAACTGTGCTAACCATTCACTGGAAGTAGCTTTAACTTCGGGTACAATTGGAGGAGGAACATAAGTATCGCCTATTCTTTTTGTACCTGCTGCAATACGTTCTGCCTCAGTTGTTACGGCTTTCTTGACCGCTCCAAAGACACCCAGCGGGTCGAGTGGGTTAAATCTTCCCTCCATCGTAACTCCTTCTTCAAGAAATCTTACTCCCTCCGCTACCTCCTCTTTCCGACCTTTGCCACTTTGCGTATAATATTACTTATACGCAACAATGTCAATACTACCCAGACGCTAGTTGAATTTTCAGACACTTCTTACACGTCACCGCCTGTGGTCTATTCGTCCAACTCTCTCGTTTAAGGTTAATTTTCCGGGGTTTTAGCGCACAAAGCGGAGAAACATCACCATTATTTGAAATAAGTTTAGCTCTATGCACAACCTTTATATCGTGATAAGGGTCATCTTTCATAAATTAGCCCAGTAGTTCCAGAAGCTGTCTCGTCACAGACTCCGGTACCTCAAGTGTGAGTTCCTCGCTCAACGGTTTAAATCCCACGATGGTATTAACTACGCCATTTCCTAGTTCAATCTGGGTATAGACTTTGCCGACTCCAGTGCTTCCAGTGAGCATCTGTATGATAGCGGTGATGTCGTGTTTCCCACCGTCTTTATCCCACAGCTTAGCCTCAAGTCCTTGACTGGGTTTCCATTCAATCTCAATCCTGTTCGTTGGCACCTTTCACCTCCTCTAAAGAATGGCTGCCTTAACTAGCGTATCAGCCATGGACGCTCCTTGTCCTCCTGCAGCAGGGGCAATAAAACTAACAATACCCGTGCTGGTTGCAGTAGCGACCACTGGAGTACTGTCAGGGTCAACCTCAAAATCTACGCCATCATAGTCAATGAAAGCTGCCTCGTTTACAGTGTCCTCCCCAGTCTGGTCGGCGCCGGCTATTGTGACTACTACACCGGTAGCCGCACCTACCCCACCTATCGGGCTAACTTTGCGCAGGGTGAACTGATAAGAATTGCCAACACCGGGAGCATCATGAATCCAGACATAAAATCGCTTAAGGGTCATAGCCCAAAGTATTTGACTCCGGTTACCTTCCACGTTAAGGGGGAGAATACTCCAGCAAGCCAGGCAATTGTACTCAGTATTCACATTGTGCAGGGCGTCACTAGAGTTTCCCAATATAATGCTCTCCCCATCGGTATCCGGCACAAAGCAAAATCCCCAGTATAAATAGGGTTCAACCACTGGTGCCCCCTCAGGTCCCGCTGTCATCCGGATAAGGTCACCTGCAGCTAATGTGATGTCTCTAACATCATTCCCGGAGACGTCATCACCGGTAATGGTCACCTGAAGAGGGTTACCTAATCCATCATCGCTATTTACACCATTCACCTGGAGTGTAACTACGTAGCCATCGAGCCCACCCGGGTCAGGGGCCTCGGACAGATGACAGTATAGCCTTGTGATTTTTCCGGGAGTGGGGACCGGCTGATTGCGGAAACCGGCAGCCGAGAGCCTGGCACCTCCCGATGCCGCAGGCAGATATCCCAAGAAGCCATCGTTAAGAGTTTGCTCCCCATTCGACAATAACAGGCTTTCACCTGTGTTACTGCCAGTAAAGAGAACTGCCCAACAAGCTGTGCCTATCACTGGGGCACCAGCGGGAACATGCTGTATGCAGATACGGTCTCCTGCAGAGACCGAGACCTCGTTAGTGACGTCCTCTTCCCGAGTATCACCCACGCCAGTTATGGTGACTGTTAAGGCCGTAGCGGCACCATTCTTATAAAGGGTAAAAGTACGGGATTTCCCAGCACCAGATGGCGTTATCATCCATACCACTAGCTTCGAAATCTTCCCTGGCGCGGCTACAACCTGATAAACCTTATCGGTATCAGCAAACCAGTCAAAACCGCCGAAAAGAGAAGTATACTCAGTAGCTGCGTTATCAGCAAGGTACTCTCTACCGCCAAATATTATCTGTTGCATCTAAATAAGGGCTGCCTTAACTAGCGTATCAGCCATGGACGCTCCTTGTCCTCCAGCTACTTCTTGGACCGTATCAACCTTGGCCGTATTAAAATATGTATCTGAATTTGCCGAATAAGGGAAAACCCAAAGGTTAACTCGTACCTCAGCCGCCCAACTAGCGGCATCGGCCGTCACATCTTGAATTACTAAAGAGTCGATTTCAGCAGATATAGTCCCATCAGCAGCGACGGAAAAAGTCCTTATAACGTCTGCGCCATCATCAGTATTAAAGTAATAAATCATCACGTAGGAGACATCTGAAGATGTTCCTAATTTGATAGCTTTATCCCCTGAGCCATCAAAAACATCATACGTACCTGTGTCGATTGGTGCTGAAATAACACCAAGGTTATCAATAGTCAGAGTGGCCATAAGTCCAGCTCCGCCAGGTGTCGATGAATAAGCGAGGAAAACTAAGTCTCCATTGCCAATTTTAGCCATGTTGATATTTAAAGAGTTATTAACAGCATCAACTTCTTGCGTATTAATTAATAACTCTGTAATGGTACCATCGTCGGCAACTGCTACGGTCGAGATTTGACCAACGCCTAGACTATCGTTATAACTAATAGCGAAAATATCCCCACTAATATACTCAACCTGAGGCAGATATGCTTTGACTGGCTCGAACTCCCAATTATCGGCTAAAGTAATATTATCGCCGTCAGAATCACAGGTAAAGGTTGCCATCTGACCATCTTGGTCGCCGTCATACCATACAGCGACATAACAAGTATTCGTAGTACCCTTCTTGGCAGCATATTCACACGCTGTAGGACAAGCTAATGCTGTGGTCAGAGAATCCTTTACCGCAATACCTGTACCATCAGCTCCAATAGATATTGTCACGGCTTTCAGTTTGGTAAGAGGCCCACGATACATAACCAACCAGATACGTTCTGCGACTTCGACTATGTTATGCTGTCGTGCGAAGTAAAACGTTGGGTCAAACTCAAGTTCCTCTATTAATAACCCGACCGTACCATCGGCGGCTATAGGATACGTTCGACACCAACCATGATTGGAACCATCACTCCAGATAATTGCTACGATACCGTCTGCTACCTTTTCCGAATGAATTGACCAAGCACCGGTAGCATCAACTAATTGGACGTCGAGTATGCCGCTAAGGATATCTCCGTATGCCATTCGATTATCCTACTCCCCTTGCTGCAAGGGACTTAATCAAAGAAGAATCTAAGTCCAACCTGGACATCATACAACTCCAGCCCGTCAGCCAGAACGGATATGGCATCGCCCCGGACGCTCTCATCACTACGGATATTATAGGTCGCATCCCCATCAACTTCTACCTTCACATCATGAGCTCCGATGATCACGGGACCAGCCTCTTTAGCACTGGCAACACAATAGAGTGAGTTGACGGAAAATGTAATCGCTATCCGGTCGTCAGTACCCCAGGCCCCGGTTGATTTCTTTACCCTGAGTGTCTTGCTAGCCACATCGATATAGTTTGCAGCAGCGGAGGTATCGAGAATGGCTCTACAGGTCATCATGAGGACGACCCTCCTCAGTGTGGCCGTTGCGGGTAACCCGGACACTACAATATCGGGAAAGGCGAGGTCGGCCGCTGCCGCGGCTAAGGTAAGCTGGTCTTCAGGTGCGCTCCAGAAGTCCATAAATGAATATTTATTGGCGAGTGAAGCTTGCAGCAGTGTCTCATCAGCAGGGGCTGCGGGCAGGAGATCCGTCTTTGCCTTTATCGAGGATGTTGAAATAAGTACACTCATCTTACATGTCCTCCGTGTTATAGTTATAGGTAACAGCCAGGCCATTGTCGCCAGCCTGATTGCTCTGAACCTCACACCTGAGCAGGCCATCAATTTCCAGAGTACCGTTGATCACCCATATCCCGTCAGGATCGGTCCCAACGATGAAGGGTTGGTCATAGACCTTGGTATCAACGCCATTTATGAGCCGGAAGAGCTTAATGTTAATTTGGGCGGCGGGCGTGAGAGCGCCTATACCCACGGAAAAGCTGTGGACCTTCTTGCGGTCGCCGGCACTCCCGATGGTAACAAGATCGTCACCGGCTTCCGTAGAGGTACCCGTTCCGGACTGCCAGTTGGCGAGGACAGACGAATCTCCTGGGGTTTCTCCAGCGAGTTTGTCGGTCTGAGACGCTACCTCTTCCTCAATGATAGTGCGTATCTGTGCTGGGCTGATTCCAAAACCCATAGTATCACCTCCTCGGTTTAGCCTTCTCTGCGTATAATCTATCTTATGCGCACCTGTTTGTCAATATCTACTGGTGCAAATATTTCTAGCCTCCTCTCGGAAGAAATAAACCGTGATGGTCTCCACCTGGCGGCACAGCCCCAGGGAAGCCCTTCATCTTGTCCCTGGCTGGTGTAGAAGACACCGCATCTGGCACAACTGGCCCCGACTGCCATCAGCTTTACCTTACAGTTCGGGGTATCGTAGTGATATTCAAATCCAAAGAGGGCAGGTTCCTTCCCCAATATGTCCTCCAGGTGAAGATCCCCCTTAATAGCCTCGACCACGAAGCGGGCGGGACATCCACATACGGGACACTTAGTAAAAACCCTAGGGGCTATCTCGCAGGGGCCATGCTCACATTGCGTACACTCCGACTTGCCTTCTTTCTTCTGCCTTCTACGCTCAGCCCGATCTGGGCCTTTCTCTTCTACCATGGTGCCTCCTATCTATCATTTTATTATCAACAGTCCTTGGGGAGCGCCTGCTCTGCTCTCGCCAGCCAGTTATGGATATAGTTCCGGGTCACATCACTGAACGGGAATAGCTGAAACAGGGCACGGAAGAATACCAGGTCTGACTCCAGAAAGGCTTTGTATGCCGAGCTAGCGGGGTTCTTTAACTCACGGATAAGGTTCTGGGCTTCAATCATGGCATCCTTATCCTTCTTTAGGTGGTGAACGAGGCCCCACTTGGCGGTGAGCTTGATAACCAGCTCGGTCCAGCGGGCATCAAGGGACAAGATTACATTAGCCGGAGACCCATCAACTTCTTCGAGAGGCTCCGGCGGACGGCCTGGTCTGAGATATTGGGCAAACTGCTCATGGGGATACACGACATATTTACCCCACTCTACCTGGTCAACCTTCATGGATAACCCAAATGCATCAGACCAAGCCACGACTCCCCAGGCAAAGGCATCTGTAGCGGGCTCATGGTCTGGACAAGGACTATCCTGCCCCCAGGCTTGAGCACAAGTGAGGCACTGCTCGGCTATCCGATTATAGAGGGAGGTCATGGTCTCCAGGCCAGCCACCTTACCCGCCGGGAGTCTTATATATTTGTGATTTACCTCCATGCACTTGAGGATAATTTCCTTAATATCCATCTGCCACCACCAGAAGTGCCCTCCGACTTCGCCAAGAGCATCGACCTGTATCAGTGCAATTACCACACAGAGACTTGCCTTGATTATCTTTATCGAAGTGGAAAACACCATAGTAACCACACGGGCATACCACTCGCCAGCCGGTATCGTAGTGTTCAACCTCTGTAGTTTTACCGCAGTCGGGACATTTTTCAGGTTCAAACATATCTACCTCTCTCATTGTGGCCAGCCTTTCGTCTTTTCTCTTAATACCTGCAGGTCGAATTGGGCCTGCCCTTCTTCGGTCCATCCGGTCACTGCCAGGTCTTTCTCCATCTCCTTGAGATGGGCTGCCAGTTCCTCAGCCATGATAGCGAATAAGTCGGGTTTAGTGTCCTCTTTACTTTCATCGAGGAAGCGGATGATTCCCGACAGCTGGGCATTGGCCAGGTTCTTGAACCCCTCGAGGCCGGCCAGGTAGTGAACCCTGGGGTCTTCAGGCTCACGGGTGCCCATGAATTCCCTCACGTTAAAGGTGCTGAGGAACATCATCCTCCGGACGAGGTTACGGTAGTTTTCCAGGTAGTCTTCCTGCTTCTGCTTGGTGTCTTGCTTGTTCTTTCCCAAAGCTACCTCCTTTATGAGCCGATGACGTCGAGTATTCTAAGATGGTGGTCTAATCCGTCCTTGGCCCGGCATACCTCGTAATGGTGGCAAGGCGTACAAGTTTCGAAAGAGAAGTCCGAGCCACAATCTTGCCGGTCTTTCCAGTATGCCTTCAGTGCTATCTTGGCAACCTCTTTTAATGCCTCGACAGTCTGTCTTTCGTACTCACTAATATCCAAAGCTAACCTCCTTTGTGCATCACTAGGATTACGCCTGCGGTTGCCACTTATCGGCTGCTGCCCTATCCCCTGGAATAATGTTGGCGCTCACCAGTCGATACCCACCGCGGACTATATTTATCCATTTGCCGCCGGCGGAGAGCATATGATTCCACGTCTCCGAGAAGATGCCATTCTTATAGGGCTCAACCGAAGTCCAGTGCAGGCTCGACTCGTAGATATTGAGAAAGGCGGCATTATTAAAGAACTTAATACCTTCCTCCGTAAACTCCACACTCTCAACGTCATGAGTTCGCCCGAAGAGCTTGCGCCGGACCTCCCTGTATTGCTTGTCCAGTTCCTTGATCGGAGCAATTTCATCCTTAAAGACCAGGTGAGCTGCTCCAGGTTCTACGAATATGGCCACCAGGTTACACTCTTCAGGCTCATGTTTTGGCTGGTACACCTTGGGCATCATTTCTTGGCCGACCTTCTCCCTCTTGGCGAAGTATTCTGTTTGCATCTTCTGATGCTCTATCTCCGTAGCGATTATCTTCTCCCACATAGTAGGTCTTAACCTCCTACCCTCATGAGTATGACACCTATTACGCACAGCCAAGTGGCGCCGAAGATGATGAACAAACCTTTCATCAACATCTTCTTAGCCTCCATCTCGCTCGGCATAACTCTCTTGTCCTCGGATACTATCCCGACAGACTGATAGGCCACGGGATTAGTCGCCCTCGGGAAGTAAGACAGGCACACGGCGGAGACTACTCCAACGCCGGCCGAGAGGACGATAACGCCCCAGTGAAAGACGGAGCTCAGGTCAAAGGTCTGGACCTGGAGCAAGTAGCTGCCCCAGACCGGGATCATGCCGTAGGACACTCCGAAGGCGGTGTATGTGTGAAATGGCCAGATATCCTTGCCGTAGCCGACAGCGATGGCAAGCATTAAGACAACGAAGAAGATCAGCCACCATTGGGTCATCACCACCAGGGCGATGGCTAGTGCCAGTCCGATGATGATTCCGGCCCAGCCCCAGCGGGCTTTCGCCTGTGGCCATAGTGGTTCATCGGATGAGTTCCATGGGGCATACCGTTGATTGGGACGCCAGCCGGCTGACAGGTCGAGGTTATGAACTCCCACCTCAAGGCCTATCCAGTAGGCCAGTATGAGCACGATCAGATGGAGCGCGTTTATTGCCGGCGCAAGAAAGGCTCCCAGCAGCAGGCACGGCAGCGGGAACATAAACATATGCATGCTGTACGGGGTGAAGGGACCCCTTTTATGGATTGATTCTACGATGCTTTTGAGACTCATGATTGTTTCCTCCTTAAATTAATACTTGTTGTTCTTTGGGTATGGCCACTACTTTTTTGCCCTGGCTGTAATTCTCCCAGCTATCAGCCATCCAGAGCCATGGTGTCTGATAGTAAGCGGACATGCAGCGCAGGAGGTCCTCAGTCCAGCCCGGAGCAACATAATCACGCTTGAGAGCATTAAGTGGCCAGAACCTCATACAGTTCTTCATCAAAAGCCCATAGGCAGTATAATCATGGGTTCCTGTGACAGTGATATTATATACTTCAGTCTCCTCCTTGGAATGGATTAGGGCTTTAATTGGAATCAGGGTGTTCCCGCACATCCTCTCATAACGATGATCGTGACTGGGCCAGGGGTCGATAGACCTCCCCCATACTCTCAGAGCTAATCCTCTAACCTCCGTGCTTATTCCCAGTTGTATTTGGTACATTATCTTTGGTGTCTTAATAACTTTCCCGTGTATTTGATGTTCCTTTTTACTGTGAAGAGACGATATACGAGGGCTAAGCCCTAGGCGTGATAAGATTAAGACAAATGCTATTGCCAGTGAGGGGTTTACGCTAGAAGCTGTTACACGCCACCTCCCCTTACTAAGTGACAAACTACCATCTCCCCTGAAATAACCAGTCACTAGCTCCCATAGCATCTCATCCGGCAATTGAAATAGCTGCGGTGAGACGAACTTGTGTTCGCCTTTGCGAGTATTCCTCCCACATAACTGCTCTATGGCATAGATGAGTGCTCTACTAGATATGTCTACTTGTAGACCGTGATGCAGGGATGGTTTCATGGACGAATTGAGGCCCAACGAGGTGGCGATTCTACCTGTATCCTCTGCCCACGGCCGTTTATTAGTATCATTGAACATCCACCGAGCTGCCGTCCGGTGCAAACTTCCCTCAGCAAGATAATATCCTAGAAGCCTTACAAAATCTGATGTCATAATATCTGGAATTCGTTTTAGGGTTTTATGTGAAGATGGATAAGAAGGCATAGTTAGCTGAGGCTTTGCCCTAGGGCTAATCAGCTGTAGCTTATCATGTCCATTTAAGGCTCTAGCCTCTTTTAAAAGGACTCCGTCATCATTCGCTACTGGTATTTTATGGTCACCGGTAACTGCCATTGGTAGATTTATTCCCTTGGGCAAGATGGTTACCATATCTCCACTATAAGCCCGCTTCATAGTATCAACCACCTCATGGAAATCCCCATCTCCTCCCAAAACCTCATCCCCCATGTGGATATCTTCGATATTCTTCAGCCCGACTGAGGTTAATACTGGAGTCCCTTTAGCCAAGCAATAGGGGTTCATCCCAAGCTCTCTAATGGTATTGAGCCGGTAGAGGCACTCTTCTACGGTCTGGCCGGGGAAACCAATCAGGCAATAAAAGGTAACATGGTGCCGGTCCAGACCATTAGACCTCATCATGGCAGCCACCCGGCGCACATCATCCTCGACAGCCATAGAATCAAAGGCGAAGCGCCATGTGAAGATACGGAGCCGGGAGTAGAGCTGGTAGTGTTTCTCCTGAAAGAACCTCACGTCGAACCCCGAGTTGATGTCAATTTTCCCGGGAAAGTTGACCATTTTGTTGACCACGAGCTCCTGGTGGTCCCAGCTGGTGGCCAGGATGTTATTATCCCCTATCATCGGCGCCAGTGGGAAGTCATCATACTCAATAGAAACGGGCTCCACCTTCTTGACCCCACAAAAGGCACAGTGATGTGGGCAGCCGCGGCTGCTGAATGTCATTTCATAGTCACCGGGTATCCGCTCGAAGCGGTCATCCAATCCGTAGTGAGGTTCTATCCCGGTCTGTTTATGTATGTATGTATGCATGAAGGTGGCTGCCGGCCCGCCTATCTCTACCTCTTTGCCCCAGTCCAGGACCTGGTTAACCTGACGTATCAATGTCGGCAAATCCCAGGTAAAAATACAACTAAAGTAGAACTTGTCAGCCTCCCTCATTTCCATTGGATTCCAATGTCCTGAAATAACCTCATCACCACAGAACCGGTGGTACCGGGCGATCTTGTCGCAGGCGAGATTGTATATCCGGTCACCGGGCTTCATGCCCCGGTATGAACTATTGATTACAGCTACTCTCATATCTTCATCCTGTATGAGCCCCGGGGCTGCTTCCGGCGGCGGTTATCGTTACGGGGGCCATATTTAATATTCATCTGGATAACCCTCTCGACCTCGGCTTCTGTAGGTTCCCTCATGATCTGCCAGACACCCCGAGCCTTCCGAACGTCACCGAGTCCCATGTCATACACTTTGATACCGATGGTTCGGGCAATGTCCTCCGGGCAACCCTCTCGACGGGCAAGCATACCAATGACCACATCTATGAACTCATCACGGCTATACTCGGGGAAATGAGGATGAAAGGCGAACCTTGATAGAAATTCCGGGCTCATCTTCTTCGAGCTGTTACAGGCAGCAATAACAGTGGTCTCCAGGATGATACCCCTGGTCTTACCACTCTTGGTCTCAAGTATCTCTCCCTTCTCCATAAGCCCTAGTAAGACCGAATATACATCATGTCTCATTTTATCCGCCTCATCGAGCAGTAGAACATTGGGATGTAGCTCGAAGAGTACCTCACTCAACCCGGCGGCTGATGTCCTCGACCCAAAGGCTTGGTAGGAAGAAGGCACTATTGACCTTATGCCATCTAAGATAACACTCTTGGCACATGCGGGTGGCCCTTCAAGCATGAAGTTAATCTTGCGCCGGGAAGCGAGAGCCTCCGCTATAGTCAGTTTTATATCATCAAAGCCCACTATCAATTCTAGAGCCTCCGTAACTTCACTTACTGAAACCGCTTCAAACTGTCTCTCCATTGATTCAGCCCAGACAATATTTCTTCCTTTATCTGTCAGTATGTATTTGGTGATTGTACGATCCCGGGTAGAGACACAGACATAGCCTTGGTCCACGAGGCGTTTCACGTCATCCCTTGTGGCGCCGACGGCATGGAATTCCCAGTGACGCATATTCGGGGGTCGCCGTGTATCATTCTCTCGGTCAAGAGCCCTCCTCATTATCTCTATATCAGTCAAGGTACCTCCTTATGACGAAGTCCGTAACGGAATATCCGTTACAATGTTTAAGGTATCTTGTGCAGGCGGCGGTAACTGGTTCCAGTTACCTCCACCGTTCTTCCCTGGCACATACCATATAGCCTATCTACAGTGTCCACACCCATGAGCTCGTTTAGACCACCCTCACCATGCAGAGGGAGACGGGTGTTCATCACGACAGGCAAGCCAGCCGCTACCCTCTCATTGATAATATACCAGTAAGTCTCCCGGGTAAAGTCCGAAGCCTTCTCTTTGCCAACATCATCCAGGAGCAGAAGGGGTTTGCCTGTCAACTCGCGGTAGACCTCTTCTTCTCGCTCGTGGACATTATCCTCCTTGCGGATACCGTAGGTCGACCGAATACGCCTGACGAGGTTGGGCCCGCTGATGAACCGAATGGGGCAAGACCTCTCAGACGGTTCGCCCATCCAGTTATCGAAAATAAGGTTAGTAATGCACGCCATCAGGGTTGTTTTCCCGACTCCAGGCTCACGAGAATATAAAACCAAGGAGCCCGACTCCTTTGCTCTATCTAGGTCGAACCTAGCTGCCCAGTCCTGGCAAAGCTTCTGTGCCTTCGGATTATAGCTGGTATCGAGGTTGCTGAACTGAACATTCTGAAGGTGAATGGGCAAGCCGCTTTCCAGACGCCATTGTGTCCTGAGTGCCATCCTTTTGGTCTCGGACTGCTCTTCGTGTCGCTTTCTCTCTTCGGCCTCTCTCTTCTCCTGGCACTGGGGGCACTCTTGGGTCCGATATTCCTTCGGCGGGTTATAGTACCGATAGATGGTTACCTCACCCTGAAACTTGGCCCCACAGCTCCGACACACGCACTCTTCAGGTCGTTCCTCGACCTTCGGTTGGCTCGGGAGCGTCTGGTCGGATAACGTCCCACCCCGGCCAGGCTGACTCTCCTGAGCTCGGCGTAGTATCTCCCCGATTGGCTCTATCTCTCTGTCCTGCTCTGCCATCTGGTCCTCCTTCTTCAATAAATCTCTCCAAGATAGCCTGTACGTAAGGCCATCGGCGCTTATTTACAGGTGCGTTCTTAAACGCCTGCTCCACCCAATCTATCTTGCCCTGGTGACTTTCATAGTATTCCAAAAACTCTCTCATCCTATCGGCGTCCATAGGATTGAGCAGGCCAATATATTTCTCGTAGCATCTTGAGAGTTCTTTAGTCAATGTAACGGAATTTACGTTACCACTTTTTCTTCTTTGTGCCTGAGTAACGGATTTAACGTGACAATCTTGAGCCTGAGTCTCTTCCTCTGCCTCTAACTCTAACTCTAACTCTTCTTCTTGGGGAGGGGAGGGGTTCTTTTCTGCTTCTCTTTTCTTAAAGTCTCGAAGTTCACGTTGCCGTCTCCTGCGGTCCTCTTTTGTATCGGTGAGAGCTCTCTGCCGCTCTTCATAGTGCAGCACGTATAGAGTATTTGAGTCCCACTGTAGGCTGCCAGCGTTGACCATTTTCTCAAGCATCTGAGCAAAGATGGCTTTGTCAAGTTCCTCAAAAATCTTGAGGCTCTTCATTATTTCGGCCAGGGATAAGGGGGAGCCAGAGTCCGCCAGAGCACCATCAAGCTTGCCCGTGCCATCTTTGTGTTGGCACTCATGGCATAGGCTGATCAGTCGCCACCAAGCGCCCTGCTCGGCCAGCGATAGCCGGTCCATCTTGATATCACCTAGCCAGTCGGTCCACATCTTAAGCCAGGGTCTATCTTTTGACATAGAACTCCGTCACGGAAAATCCGTTACTTCTTGCTGCCATCAGTGCCAACCACCAATAACGGGGTCATAAAACATTGCATTAGCCACTTGATGGTTGTTCTTCTGTGTCACGGATTTCCTGTTACACAAATTCTCTAGGCCCACCTTCTCTACTACCGTCGGGAAGTTAGCCTTGAGATGGGTGAGCAACTTTTCTACCTTATCCCACGGTGGTTCGGGCAAGCCTTTATGGTAATTGTCGGCTCCGACCTCGATAATATCGGGATTGATCTCAACTATCCAAGACAGCATCAAGTCCAGGTCGAAGTCACAGATGGGTTCAATGCTGAGGAATTTCTTGGCATAGTCAATCGCCCGCATCGCCATGTAGCGGTACATGGGAGCGGGCGCTCTGGTTAGTTTATAGTCCCGGTTGGTTTCTATCGTGGAGCCAAGGTAAATGTTCTCTGGCCAGTGAAGGTTCCAGTGCCCGTAGATGGAGGGATTCTTACTACAGAATAGGAAATTGACCGCGGACTGCTCCTGGATGATGCGGCAGATGTCGATTATAATGGGACGGCTGGCGAAGCAGATATCTCCCATATAGCCGACGAATACGAAGTCGCCGGGCTTGAATCTTCGCCCGAACTCTTCTCTAACCATGTGGGGAGAAAAGCCGTCCTTATAGCGCGGAGAGTGCTTTAAGCGGGTAGTTGCGAGCCTCCTGGCATTACAGTAGGTACACTCGAAGAAGCATCCCACGTGGCAATTCCATGTCCTCATCGGTCTCCCACCGACATGAAACATACGACTTCTGGGCTGAACGGTATCTCCAGTCATAAACACCCCTTTCTCAAGATGACAAGCTATCCAGTTGGTTCTAGTGGAGCAAACCGGTCCTTCAAAGTCAGAAAGGCTTGCCATGCAGGGATTGTCATGTCGTTACGGGTACCTCCGCCCAGCTCAACGTATATATCATGAGGCTGTAGCTTGCAAAGTTTCCAGATTAAAGGCTCAAGGTGAAGATAATCGGGTACCTCGGCTTCGGTGACGTTATCCCATTCCGCTCTCGGCTTTACCGGAGCCTTTGTAGGGGTCTCTTGTTTATCGCCTTTACCCGTGGATGCCTTTGGCCCTTGCGTGATGAGTGGTGTCTTACCCGAGGCCCGTAGAAATCGGTCCATCATCCTGGCTGCGTACTCACCAGGAATACACAGGGTAAGGGCATTTCGCTGTGACTTACTGAGTCCCTTCTGGAAAGCGAAATCGTCTTCCTCATAGTGGTGACCAGTAATCTCGCCGGTGACCTCGACGTCGTTGACCTTCATCATCTTGGGCTGGTGACAGCCACCGAATACGGTAAAGTTCCGTTTCAGGTCGGTGGCTCGGATAACAAAGCGGAGGGCCGTGTCAGTTTCAGTGATAATCGGAGGGTCAAGGATGATGTTACCTCTGGAGCGGGCTACTTCTCGGGTGCCTACCCAGGACAGCTTGACCTTGCGCTCTTTCTGTTTGGTCTTGGGGTTTTTACGCCAGATCTCGTAGACATACTCTTCGATGGTCTCCCCGGCGAGTTCAGCGATAATCTGGGAATCATCTTTCTGCTCAATATCGTGGATTTGTGCGATCATGCCGGCAGTAAGTTCATCCATGAGTCACCTCCGCTGGCTCAGCGTGGCTATTTTCCAGCTCTGCCTTGAGCAGCTCCACGGCTTCCTGAAAGACCAGAGCCACAGAGTAGCGTCTACCCGCTTCGTCAGCACGGCGCTTTGCCTCAGCCTTTACCCAGTCGTGAAGATCAATCGGCATGTCCGAGATGCAGATTACATTGCGATGTGTCATAATCCCTTTCTCCCTCCAATTTCCATAACTCCTTCCTTAGAATACAAACTTACCAAGGACCAATCCTAAGGCGAACGCCCCCAGTCCCCAAAGAAACCAAAGGGCGGTAGCCACCTTGCCCCGGGTAGGAAACTCAGGCTTCGGTGGGTAATCCCTGGACTTTGTTCTTCGATACCACTCTTTCATGATACTTGCCTACGCCAACGGTGGCATCCCCGGAAGTTGAAAATATTCCATAGGGCACCCCTTTCTCCTCAGGTAGCCTCGGCTTGTACGATAGGTTGTAGCCGAGGCTACCGGGTTAACTTATCTTCTGCCTGTCATTTGGTACCGCATGTCCAGGTCAAGCCACATCCGGGTAGCCAGTCCCATAGCATCGCCAACATTTGGGAAACAACACCACATGTTCTTCACCCAGGGCTGATGTATCATAAACTTGTTCGCAAGAGGAGGTGAGAACAGTTGGTACAGGTTCTCCAGACAAATGTCCTCCATCTGCTGGTTCAGTTCTATGACCCTTGGGCTTTCTTCACCTTCCAGTGACCGTACCTGATAATACTCGGTGTAGATGTCATCCAGATTCGTGTTGAAGGCGGAATATATCCCGCCAGTCAAGAGAGAAGGGAGACCTGCGCCGGTACTGGCAAATATAGCCCTCCGGCCAGTCATGTTTTTATAGGTCCGGTTGCGCCTCATTGGTCCGATTGCATTCGCCTCAACAGCCACGATTTCCAGGTCAACGCCTATCCTTTCCCACATCGCCTTGATAACGGAACATTCTTCAACAAATCCCGTAGTTACCGCAATCTCCAAATTCAAACCGTCAGGATAGCCAGCCTCGGCTAGCAGGCTCCGCGCCTTATCCGGGTTGTAGACAAAAAGCTCCTTGATAGTCTCGGGAAGTTCCTCAAAGGGACGCCATGCCGGTCTTCCCATTGGAGCAGACAGGTAGCGGACTATCACGTCGCTACGTGTCCCCGGATATATTTGACACCACTCTTCAGAATCTATCGCCGCCTGGAGAGCCTGCCTGACCCGCAGGTCATCAAGGGGTGGAACCTCCAGTTTCATGCTGATTACCAGACCAGCTTCATCGGAGGCGGGTGTGAATCTGAGGCCAGGGTTTGTTGCCAATAGATTATCCCTCTCTTCCTCAGTTACTTGCGTGCGTGGAGCATAGTCTATCTTTCCGGAGCGAATGGCAGCCGTGGAGACGGAGCTGTCAGGTATGACGAGAAAGTTCACCCCCTGTATGTAGGGGAGCTTGTTGCCGGGCAGCAACTCATCCTCTCTCCAGTAGCTCGGGTTAGCCTCGAATGTGAAACTGGAATCGTTGACGTAATCCTTCAGTATGTAGGGCCCGGTACCAATGGCGTTCTTCCAGTCCTCAAGCCCCGTCGGCCCATAGGTATCCAGTATCTCGCGGGGATAGATGACGGCACTACGGGTACTGACAATGGTATCCAGCTGTTCTCTCAACGGCTCACTGTATTTAAAGATAATGGTCCACTTGTCCGGGCACTCAACTGACTCAATTGTAGAATAGCCTAACATATAGGTGTAATACTGTGGGTCCGGCTCCGTGAAGCCGCTGCCCGTACCCCAGTGACGGTCAAAGACATACTTGACATCGTAGGCAGTCATTTCCCGCCCGTTCACCGGTGGTATATTCTGGAAGTGGATTCCCTGGCGGATTTTAATGGTGAAAGTCATCACGTCCGGTGATATCTCCCAGCTTTCCGCAAGGTACGGGCAGCGGTCCTTTAATACCACCCTCCAGTGCCATTTAGGGTCATCATAACTGCTAACCCATTCCCCCGTACCGGGAAGGCTCTTGGTGTAATCACCCAGGGACAGGTGCTCGTAGACACCCTGCATGAATAATATCGAGGTGCCACCAACCCAGCGGATGGGGTCAAAACCGGTGTCGGGTCCATTCGCAGCCGACATTACTATTGTCCCGCCGTATTGCGGCTCCTCCATCATCTTACCGACGGAGTTCATCACCATCTTTGGCCCGGTGGTCTTTTCCGGCACCGTTGCTATGGGTCCAGTGGTTTCCCCCTCTGTCTCTGTAACTTTACCGGTAATTGTGGTTCCCTCTTCTGCCTTTTTCGCCGGCTGACAGGATGTCATTACCAGTGCTGCCACTATCAGGCAACTCAGAAATAGCCATGTAATCTTTTTAATCACGGTATCCTCCTCATTATTCACGTTTAATTTCGTGCAAGATAAAGTATTTTGCTTGCCAATGTGGAAACTTCTTATATTTATCACCTCCACTATTACCTGCCATATACTTTTAGCCTCCTTCTCGAACATACTTTATGAGTTGGCTAGCCATCGGCATATATAAAGGGTGGATTGGCTCCCCTACCTTTGTCTTCTTGATGCAATACACCGGATTTCCGATCAGTGCCAACACCTCTTTCGGCCTGGTACCGGCGTTTCTTCCTTCATTACCCCAACCTACCATGACTTTGGTTGAAAGCCGACGCATCCGCTTAATGGCGGTGTCATTCGGGCCATTCGGAAGCTCAGGGGATGGATTATGCCAGAGAGCATACGGGTTAGCCGTGACAAGAGAAAATAGGTTCCCTGCGAATATACCGCCAAAACCCCAAGACTTAGCCAACCCAATCAGACGGCGGATAGTTGGGTCGTCCTTAATGTCATTAGCGGTTGATGGATTAAGCCCGATGAAGAACAGTTTGTCACCGCTCGGTTCCCAAACTCTCCATAGTGCATACCGGAAGCGGCGATTCTCGTCGCTGAAGACAGCTCCGCTTATGCCTTCGCCAATATTCATTTCGTTTAGGCTCCTCTATTTTACGGGTCAGGTATATACGATTCCAGATGGCTCTCGCATCTACAATCCGATTTTCTAGGATGAGCTTTACATTGATGTCCCCATTCTGTATCTGTTAAATCTCTCCTTATTTCTGCATCGGGGAATATACAACTACATTCGTCACAAACCCATATTCTTTGAGGGTTTTCAGGCTTATTTATACCATGTGGATGCTCATGTTTGGGATAATTTAATTCCATTCCGTCTCCCTCTTGGCACAGGCCGGCACCTCTTGCTAGTGCGGTCAACCCCTAGACAACCGCTTCGCATTATATACTCATGGATTGTCTGACACCAGCAAGAGCCTGTACCGGCAATCTAGCGTAATATTACGCACCGATTACTATCGTAAACCAACGGTTGGGGTTTTGTCAAGGGGTTAAACGGGGAAATATCGGGGAAATAATTGGTCAGCTCTGAAATAAAAGGCCGAGGCTCTAGGAGCTGAAAGTAGAGCCTCGGCAAGGAAGGAAGTGACCAAATAGGCATATAGGGACTGGACTATATGCCTATTTTGAGGAGGGCTGTTCAGGCGACAGACTAACTGTAAACCAACGGTTGGGGTTTTGTCAAGGGGTAAAACGGGAAATATTTTACCGAAATTCGTTAGCCGATGGGTTGGGCTTTCATATCGAGGTAGGTGCTCAGGATAGCAATAACCTCCTGGACACTGAGGTTCTGCTCCTCAGCCATCTGGTTGATGAGATCCCGCCCGATATGCTTCACCACCAGGTAACCGGTGGCGATATCCTCTAGCTGTGCCGGGTTTAGTGGGATGGCGTCTAACGGGGGCTTAATCCAGTCGGGTATTATGTCGCAGGCTGCCTGCTTGAGCGTGAAGGCGCTGCCATGCTCGGCCAGGTCGGGTCGGTTGCGGAGGGCGTCCAGCACATAGACATCCCACAGTGTCCGGGTCATGGTCCACATTTCACCCGGGGGGTACTTCTTTAGATCATTGAGAGCGGCATCAACCCGCCCTCTCCAGATTCCGAGCATGTAGATCAAGCCGATCAGAGATAGACATCCCGAGACGGCTCCTACAATACTGGCAACATCTTCCACTATTCCCCTCCAGGGTACGGCACGGTTAATGGGGGGGGGAGGATTAAGGCTTCCGGTAGATAAGTTGCTATGATGGAATGAGCCACCAACGGAGCTAGCGGCGGTTGTATAGTGAGCGATAACGGGTTGTCAGTGCTGTATAGAACACCGTCCAGCAACCACCCTACGAATCTATACCCGGGCCTGGGAACGGCGAGTATAACTACTGTATCCCCCTCATCGTACTCGGACTGACGCTCGCTAGGTTGTACGAAAGTAACTCCTCCAGTGCCCATGGGACTGTTACTAACTTCCGATATGTAATACTTCACCGGAAGGCTAGGGGGTGTAGGGGGTGTAGGGAGCGGAGGAAGAGCAAATTCTGGCGGCAGGCCGGGCGGAGGAAGAGCAAATTCAGGCATAACTTCAAGCATACTCAGGAATCCCATTGGGAACTCGGCTATCGGGTAGCCCATCTGGTCAAAGACTCCCAGCAAGATGGTATAGTTGACGGCGGAAAACCCAGTGGTGTTGTAGTTGACCGGGATTTGTAGTATCTCAAATGGTTGAAGAGTTTTCCCGCCCTGGGCAACGTTGAACTCTTGTCCGGCGGGACCTCGCAGTAGCAGTCGAGCCTCAGTATAAATAGGAGCGGCACCGAAGGTCGGCAGGCTGACACTACCCGACCAGGTATCACCCACATTGATCTGGGTAGGCAGATTAAGAGACGGCATCCCCAGCTCTCCCCGTGTGGGGGCAACAGGGACAACCGGCGGTGGGACTGTGGGCGGTGTCGGCGGTACCGGGCCCAATATTTCCCTGATTAGCAGGCGAGCCGAAAGCGTCCGAGCCGCTATCAGAGCGCCGGTCGCCGAGTCATAGACCTCAGCAACCACCGCGTAGTAACCGGACGGCAACCCCTGTGTTCCGAGGCGCACATTCAGGGTATTGGGTACCTGCGGGTGAGCTGATATATTCTGGTTGGTCTGAAGCGGACCATAGCTTTCTCCAGTTGGTGCAACTAAGTAAAAGATGGTATCGAATAATGTGGAAGCATCCCCAGTGTTCCTCCATGTCATTACGCCAGATGCCTGCTGCCCGGGGTTAATCTCTGGAGGGATGAACAGGAAATTATCTATGACAGCCCGTGCCAGAGCTGGCACCCGCGGCGGGGCTGACACTCCCGGAGCTTCTGGGAAGGGGTAGTATGGGATACCTGCTGCCGGTGCCGCTGCCGATGGGAAGGTAACGACTACCGCGGGTGCGCCGACGGTAATAACTGGCTTGAACTCGATAGGCTCCTGCGGGGGGACAGGTAGACTCTGCCGGGTTCCATCGGGGAGCCAAGCTTGAATCCCACCTTCGAAGGGTATTCCCACGACCAGCGGCGGCCTGGTCGACTCGGCCATGGGCGGGAGCAAAAGAACGGGGTCTGGTAATGGAGGGCCGGTCGGCAAAATCGGTGGAGGAAAAGCCTGGGCGTAGACGTTATACTGACCATCCTTCTCGGCGATGACATTAACGGTGTAGTCCCCGGAAAAGGGAGAGGCAAAGGTATCGAAGGAGCGCACCTGGGGATCATAAGTCGGCCCCTCGAGAAAGACGCGAATATACGCAGGCACACCAAGACCGAAAGCCGTGAATCTCCCGCTTATGAGCAGGGGTAATCCCGCCTGCACGCTTGTCTGTTGCCTCAGTATAGATATGCTGAGTCCCGGTATACTTACTGCCATCGTGCTCTCCTTACCTTACCGTGCCTGTAATGGTGCCGTCCACGACAATAGCAGTGCCATCGGTAGACCTGACATCGATCCGTATCGAGGAACCACCCGGTAGGATAGTACGCTCCCAGGGCAAGGTAAGAGGTGTGGAGGTCTGCCTGTCCGTGGGAACCTGCTGGTCGACGTTAGCCAGAAATACCCGGTACCTGGTCTTCTCATCGTTGTCAGAAAGCAGGGAAATCTCGTGCAGGTCACCGGTATAGCCAATGGGGACCAACCAGCCTACCAGCTCAACCCAATCTAGGTCAGTACCTGAGTAGCGGTTGACCTTCAGGACGGGACCACCGTATAGCAGCTGGTAAGCCTGCTGCTCGGCTACTTCCTCCTGCGATGGCAGAGGTGGCCTCGGCGACACAGGCATCGGCGACATACGCTTTTCAGTCTGCTCCACTTCTACCAGTGGAGAGCTAGGTCGGGTTGGGAGTTGAGGCTCCCCATCAACGATCTGCTCATCCGTTGGTATTAGCTGTTGGAGTTCGCTACCCATAGGTCAACTCCTTTTTACTCGTGTTCGTAGCCGACTGTGATGTAACAAGTCGCTTTAATCAAGTCGGAGTCGACCAACATAGCACCCAGACACTTCACCCCCCTGAGGTCCTCTTCTCCCCAGGTGATAATATCTCCCGCCTCGACTAGAGCCCGGAATCGATCAATCACCTGAGCACCAGGGGCATCCACTCCAACGTAGGGTGCAGGGGTGAAGCTATCTTGAATAGTGATGGCGCAATCACCAGCACCCACCTGATTATCAATCGTCAGGGACTTGGCCTTGACGACGGCATTGCCCCTCTCAGCAGCTATAGCCTGTGCGGTGGTATGTGCAGTAACTACTAGACTTGGCATCTTATAACCTCCTTACCACCTTAGGTAGTTGAAATATCGGATGACTTTTGCTTTGAGCTTTTGGTCATCGGTGGGCTGCGCAATTTCCCTCATCAGGCACTTATTGATGGTCAGACCTACGACAATCTTCTCAAAGTCCACTCCGGCAAGGACATAGAGTCTCATGATAAGTGGAGCCAGGTCCTTGACGAAGTAGAGCTTGATGCGCGGATCTTCATAGGGGCTGTCCTTCGGCTGACGAGCACCCAGGTACATCCGGTCCGCATTGGTCAGGTCGGGATACATCTGAGCATATTCCAGGTTATGGATGCTCTTGCCGGCGGGAAGATACCAATGCGAGAGAAAATTACCGGGCTTGAACCCCAGAAGCACCTCAAAGAGCGTGTTCTGGTTCTCCGGGTAGATACTCTCCTGGAAGGCACCTGACCCGTTGGAGAAATCTACGTCACGATAGAGGGTGCCCACGGCCCCTGTTGGGAGTATGTAGGACCTGTCATAGGGCACCTGGTTGACCGCATCAATGCGGAAGGTTTTTTCACGAATAGCGTTATGAGTGGAAGGCCAGTCACTTGCGAAAGAGACTAGATATCCTTCCTGCAGCAGCTTCGGTGGGATAACCAACGAAAACTGCGCTCTCGGTACGAGCTCTAACATCGCTCACCTCCTTTGCCTCTCTCCTCTCAAGAGAGAGCAATGTTCTTATTTTATTGTGGCTTATGGATTACGAGTCAAGTTGAAGCATGATGAAACAACTTCCATAAGTATTAAGAGTGGCGTCAAGCAAGTAGCCTACTCTCTGATAACCCGCGGTGGGGTCAGCCGCCCAGGCTGAGACGATTGCGCCGTCAATTGCGGCGAATACGTCCCGATAGTTTGCACCATAGCCAGGGAGTCTCTCATCCGCCCAGCCCCCGGGCTGAATCCAGGCAGGACCTCCTGTTTGCAGCCAGAAAAAGTAGTCATTGGCCATATTTACGTGTGATAAGCCGATAAATGACCTGTACCTCGCAGGTACAATTCCGGAATTGCCCTGAATGACCTGGCTATAGGGGCTGGCGCATATCCCAACCCAAGAAGTGGTGAGAATCGCCTGTATGAGCGGATTGTCCAGGTAAACCCGGGTGTATAGAGCCTCAGATGCATCCGATGCTACGACATAGTAACCGGAAATAGGGTCGGCAGCGGGCAATGATTGGAGATAGCCACCCTGGAAAAAGTTTGCGGCTCGGCCAGCTCCTGCCTCATCGAGGTCGACGTATAGGGCTCCTACCGCTGCATCGGCAACTGGGTGGCCATTGAAACCATCTTCGTCGAGGTGGCCGGCCACGCCGGAAGCATAGTTACCATTAGCCAGCAGTCTGGCAGCGGTCGCTTCGGTGATCGCTTCACCAGCCTTACAATAGCGGAAAGTCCGGCCGTACTCTATTCTCCTGGTGCCGATCTCAAACTTCTGGGTTGCGCTTGCTTCGGTAATAAGCTGGTCGGACTGGCCAGGGATTTGTATGCCCGGGAAGTCCATCCTGGCCCATTGCTTGCTCCCAAATCCATCTAGCCGGGAAGGTTCTCTTCCAAGAGCTATGTCTCCCCGTACTCTTGGGGCGTATATGATATTTTTCCTCACGGTATTCCTCCGAGATTAAATTTGACTGTTTCCCCACCTCGACTCACGCCGATAACTCGGCAGCGCGGGGGCGTCAGCTTCCGACAGCCGGCGGTACATCCTGCCGCAAAATCTTACGGGGTGTTCAGGTTTCTCAGGTTCTTGGCCATCTTGATAAAGATGCCCAGTGGCCGCATCTCATCCGTCCCGTTATTGAAGTAGTTGACCACGATCTTCCCGCTCTGCTCGGGAGGCAGTGTCCACGGCTCTTTGAGCTCAATGATGACGTCCCCTTGCTCGATATGAACCTGCTCGAAGTCCAGGGTCTGGATATCGAACGGCTCCGTGTTCATCGTGATCTGGAGGGCGTCGATGACTGGGGTCTCGGCCGGGTTGTACATGGCCAGATACACTAACGCCTCTTCCTCACCCATGGTCTGCTCTTGGGCGGCCACGGCGCCGGTTAGATCCTCGTAGAACTCCTCAGTATTGTTGAGGGCGGCCATGGCGACGGTGATGTTTCTCACCCATGTGGTTCGGCGGGTCTGAACGGCCCCATCGGGGTCCTGGAACTGCCGGGCCATCATGAGGGTAAAGTCCAGCTCATTACCGCTTGCCAGGGCGCCTTTGAAACCCTGCTTGGTGTTGACGTTGACCATGCGGATAGCGTCAAAAAGGGTTACGGCGTCCTTTGCGTAGATATCGTGGATGAACGGGTTCTGCTGGACCAGAATGGTATCCAGCTCGTCAGTGAAGATTCTGGCGTCGAGGAAGGACATCTTGGAAAGAGTATAGCTCTTCCCTGCGATGGTGATTTCCTCTTCAGCAATGTAGTCACTGCGAAGCTGTTCTCGGGTGCCTTCTTTGTATAAGCCGGCATCCATCATGACTTGGCGAACTTTTCTTTCTCTAGCCAATTTATAAGCCCCTCCTTTCTGCGATTCGCTTCCGCTGTGCCATGGCTGGGGGGACAAAGTCAGCCCCCGCAGGCGCAGGCGCAGGCGCCGGTTGTGGTGCCCCTAGAGCCTGGGAAGGTCGGGGCAGTCCGGGTGGGATGAGCAGGCTCTCAACCTGCCCGAGTACCTGCTGCAGGTTGGCAGGCATCAACGATGGCGTTGGACGTGCTGCTGGTGCTGGTGCCCCGGGGAGCGGTGGCACCCCGGAGATCATGGCATCCAGTCCTTGACTGGCTGCTTGAGTCATTCCACTGCCAAGGGTCTGGATGGCTTGGCTGGTTTGCTCTCCGACCTGCTTAACGAGTGTCAGGGGAGCGGTGAATGGGTTAAATTGCCCGTTTGGCATGTTTCTTTACCTCCCTACAAATTGTTGGATTTCTCGTCTCAGGCCATCGCCCGTTTCGACCACTCCGTCGATAGCCCCTTTGGCCGTGTTAAGTGCTCCCTCTACCGCGTGTCCCACACCGGAGACGACTGAACCTACCAGCAAATCAGGAGGCGGAGGGATTTCTGCGTAATTGGCTGGTTTGGCGATGTCGCCCTCGATGTTCTTGGCAGCTCGACCTGCCTCCGTCAGAACGTTGCCAACCACCCGAAATGGAGTCCGGGCGACCTGGTTTGCGAGGTCCGCCACCGTGTCGATAGTCTCCAGGGGGGTTGGGAGTTTCCCAAATCCTCTTGCCATGTGAGGTCCTCCTTCTCGCAGATTTGGCGATTAAAATAAAAAGAGGCGAGTCACCTTTGTGCGGTGACCCGCCTCGATTTCTCTCGCCAGCGAGTTTATCCGATAAAACTATACATAGACTACAGGGATTTGTCAAGTGGTCTAAGGAGAAATTATCAAATCTCTCCTCTTTTTATGATAGGTCAAGTTGACGCCGTCCATACGGTGGGCTACAACTATGATCTCCATTCTACCAAAGCCAAATG
>Ga0210003_1001026_pt1 | contig 24815 bp, 29 predicted proteins | sample LantaG_FD_182804 | JGI IMG/M metagenome (GOLD analysis project Ga0210003, IMG submission 182804) | Deep subsurface microbial communities from Baltic Sea to uncover new lineages of life (NeLLi) - Landsort_02402 metaG (SPAdes) (version 2) | ecosystem: Environmental > Aquatic > Marine > Oceanic >... | reverse complement strand
GGTTGAGAATAGTAGCCTAGAATATGGTGTTGATGACTTGAAAACAATTTATCAAGGTTATAAATAATATAATGGCAGATATAATTTACATATTAAACGGCAAAGAAGTTTCAGCTAGCAAGTTAGAAGGTTTGGCCAGAGCACTTGGAATAAGTGTACAAGAATTTAAAGACAGAAACAACGTAACTGTAAAAGAAGGCAGTGATGAAGACACTGGGCAAGTAAGCACCCAACCCAGTGCCTTTAGTCAGATAATAGATGGAAAGTCACCTGAAGATTTTCAAGAAGTTGCTGTAACGAAGGGTGTACCTGCAGTGACGGAAAAAGAAAACACACCCAGAAAAGAGGATCCAGACTGGTCGCGGGTTCAAGAAATAAATGGGGAGTTGCGGGATCCAAGCAATTTATTTCAAGAAACGGATCGTGCATACACTGCAGAAGAAGTGACTTCAGGATTGGAATTACAATTGGAAGATGCTTTATCGGTTTTAAATGGGATTGAAGACGGTGGTATATTTGGTAAAAATTACCGAAAAAAATCAGCCGCAAAAATCAAAGTAGATAACATTAAAAGCAGGCTTGCAGACATTGGGCAAAACGCTAAAATGGACATTGATAATCCATATAGCATTATAAACAAAGGAGAAAAAGAAGTTGAAGCTTTTTTAACTGAACAGTACGACGGTCTTGTTGTTAAAAGGACAGGTGTTAGAAATGCTTTAGATATATATTTTCCAGGTGCAGATGAACCTACGGAGTTAGACCTACAGCCTATAGATATATTTTCAAGAGAAGGCGAGAATGAAGCTGTTGATATTTTAAAAGCTCTAGATAAAGCTTATAAAGCTCAAGACAATAAAGCGTTAGTAGAAAACGGCATGATAGGTCTTGTCAATATAGCCGAAGAAACAAATAGCACTAAGACACTAAACACAGCTTTAAAAGGAACAGGTTATAACGTAGAGCTTAATGACGATTCTGGAACCTTAATGGCTGATGATGGTGGTATACTATCTGGGTTTGGTAACATGTATGATATATACAAAGATGGTGTTCTTGTAAAAGACGTTAACCCTGCTGAACTAAGACAATTTATTGCTAATGAATTACCTGAAGAAGCTCAAGGTATTATTGCCGAGAATTCTTACAAGGCTAATTCTGATTATCTAGAAGCTAAAACTATAGCTATAGAGAAAGAAAAAAAGGCTATACAATCTGATAGCTCATTAGATCTTAAGTACTTTAAAGAAAGATTTAATGAAGACTTAATAAAAATATTAGGTAATAAGTTAACTGAAGAAGAAAAAGAAATAATAAGAGATTACAACGGAGTTAAAGGCGAGAGAGAAACGTATATGTCTAAGGGCGGAGAGTATAGGGAGATAGCCGCTTCTCTCGATACTCGTCTGCAAGAGATGAAAAATCTATCTGGTTTACCTAAAAGCATTGGGCTTAAGATAATGCAAGCAGGAGGTAATCAGCTTATTAAAGAAATTAGAAACAGGGGTATACAAGAATTAAAAGGAGAAGAATTAACAAATAGATCTAGAACAATATCACAGCAAGTAATGGCGGCTAGAGATAAAGATCTTGTTAGGTTTGCTCAGGGGCTTGCTGGTATTGAGAAAAATATATTTGAAGCTGAAATAAAAAAAGAAGTAGAGGTTTTCACTCAAGTACAAAAAGAATTTCAAAACAGCTTTGACGCTGAGTTTAAAAAGCAGGCAAACAACTCGCCTGCAGGTACAACTATAAGTCTTGAATTTACACCTTCTGGTCAATCTATAATTGACATATCAAATGATAGAGATGATCTAACCAAAGAAGAAAAAGAGCAATTAAAACGATTAAATTCTAACATGTTTAGAATTCAAACCGATTACTCTAATCTACAGGTAGATAGATCTGCTACCATAAATAACATGCAACAAAGAGTAGCTGAGTTTCAAGCTAACAATCCAGCTGACGAGCAAGTGCTTAGAACCTCGATGGTAGAATATGGTTTAGGTGCTTTGATTAGGAAGGATGTTAATGACTCTTTTGCAGGGTTACTACTTGCTATACCTACGCTTGCTAATGCTGACTGGGCTATAGATCAACAAAAAAGACTAGATGCTAAGAATGAGTATTATGAGACCATGGGTACTTATAATGATGGTGACTTTCTCACATATGCTCTTAGAAGTGTAAGCCAACAATCAGGTAATATAACTTTAGCAATAGCAACAGGTGGCGCTGGTAGCGCTATGGGACTGTCTTCGGCTATGACAGCTAATGCTATTGGTGGCGTCTTTGGGCTTTCCTCTGGTACACAGACTTATCGTGACTTAAAAACTAGACAACAAATAAAAGGTACTGCAGACAAGCAGGCTAAGATAGCTTTAGAAGCGTATGAGTCAGGTACTATTGATCTTGCTCGTTACACTAGAGCTATGAAAGATATAAACCAAGCCAAAGCAATGTATGAGCTATCTGACGATCAGATACTAAACGCTTCCTTAGCTAACGGTATAATAGAAGGAACTGTTACTAGGTTTTTAGGTACCGCACCAAACACTATAAAACTTTTAAAAGATTTTAGATCTCCAACAAATGTTACATCTATTGCTAGAAACCTTAGGTTTGGAGAACTTGGTCCTAACAGATACGGTAAAATAGCAGATTTAATAGGTAAGCCTCTGTTACTTCGTGGTAGTGGAGAGGTCTTAGAAGAAGAATTAATATATGGTGGTCAGCAGTTTATAACTGAATATGGTATACTTGGCAGAGACTTAGATCTAAGCGCTTGGGACGATACAGCTATGGCAACTGTCCTTACATTAGGCGTATCACAAAGCCCAGGAATAGCTTATTCTGGCATGGTAAACTATAACGCTACAAAAAAGTTTGAGCAAGAAATAAACAGTCTTAGAATGTCTAACAATGAGTTAAGCACTTTAATACAAAGCTCTAAAATTTCTGAATCACAAAAAAAGTTATTAATAAATGATATAACTAAAAACCTTGAAGAGCAAGGATTAGAAGTAGATAAATTAGGTGTTCATATACTTGGACTGCAGGCTGACGACGTAAAGAGATTAGTTGCTACAGAAACTTTAAAAAGAGACGTGTTGCTTCAGGCTGGGGTTGTACCAGGTATGAACGACGTAGATAGAGCAGAAGCTATAAACCTACATAAAGAATCTTTAAGTAAAGAGGAAGCAAAGCTTTTTGATACTCAGTTAAGTGTTCTTGACAAGCAGATAAAAGATTTAAAAGACAAGCCAACAAGCACTAAGAAAGCCAAAGAAAGCTTAGGATCTTTGTGGACTAACAACGACAAGTACTTATCTAAAACAAACAAAGACGGTTACAACGAAAAGACTACTGAGGAAAAATTAGTAGCTGTTATAAATCAGGTTAGAGAAAGTGTTGGTAGAGCTAGCAAGAAAGCTGCTAAAGCAAATCCAGAAGTTGTTGAGATGGTTGAAAGTGAAACCATAGATGGTAAGCCTTTAAACAAGAAACAAAAAGAGGTAAGATACAGGGAGCTTGGTGATCAAATGGCATTGAATAGGTCAAGAGCTATATCCGTGGCTTCAGGTGTAAGCACAAGAGCTGAAACTATATTTGCAGATTTAGACAATGTAAATTACGCAGTATACACAACAGAAGATGAGCTGAGAGAAGTGTTAGAGGCTAATGGTGTAGAAACAAACACGCCTGAGTTTACAGAGGCTATTGAAAAGTTTAATAACAATGGAACGTATGGGGCTGTTATAGGTAACACTATAGTAACCCAAAATGCTGATCAAGCAAAAAAAGATATTGATAATGGTATCATACAAGCAGGTACAGTAATATTTCATGAATTCTCTCACATTGCAGATGACGCTAGTATAAAGCCTGAAAATAGAAAGATGTATGCTGAAAACTTGGCAGCAGCCGCGGCTAAATCAAAAAACAGAACTATCCAAGGTATAGATGCAGGTGTAAGAAAAATGCTAGACAATCTTTACAACAAAAATGAAGATGGAGAAAGTGTAGATGATAAAGATAAATTAACTTTTGAGAATAGCGAAAAGTATAGAGACGAATATACTAAAGTAATGCAAGAGAGTTTGTATGCTTATGAAGATGTAGTTCAAATAGAGAAAGAAGATAACTTGATGACTAGGATATTCAACGGTACAGATCCTAACAACTTAAACACTCCTGAAAAAGCTTTAGAATACTTAGCGGCAAACAATGCTGCATTTAGATCTGGTAAGATAAGCAAGAAGACTAAGAAAGCCATAAAAAACTTTAAAGGTAAAAACGTTAAGTTTTCAGACAAAACAACCGTGAATAAGTTGGCATTAGACTTTAACAAAGACCCTCAAGCTTTTATGGCGGGTAAGGATTACGGCGATTTGTTTATGCAGTTTCAATCTGTAGCGTTAGATGCTATGGGTTACGATGTTAGCAAGGGAGATATAGCAGCTGCTGATGCTATGGGTTATGTTGCAACTGAGTTTGAAAGCGTTATGAAAAACTACAAGCCAGTTAAAGATGGACAAAAAATTGCATTTACAACCTATGTTAACGCGGTGTTTAAAAGGGGTAGAGCTAATAAGTTTTTCAAGCAAGAACTAGGTAGTAAAGAAGGAAGAGTAACTATAACTGATGCTGGTGAAAATAGATTAGTATCAACTGATACCGCTGAGTCTGGACTAGAGCTAGAAGAAAGAAAAGCAAAAGAAGATAAGTCTAGAAGAAAATTAATAAACCCTTTATCTGCTAAAGAAATAGGTACAAAAAGAAAAGCTATAGAGGATGCGGTTGTTATAACTCCAGCCATGGCGCCTATCGCTGATTTTAAGAGCATATCTAAGGATTACGGAGGAAAGGTTGCCGGTATAATATTTGATGTCCCAGAGACTAAGATTGATGACGGTGCTAAAAACCTAACTTACGCTAAAAAAATAGTTGATGGGGTACCTGAGCCTTCTGAAGCTGGTAACATACAGGGATTATATTCAGATACACAGGTTCTTGCTAGAGATATTAGATTACTTCCTGATACAAATGTTACATCGGAGGAATCTAGAGTTGGTGAGCAAGGTGAAAAAGTTCCTGTTACTAGAGATGTACAAGGTAGATCGCTAGGATTACCTAATAGAATTATAAAGTATTTCTACGAAGACACAGGCAAGAGATCTAAGGGTACAACTTCGCAAACAAAGGTGTACAAAAAGAAAGCTAAGTTTGATAATCCAACTCCTCAAGTATTAAAAGAGGTTCAACGGGAAATGGGTATAACTCCAGCAGGACAGTTAAACCAATACAATAGAACAATAGGACAGTTCTTAAAGGGATTTGCTAAAGTAAAAGGATCCGTGGTAGCTGTTGCTGTTGCTAAAAATAAAATAGCAACACTAGATACAAAAACATCTAAAGGCGCTAAGCAAATAGAGGCTGATATAGGTGCTGGTAGATCTAAGTTGCAGCTTAGTGAAAAAACCAAACAAATATTTGCCAACCCTTTATTTGAGCTAGAAACAAAGGGTGTTGATGGGTTACTAAAATCTTATGGCATAGATGGCACGTTTAAGTTAAAAACAAGAGAAGACGTAGATGTTTATATTGCTGACATAAAAAAGAACTTGTTACCTTTGATGCCTAAAGAGTTTTGGTTTGGTAAGACTGGTGGTACTCAATTTACACCTTCAAACAAGGTTTTAGGTAAGAATGAAAAAGCTTTATACAAGGAATACTACAGGCCTGAAATGAAAAAGCTAGCGCTTGATGAAAATCAAAAGTACGGTGATCCAATTTTAGTAGATGGCAAACCTGTAGACTTTTCTAAATCATCGTATGACTCTTTGTTTAAAACAAAAGAAATTATACAAGCTAAAATAAAGTCTGGAGCAATAAAAGATTTTAATAAAAAAGTAGGTAAGATACATCAGGAGATGTGGTATAGGTTTAATGACGCTATACGAAAAGACAAAAACAACGCTAAGGTAATAGGTAACTATTTGAAAATGACAGGTAGTGATACTAGTCATTGGCATAAGATGGGCGCTCAGTTTGTAGGTTATTCTAACAAAATAACTGGCAACAGGTTTGAATATGAACACGCAATGCCTGCTACAGCTGCTTATTTATATTTACTAGACGTTTCATTATCAAAAACCGCTTTTGAAAGAGCTTATGATTTTGTTATTGATAACTACAAACTTATCTCCTTAGACAAGGCTATGGATGACAAGCTTACAGCTGTAGGCTTAAGAACCTCTATGCCCGAAGGTTGGAACCTATTAGATAACAAGTGGTACGAAAGATACTTTAGCGAATTAGTTGCTACTCAAGATGGAGGTATAGACCCAACAGGGCTTATCGGTCTTGATGGAAAAAACTTTCAAGAAATATATGGCGTAAACAATTATGGTAATACGTATGTAAAAGGTTTCAAGTCGGATGCTAAGTCAGAAATAACTAAAGATAATATAGCTGATAAAGCTATGGCTCGTGCTAGGAATAGTGTTCCTTACTCTGAGAAACCTAAGAAAGCTAGGGTATTTGATTTTGACGATACACTTGCTCAGTCTAATAGTATGGTCATAGTTAATAAGCCAAACCCTGAAGGAGGCTTTAGCGAAGGCACTACAAAGCTTAAAGCTATATTTATGGTTGGTGGCCCTGGTGCTGGTAAAACAAATGTAGGTAAAGGATTACAATTAGGTAGACGTGGTTATAAGGTTGTTAACCAAGATATAGCACTAGAAGCTATGAAGTCTGAAGCGGGGCTACCTGGTGATGAGTCTGGTTACACGGCAGAGCAAAGATCTATGAGATCTAAGCTAGGATTTGCCGCTAGAAAAGCCGCTACAGCCAAGTTTGACAAGTATTCAGACGCTGGAAACGGTATGGTTATAGATGGCACAGGAGCCTCATACAATGCTACTACTAAAAAAATAAAAGAACTACAAGACAAAGGTTTTGAAGTGCACATGGTTGTAGCTAACACTCCGTTAGAGACTGCATTAGAAAGAAATAAAGCTAGAAAAGAAAGATCATTACCTGATTTTGTGGTAAGAAAAACATACGATCAAGTACAAGAGAGTTTAGCTAAGTATAAGCAAGACTTTGGTGGTAGACTATATGAAATAAATACAGAAAATATACAGTACGGTAAGCCGCTACCTAAAGACTTCTTAGATCAAGTCTATGCTGGAATAAACTCTACTAAAGTAGAAAGAATAAATGCTACAGAGTTTGCTTTAGAAGCTGGTAACTTAGAACAACAAGGAGCTACATTTAATTTCTCAGAGTTTAGTAAAGTTATTGATGGTAAAAAAGGACCTCTGTTTGATGTAGCTAAATTCATAAGCGAAGCTGAAGGACAAAGAGACATGTTTGTTTTAACCGCTAGACCAGCAAACTCTGCGCCAGCTATAAAAGAATTTTTAGATGGACTTGGCTTAAACATACCTATAGAAAATATAGTAGGTTTAGGTGATGGCAAAGCTCAGGCAAAAGCAGATTGGTTTACAAAAAAATATAGTGAAGGATACAATGATTTTTACTTTGCAGATGATGCGCTTAAAAATGTTAAAGCAGTTAAAGATATATTTAATGTGCTAGACGTTAAGTCACAAGTACAACAAGCTAGGGTTAAGTTCAGTGAGAAAATGAGCACTGAGTTTAACGACATGATAGAGCGTAATAAAGGTATCAAGTCTCAAGCTACATTCTCTGATGTTCAAGCTAGACGAAGAGGTACTAACCAAAAGAAATATACATTCTTTATACCTCCATCGGCAGATGATTTTAGAGGTTTAACCATGTATACATTTGCTGGTAAAGGCAAACAAGGTGAAGCTGATCAAGAGTTTTTCGATAAAGCTTTAATAAAACCTTATCAAGCAGGTGTTGCTGCTATCAATAGAGCTAAGTTTAGAATTAGAACTGATTACGGTGCTCTAGTAAAGAACAATAAAAAAATAGCTAAAAGATTAAAGAACGAAGTTGCTGGAACCAATCACACTCTAGATGAAGCAATAAGAGTTTACTTGTGGAATAAAGAAGGATATGATATACCCGGCATGTCCAAGAGAGATGTTAAAGCTTTAGTTGATCACGTTGAAAGTGGTAAAAACGGTGAGTTAATTGCTTATGCAGAGGGTGTTAAGCTTGTTACTAGAAAAGATGCTTACCCTGAGCCAACAGAATTCTGGGACGGATCTACTATACTAGGTGATTTAAATAGTATAGCTACAGAAACAAACAGAGCTGAGTACTTAAAAGAATTTATAGATAATTCTAAAATAATATTCTCAGAACAAAATCTAAATAAGGTAGAGGCTGTGTATGGTTTTAGAGTTAGAGAGTCTATTGAAAATATCCTGTTTAGAATGGAGACAGGGCAGAATAAAGCTAAAGGTACTGGTAGAATAGTTAACGAATGGAATGACTGGGTTAACAACTCTGTTGGAGCTATAATGTTCTTCAACAGGCGATCTGCACTAATGCAAACATTGTCTACGGTAAACTTTGTAAATTGGAGTGATAATAATCCTATAAAAGCCGCAGCAGCATTCGCTAATCAGCCTCAATACTGGAAAGATTTTATTACTCTATGGAGTTCACCTAAGCTTATAGCTAGACGTAAAGGTTTAGAAAGTGATATACAAGAAGCAGAGATTGCTAGAGCTGCTAAGAAAGGTGGTGTCAAGGGTGTTATATCTTATTTATTAAAAATAGGTTTTACACCAACACAACTAGCAGATAGTTTTGCTATTGCGGCTGGTGGTTCTACGTTCTATAGAAATAGAATTAAGTCTTATTTAAAAGAGACTAATGATCAAGGAGAGAAAGTTTACACTAAAGAGCAAGCTGAACAAAAAGCATTTGAAGATTTTAGCTCTATAGCCGAAGAGACTCAACAGTCAGGTGATCCAATGCTAGTGTCACAGCAACAAGCAAGTGTGTTAGGTAGATTAGTGTTAGCTTTCCAGAATACACCAATGCAGTATACTCGTTTAATAAAGAAGTCTGGTCAAGACCTTATTAACAGAAGAGGTAATCCAATGACTCACATTAGCAAGATTGTTTACTATGGCTTTGTTCAAAACTTAATATTCTCTACCTTGCAAAACGCTTTATTTGCTTTGATACCAGGATTTGATGATGAAGAAGAAGACTTTGATACAGATAAAGAAAGAGAAGAATATCTTGAAAAGAAGCAAAGAACAGAAGATGGTAAAGTGGTTCGTGTCGCTAACAGTATGATTGACACCTTGTTACGTGGATCTGGTCTAGCAGGGGCTGTTGTATCTACTATAAAGAATGTTATAATGGCATATCAAAAGTATGATGAAGCTCCAATGATACAAAAAGAAAATGCTGATATAATTTTAGCTGCGTTAAATATATCGCCACCAATAGGATCTAAGGCTAGAAAAATAAACAATGTTTTACAGACTATGCAGTTTGAAAAAGACGTGTTAGCTGAGAGAGGTTTTAGTGTTATGATAGATGGTCACTTCCAGTTAAGCCCTGCTTACGATATGCTAGGCGATCTTACATCTGCTACCTTAAACTTACCCTTGGATAGAGTTGCTGATGAGGTCAATGCTATAACAGAGGCTTTAGATACTAGAAATACTCAATGGCAAAGAATAGCGTTAGCATTAGGCTGGAGACAATGGGATGTAGGAGCACGTGCTGAAGAACATGATCTTATAAAAACAGAGGCTAAAGCTAAACGTAAAGTTGAAGGTAAAGAAAAAGCTAAAGTAACTAGAGAAAAGAATAAAAGAAAAAAATACAATGCCTCGATGACTAGAATTAAGGTATTAAGAAATGTACCTGAAGATATAAAAAAAGAAATTATAAGTAAAGAAAAAACAACTGGATTTACTACACCTGTTTACAGGCTAAAGGAACTAGCGGAAAAATATAGTATAGATATAAGCAAGTATGAGTAAGGTAGATAAAAATAAGCTTAAATGTAACAGCCCTAAAAAAACCTCTGGTCATAAGACTAAGTCTCATATCGTTAAGGCTTGTTCTGGTGGCAAAGAAAAAATAATTAGGTTTGGACAACAAGGGGTTAGTACGGCAGGTAAGAAAACTGATCCTAAATCAAAAGCAAGAAGAGCTAGTTTCAAAGCGAGACACGCTAAGAATATTAATAAAGGCAAGATGTCTGCGGCTTACTGGGCTGACAAAGTTAAATGGTAACTATGAGAGATAAAATAAGAAATATAACGCCATTCAAGCACGGCCCCGCTCAGGAATTAAATAAACAACCAGAGGTGGTATCTGACATGTTCGTTCCTTCTCCGGAAGAGCAACTAAGAAATACTCAATTAGCAGCCAATGGTAATGTTGCGGGAAAAGAGACGGCAAAAGGAGAGGCTTTAAAAGATTATGACGCTAAGTTTAATGAATCTCTTAAAGGACCTGGCATAGGCAAAACTGCTTATAGGGTATATAATAAAGTAAAAGAAGTTCAACAAAAATTACCTTACGTAGCAAAAACTTTATCTGAGGTGGTTACTTCTCCTCTCGATGTGGGAGTTGGACTAGCTGAGGCAAAAGACGAGAGAAGAAACTTACTTTTAAATAAACACCAAAAAAATCAGCGGAACTTCGGGCTAGCGAGTGCTGGGCTTGACTTCTTAGGTTTAGCTACCTTAGGGGGCACTACCGTGGTGCAGCAAGGAGTTAAAACAGCTTTTAATTTAAGTAAAAGACCTGCAGCAAAATTGTTTAAAAATGTACTGCCGTCGTTTGCGGCTTTGGAGATTTTAGGACAAAAAGTAGAAGACGAGGTGGGATACAGAACGGGATTAAAAAAAAGAAAATCCAAATAAAGTAAATTTTGACTAATGGATATACAACAACTAAAACTGTACTTAATAAACGCATCGACTTTAGGTGTTACAACTTTTACTAGAATAGAAATGGGATTAAAGATGCTTCTACTAATAGTTACTATAGGTTATACAGTTTCTAAATGGATCGGTTTAAAAAAGAAAAAAAATGATAGATAGAATAACAGGAGGACCTGCTAAAAAGAAAACAACCTGCTGGAAAGGTTACAGCAATATTGTTAATGGAAAACCACAATTTAAAAAGAAGGGTGAAAAGATGGTTCCTGATTGTAAACCTACTAAAAAGAAATAACTATGGGTGTATTAAGTAAATTAAAAAGCAGAATGAGTTCTTACAGTGGACCTACACAGGTAGATCCAACCAAGTCATCACCCGTGTATGGGTTTGATACTGGAAGAGCAGTTAGAAGTGGAGTTGATGCTGTAAACGCAGGTCTAGCCGCTGGGTATAATCAAGCTCCTGTAGTGAGTAATGTAGGACAGCAAATTGCAGATGCTGGATCTAGCATAGGATCTGCGCTAGGTGCAATGGGCAAAAGCAAAAGATCAGAATCTATTTCTAAGTCTAAAGAAGCGGGTAAAACAGGTATGGAAGCTAGGTCGCAATGGAAGAAAGAAAAATCTGATGATCTTGCGGCTAGAGGAAAAAAAGCTGTAGACGAGGGGAGAGATAAAAAAGCTGATAGACTACTAAAAAGAGCAGCTAGAAACGAAGACAGGTCTATAGAGCTAGAAGAAAAAGCATACTTCAAAAAACATGGAAAAAGAAAACCTAAAGAAGTTGTTTCTCTTGAACCTGAAGATATAGCTCCTATGCTTAGATCTATGCCAGGTGCAACTTATCTCGAAGAAGAAGAAGAAAAAAAGTTTGGTGCTAGATTTGGTAACGCTCCAATAATAGATGAAAACTTAATTTAATGCTTAAGTATTTTAATTATAAAGAGTTTGATTCGCCTGATGAACCAGGTAGTGGTAAAAATATGAGTGATGAGTTATTACACATGTTAGATGCTACGCGTAAGAAGTTTGGTAAGCCTATAAAGATTAACTCAGGCTATAGATCAGAAGCCCACAACAAGCTTGTTGGCGGAACATCTGGATCTTCTCATCTAAAAGGTTTAGCGGTAGATATTGCTTGTAATAATTCTGTAGATAGATTTAATTTATGTGAAGTGTTAAGGGAAATAGGTTTTAAAAGAATAGGTGTTGGTAAAACATTTATACATATAGATATAGATAAGAACAAATCGCAACACGTAATGTGGTTGTATTAAAAATAAATTATGAAAAAAATTATAGCAAAGATTAAACACGAATGGAATTCATTATTGTACTTCCTAATGTTTAAAAATAAAAGTAAATAACAGGTCAAAAATAAAGGGCGTACCATACCCTAAGATCTGTAACCAAGAAAGGGGACCTCGTTTGAGATCCCCTTTTTTAATTATCCATCACAAGCTAAACAGTCTTCGTTCATTGCTTGCTGTGCTATATCTCCTCGTAGTACAGACTCTGTTCTAGTATAGTACAAAGTTTTAATACCATTTTTCCAGGCTTCAAAGTGAACCTTATTAATCCACTTTGGTGTAGCAATACTAGGAAAAGCTAGGTTTAAGCTAACTGATTGATCTACATACTGCTGCCTTAGTCCGGCCTGGGTAATGAGTTCCAGCTGATTGATCTCTTTAAATGTTTTAAAAACATCCTTGACAGGTATCTCATGGCCAACAGTAATATTATCCAACTCGTTGATACCCTGAACACTACCTCCGTCCACCAATATTTTATTCCACGTTTCTTCATTATTTAAATTATGTTTAGTTAATACTTTTACAAGCGTAGGATTCTTTCTAATGAAAGTACCTTTAGCACTTTGCTCTGTGAATACATTAGCAGCCCAAGGCTCTATCCCAGGAGAAACATTGCCAGATAGTTTACTATTAGAAACAGTAGGAGCAACAGCACGGAGATGAGTATTACGCATACCAGTTCCAGCGCACCATAGTGGTTCTCCATAAATTTCCGCAAGATCTCTAGATGCTCTTTCACTTTCAATTTTAAGTTGCGAAAATATTTTCCTAGTTTCAAACTGAGATAATAGGCCTTCGAAAGGAATACCTTTCTCTTGGAGATACGTATGCCATCCGAGGACTCCCAAGCCCAATGCTCTCCCCTTTTGCGCAGATCGAACAGCGTTTTCAAACCCACGTAGTCCCTTGGCTCTTTGAATAAATTCCTCCATAACTCCATCAAGAAAGAACGTGGCGTCATATATAAGGTTAGTGTCCTTCCACTCTTCATATTTAGCTAGATTTAATGATGACAAGCAGCAAACAAAACTATGATTCTCATCTGTGTGTAATGTTATCTCGCTGCATATATTTGTCATGTGAACTTTTAATCCGTTATCTTTATATGCCGGTGGATTCGCTTTATTAACGTTTCCTTTAAACATAATATACGGCTCTCCAGTTGCTTTTCGTTTTCTAAGTAATTTACTCCATCGAGTTCTTGCTTCTCCATCTCCTTGTTCAAGTTTACGCATAAACTTATCACCAACAATTGCGCACTGATGTAAATTAAGCGACTGTCTGTTAACATCCCCTTTAGGCTCTCGTATTTCCAACCACTCTTCGAAATCGTCATGCTCAATATTAATGTTAACGGACGCAGCTCCTCTTCTGACAGATCCTTGATTGGTAGCGAGGATTGTGCTATCATAGATTTTGCAAAAAGGTACGACTCCATCTGATGTTCCATTTCCTGTAATTCTAGCGCCGGCGGGTCTAATCATATTAATTCCAATGCCAACTCCACCGCCATGCTTAGCGAGTAGCATCATCTCTAAATTCTTCTGTCCTATATCTTGGATGCTATCAGCCACGTCAATCCCAAAACAACTAATAGGCAAACCCCGATCAGTACCTGTGTTAGATAGTACTGGGCTAGCGAGGCAAAGCCAACCATTCCAGATGTATTCGAAAAACGTTTCGGCCATTTCCGGTTTATATAATCTACGAGCAACCGTTTTAGCAACCCGTAGGTAAGCTTCTCTCGGTGTTTCTCCGTCGAATAAATATCCCCCGGATATAGTCTTCTTGTATACGTCGTTATCACCCCACGCAGGGTAATCTTTGTTTTTTTCCCAGTCTTCATTCCAACTCATTATCTAGTTTTTCTTTTTCTTTTAATTGTTCTACTATTTTTTCCCATTCATCTTTACCAATATACATTTGAAAAGCTGTTAACGTTCCTTGAGCTAAACTTGCGTTAGCCTGTATCTCCGTTATCAACTGCTTGATCACATTGGTTAGTGCTTGTACTTTGTTTTGCAAGACCTCTGTCTTACTTTGTTTTTGTCCTTTCATCTCTGTAATCTATTATAAAACCAGCCAAGACTATTATATTCATAGCAACACTAGATAACACTTCATATAAACTATGAAACGTATGTATTGATAAATGAATATGTCCAACAATCCAAAACGGCATTGCTAAGTTTTGGCTGATCCATATTAATGTATATTTTAAAAAATGTTTCATAAGTATTTATAAAACATAACTACAACTATTCTTTGGTCTTCATACTCATTAGGATATTTACTATGAAAGTACTCACAAGGATAAGACAATAGTCTATTAGCTTTATAACCAACGACGGAATTTAATTTCCATTTTGATTTATCATTTGAATCTTCTAATAGCATTCTATCAAACTCTTCCTTGTCTGACCTATCATATGTATGACCGTAGTCTTGGTGCTCCCAAAAAGCAGTACCATTCAAATTAAGTTCATTTGCTTTTACATATAGAACTATAGCTCTATCAGGCTGTTGTCCTTCTATTATAGTATCATTATGTATACGCCAATCATTGTCTTGATCTTTATTAGCTTCTCTTGCAAATGATAATATGCTTTTGATTTTCCTACCCTCTATATTTTCTAGTTCATCTACTATATAGTCTTTAAAAGCTTCTGGTAATTCTTTAACCCAAAAAGATTTCTCTGGATATTTAACTTCTGTAAACTTATCACAGTGCCTAACTAACTCGTCGTATAAATCGCTTGTTAAGAAATTATCTTTTATATATATCATAGTTTATTTTTTACCAAATGTCTTCGAAGTCTTCACCTTCATTAGCCTTAGAATAATCCGTCGACCGTATAGCAAAGAAATCGGTATGAGTATGCCCCCCGGTAAGATGATAGAACCAATCAAGATTACCTGCTGCTTCTTTGTCATACGCGAAATACGAACCCAAGTCAATATAGCCAAGCTCCACAAGTTTTTCATTTGTTCTTTTCTTTATAAAGTGTTTAAGATCGTTTGACTTTATACCTTCTATGTCACCCATCTCAAACATCTTGTCAATGTATTTTGTCTCAAGCTTTACCATTGTCTCTGCAGCAGTAATGATATCTTCTCTACATAAATGTAATAGCTGATCATTCTCACTGCACATATCTCTAAACAATTTACAACCCATTTTACTATGTAGAGACTCGTCTCTTACAGACCATTTCATTTGTTGACCTATACCCTTAAGCAAGTTTCTTAATTGAAAAGAGTATAAAACAGCAAAAGCAGAATAAAGGCTAACGCCCTCAGCAAAGGCAGAAAATACAGCCAAGCTTTTACCGATACCAACAGGGCCGTGCCCATCATAAGCAACAAGATTGTCAAACCTCGCTGACGTATTTGGTTCATGAAGAAATGCTTCATAGTCTTCTAGTTTTAATGTTTCGTTTAAATAACTATATGCCACAGCGTGTACAGTTTCTTGAGACCCAAACATCATAGCCATTTGTTTGATCTCGTGTTTAGGAAACCAACCTACTACGTTTTGAGTCCAGTAATCTGATACTGCACATTCTGTTTGAGCAAAACCTAGCAGAATATTTCCTACTAGGTGTTTCTCTTTTTCATTAAGCTTTTCGTTCCAGTCTTTGATATCACTTTGCATTGATATCTCAGTGTGTAACCAAAAAGCCTGGGCTTGCTTTAACCAACCCTCTGTATAATACTCAGGGTATTCAAATGGTTTATACGCTATGCGCTCGTCAAACAATCCCATTATCTATAAACTTCTAATGCTAAGTCTATAAATGGTATATATAGTACATGAGTTGTCATTTCTTTTTCTTCATATGATCTAAAACCCAGTAACACACCTGGGTAAAAGCCTATAGATAGGCTCCAACTACTTTCTTCTTTATCCATAACATTTTATATTATATTTATCTTGTAATTTTATTATATCTTTAAACTTAATGCAACCCTTGTTCTCAAAAGACCACTCAACAAATTTAGCTATTTGTCTTTCAGCATATTTCTGCTGTGCTGTTAGCTTCGAGATTCTAGGATTAACCGTATTGTTTCGTCGCATTCCTTTTGATTTTGTGGTTTATATAATTTAAAATCTCCTATTTTATTTTCAGTTATTAATTTCTTAAACATCTTCCATCTAAGCGGGAATGACTCGTTAGCTCGGCCTTTAGTTTCTATAATAAATCCTTTACCAACAAAGTCTGGAGTATATTTTATATTAAGTATTTTTTTATTACCTCTGTTTTTATATTCTCCTTTACCATTACCGCACCTTTCATATGATTCAAATGGAAAATCAAAAGCCTCCTGTAATTCAAATGTCTCACCTTCATACAGCGCTTTGATCTTAGCTTTCTTTAGTGCCATATACATATAGCGCTCTAGACCAGAAGCGAAGTTGATCCCATCATATGAGATCTTCTTCGACTGTACTGGACCTTTTTTTCTTTTATAAGATTTCTTCTTCATTTACTTGGATTTGGTTTATCATTGCTTCTTCGATTTCGTCTTGTAAGCAATGACGTGCTGATTCTAGATACAGTATTGCATCCATTAATTCTTCTTGAACATCAACTATAAACCTTGACAAGTCTTTCTTTTGACCTTCAATCTCTTCCATCATAGTAGCTCCATATTTCTTTTGACCTACCAAGCTACGTTCGTCCATCTTTCTTAGTACATCTTGTACTATCTTATCTTTAGTTTTAATCTGCATCTTTTACGAATGTTCCGTTAATCATTTTACCTGTTCTTTTGTTTATAACATCATAGGCGCTATCAATACAGGACTCGATTTCAAAACCTTCCTGATGAGCTAGATTAGTTAGCACTACAACCATATCGCCAATTGCATCAACGATTTCAGGCTTGTCTTTCTTTAATAAAGCTTTTGCAAGTTCACCAGCCTCTTCTATTAGCTTAACATATTGAGTGTGTGAATTACCCTTATCATATATACCTCTAGCCATAGCCCAAGATCTTATTAGATCAAACCTGTTTGGTAATACTTTTACGCTAGTATTGTGCTTAGAATTAAAAAAGGCTTCATAAAAAGCTTTATTATAAATGTAACACCTGTTTTCGTTATACATGGAAGGTTTTACATTCATCATTATCCACGGAATATTTTGTTTGGTTATTTCAAACTGGCCAAAGTCCGGTACTTGCCAAGTCAAACCTACGTTATCGCTTAATCTACCCTTAAGTTTAGTTACTGGTACAGGGAATGTTGAGGTTTGCTCTGTTGCGTTTATCTTCATATTATTAAATAAATTTTTATATAATTTTCTATCTTTTTTATAGCCATAAGACTGTTGAAGTTCTATTTCCTTGTGTGATATATAATCTATATCGTCACTAGTAAGTAGAACTTCGTATTCATCTGCGGTGTAACCTTGTTGCCGCGTAACCCTATCTTTAAGATTACATGTTACCCCTATCTTTTTACCTGGTATGTGGTATAAATAATACATCATTTTAAAGTTTGTTATTATACAAGTGCATGTTATGTGCATGGTGATAATACCAACCTGTTTCAATAGACAGCATATCTGCAACCATCTCTTGCAACGATGCAAATTGATACTGATCATTACAGAAACCGTACCAGACGTCATTAGAACGCATATAGACGGACATACAAAGCTTGTTGTTTATAATACTAAACTGCACAGCATATGTACAAGGCGTATCTTTACCATATTTATAATGTTCTTTTGCATCATATATACTTATAGCAGCTTGTCTAGTGTCTGGGTTGTCTCTTAATTTATTAACTACGTAACTTAGTTGATTGTTTCTTTTCCATTGATAACCGTAGTTTGAATTAACTTCTCCTCTATTGTCAGCCATACGATCCCATATAGGTGGTACTCTACCGTATAGCTCAGCTAGCTTATCAACACTAGGATCACCAGATAAATACCAATACCATTCTGCTGATGCATAATTTTGGCTCCAGTTTCGTTCTTGGTTTGTTATAAGCTTATCAGAAGGATTGTCTATATAAAACCCACAATTAAATATAGCTTTAGTATCACCAAAGTCTATACCTTGTTGTAGTATCTCATCGAGCACAGCTTCGTAAGCTTCGTTTGCGTTATTATATCTTTTTGTCATTGTTTTTATTTCTTTTGTTATAATAGTATCTACAATATTCAAATATCTTTATCCATATATCTGTTTTACTATATGCTTCAGGGTCTCGATACGTCTTGCCATTATTAGTTATGTCAACATACCATTTTATATACGACTTAGCGTACGGTGCAATATGTATATTGTTTTCTATACACCAATGGTAGGCATTCCAGTCTTCTACTTCGTAACCTGGATTACCCATATCTATCTTAGCTTTCTTACCCATTATTCCCAAGGCATTTTATCATCGCCAATATTCATCTGTTCGTGAGGAATAAAGCAACCTGACTTTGGTTCCCATTTAAAATTAGCTTCAGCACCGTTTTCACCTAGATTTTGAAACTTAACTTTTAAAACTTTAGCTTTAACTGTCTTAGCTTCATAGTCTCTGTGAACAAGTATACCATGATAACTAGCATCATACCATTCACCGCCACCTTTTATGTTGTACATTGTAGGCTCTTCAATCTTGCCGTCGTTGTTTTTATACATCTTAGTTGGGTGAGCAACAATAAACACTAATACATCAAATTTCTTAGCAAAGATCTCTATCTTCATTAGATATTCCATTGTATATCTATTGACATCATCAGAACCTCCAACGTCTCTAACCTTATTAAAAGGATCAATAACTAAACATTTAATACCTTTACGTTTAACTAGCTCAGCTCCTTTCTTAAGTACTGAGTCTAACGTGTATCTTTCCATGTCAATATGGAAATAATTAGTATTACAATGATCTGCTATTTGATTCCACTTTTCAGTGTTTATATCTTGAGTCGTTGGCATACCTTGCCAAGTCTTACGCATTAACTTATGTGCGTGAAGATACGTTGGTTGATTTTCCGGCGAAGCGAACGCTGTTTTCCAGCCATAGTTCGCATTATAACCAACAACCATTTGGTCGACAAAATCACTTTTGCCGGAAGAAGGAATCCCAGTGACAGTAATAAATTGACCGGTATAAGTAGAAAATATGTCATCAAAATTCTGAAGGCCAACTTGAAAGCCTGGCTTAAAACCATTACGAACAAAGTCGGTAACTTCATCTTCAATATCCCTGAACGTCGTAACATTCTCCATTGGTACAGGCTTTGCTCCTGTAATACGCTGTGATAGTTTTTCTCTTCCATGTTTTTGTAGATATTCGTTTGCGTCTTTGCAGTCGTCAAACGTAGCTATATAACAAACTTCTGATCCTAATCTTCGTATAAGCTCAGCTTGCAATGCTTGACCTGCTTCGTCTGAATCTACGGCTAAAATAACCTTCTCTTTGTCCTCTAAATAATCTATGCAATTGTCTAAGTAATCTAAATTGTTATTATTAAGTGTAGCTCCATTTGGAACCGATATAGCGTTAGGTATACCGGCTTCGTGCAAAGCCATCACATCCATTTCTCCTTCAGTTATAATACAATAATCATAACCTACTATACTGTTTATATTATAGAATACTTTTTCAGCACCCTTATATAATTTAAAGTTCTTTCTTCCATCACGATACTTAACATTAACAAGTTGATCGCCCATGAAATAATTGAACTTTATTACGTTCTCGGTTTTACCGGTCTGAGGCATATATTCAGAACTCTCTCCAATCTTTAGATCAGAAAGAGTTGACTGAGATATACCACGAGTTTCAAACCATTTCAATATCTTATCACCTAAGCCGAAGTCCTTATCTGGATATTCTGGGTCTGGTTGTATAGGTTTAATGTATTCTTTTACGCTAGAACCTTTACGTTGATAAGTGTGTAACTGAAATGATGTGTTACAATTGTGACAAGTACCGAGACCACGTTCCCAATCATAAGAAGCACATTTTGCTTTTTGATTCTTGGGTTTCCTGTCGTGAGAGCATACAGGGCATACACCCTGCTTTTTACCCGCGTCAAGCTTATGTTGATTGAACTCGTCAATCAAAAATCCATTGATCTCTGTTGTCTGCATTTAATTTAATTTAATTATTAATCTCCATCTCTACAGTCAGGGCATATGTCGCAAAAATCTATTTCTTCTTGCGTCATGCCAGCGTGACACACTTGACACGCTAGCTCTCCGTTATTCCTATACATTAAAAAGGTAGATCATCATCATCGCCTGCTTCCGCTACAAACGCGGGAGCTTGAGGTTGATTTTCTCTGGGAGCTGCGTCAACATTCTCACCGTTAGTCCACACTACAGAAACATTACCTAAGTAAGTCTTTGCTACTTTAGCCTCGCGTTCTTCTTTAGACTGAGCTATAACAATAGGTCCTTGATTACCAAACTGGTCAGGTTCATCGTTTATAGTTATTGTTATAGGTAGGTATTTACCTTTTTTACCTTCAATAATCTTTGTTTTGTCAATAAGATTAAGGTTTATACTTGCATTAATTATACTAGCCATATTTAATTATTTATTAAGGTTACTAAATTTCTAATTTGTTCTACACTACTATTTGTTTTTCTTCTAAAGTTATCAAAATTCTTGTGATAAGGGTGTAAGTTATCTCTAGAGTTGTTGTTAGTGTAAAAGTTTGTATTGTTAGCTTTAAATTGCTTGCCTGATATACTACAGGTCTTCATTTTTGGTCTAGCCATGGTTTATAGGGTTTTATTGATGAAATATTGAGTAGGATCAAAGCCTTCTGACTTATAGAATAATTCATAAGCAGCGACTGCTCTTTCGACTTTGTCCTTACCGTTTTTGTAAAATTGTGGTGAGCAATCAAATAATCCTATTTGACCTGTGTTTTTATCAATAGCGATAAATAACATTTCATAGCCAAATAGTTTACTATAAATATAAGCTTGACTATCATAATTGTACTTAGAAGCAGACCATTTAAACGATTGAAGATCTGCTGTAGTTTTTAAATCTATTATCAGCTTTTCGTCGTGGTTTATTATATCTGCTTTACCTTTCCATTTATGGCCTTCAAGCTCTGTAATACCTGGTACTTCGTATTCTACATTATTACCTCTAATAAGGTCGTGGCAAATTTTATTTTCTAACATTTTATCTGTTAGCTTTTCTATTTGATCAACCTCATGCTGCAATAAGCATAATTCTCCACCAGATATCTCTTTGTATGCCTTTGTATTTCTAGTAGTTGATTCTATTATCTTAAACTTTTTAAGTTTATCAGGTTCTAGAATAGCAGTGTGGAAATATCCACCTACTAGAAATGCTGGTCTTGGCTCTAAAGCCTTACCAAGGCCCAAAGGATTTGTAAGTAAAGTTCCGACATCAGAATTACTTAAGTACTTTTTTCCAAAAGAACCATAGTAATGTTCATCTTCTCGTAACTTTTTAATTACTTCTTCTTTGTTCATATTATAGTGTTGTTAATGCTCCTTCTATTTCTTCAGATAGAGCATATTTAGCCTTAATGGCTGACAATTTACCGCCTGCTTTTACATATTGAACCGCTTTTTCATAAGCTGGATCTTTTTTAGACGTTAAAGTTGGCTTCTTAGGTTCGAATTTCTTCTTGCCATGATCATTAGTTGCATCTGCATCCGCTGTGTCGTCTATCAGAAATAGATTACCTAGTGCATACTTTTTGCCATAACTCGACGCGCTACCATATTGTTGAGGTACTTGCATACCTTTTTGGTTTAAGTCTACACCTACGATTGCTTGCGCAATAATTGAGCTTTCCCCGTCGCTTAGTAATGCCGTGGTTCTTATAACCGGCCTATCACTTGGGGATATTAGCTCTTCGTTTATCGTAACTGAGACGCCTAGCTCCTTTAAAAAGGGTTTTGTAGCTTCGAGAATGTCTTCGGCTGATCTGAAGTTGTATTTGCCGAAAGAATTAAATCTAGATTTTTTAGATTTAAAGTTTGTTTGAATTGTAATTAACTTATCGTTTAAAGTCATAATATTTGGTATTTGGTATATCTATATAATCACATATAAATATATAGTTTTACATTGTTAACTTACAGGTAGTCAAGCACTTGTGAGTGATCTACGCTGTTTATAAGCCTGTCTACAGCTTGTCTTTTTATCTCTGAAACACGCACATAATTGCTAACTCCAGGTATATTTAATATACTTGCAATTTGTTTAGCAGAATGCTTTTCACAGTCTAATCCATACGAAAGTCTTAATACTTCATACTCTTGATTTTTCAAGTGTTTTTGCATTAATCCTTTTAAGTATAAATTTAATAGCTGTATGTTGTATACTTCAGAGTTGTCGGCAATTTGATGATACATGCTTTCTTCTTCGTCTTTCATTGGCTTGTCAATGCTTAAGAAAATAGAATTAAAAAACATCTGAACCATAGCCTTGTCTTTAGTTGATCTCATCTCATTAAGTTTGTGCTCTGGTATTCTTATATTACCTCTATGTCTGTCTATTCTTCTGCGTATTGCACCTTTAATTCTTTTACTAAAAAAAGATTTTAAAGATTTTTCAACATCATCTTTTTCGTTTAATATTTCCCAATTAAGCTTGTCTACAGCTCTAACTAGGGCTTCATTTCCTATTTGCAATAGATCTAAGATACTTAACACACCCGACGCGTGACTTGCTGTTGAAAACTTTCTTGCCATAGACTCAACTAATGGCATAAATTTAACAACTAGTTCATCTCTAGTGTACTCATCGTAAAATAAACCTTCTAAATCGCTAATAGATTTCTTTACATCTTCTTTGTATCTGATGTAGTTTTGAATATTATATTTCTTCATTTAAAAGTTTTTTTTCATTTTTTAATGACTCGTTTAAATTTCTTTGAACAGTTCTTGTAGAGCAATTAAGTAGACCAGCTACTCTACTCCATGTTATTTTTTTACCAAGCTCATTAAGATCTAACATGCATTGGTATATTGATTCTTGATCTACCATATTTTTCCTACCTATTAATTTTCCTACGATCTTAAGCTTTTCACTAACATCTAACATACAAAAGTCTTTAAATATAACTTTACGTATTTTGTTTCTTGGAGGTTCGCCGCCTGTCACAAATACATCGTCTATCATAGCGTTTAACTTTTTGTCACTAATAAAAAATGTAACAAATCCGTTTTCTTTGTCTGCAATAAACTCATACACATACGATGGCAGTAATCCTTCAGGTCTATCCTGGTTTAAATAGTATAAGACTAGGTAATGCCATTTTAAACTCTTGTATGTTGTTATTTTAGCTTTTGTATTAAATAAACAATAGTGTTCATATGTGCCATTTTCAAAGAACATGTACTTGTCAGTCTCAATCGAAGCGATGTCATTTATAGGCATTTGCCTATAGATAACTTTTTGCTCATTAAGCCATTGTATTTTTCTTTTTTGTGACATAAGCCTATTACTTATATATACTATAGGGCATGTGTCATGCTTAGTATAAAATTAATTTTAACCTTCGATTGTATTTCTTTAAAAGCTTTGCTTTATTGTAAACTTTTAATTTATAATTACCACATAAGACATCTGTTATTATCTCATTATTAAGCAGGTTTATTTGATTTTCCATGAACATTACGTGCTGGGCTTTTCTTTTGCGCCTTTTTAATTTTCTCAGATATGTTTTCATAATTAGTTGATGTTAAATGCTTGTATATTTTTGTGCTCATATTTATTTATTATTCATAGTGTTTCTCTAATAAGAGGTTTGCTACCTCTTGGCTTATCATGTTCTCGTTGTATAGTTTCCATATTAATTTGCTCATATTCCTACTAGTTTTACATATTCCTTACCTGAGTATCCAGCTCCCGACCACTTGTTTAGTTGATCAGGCGTTAATCTATAAGATAAAGACTCTATTTCCTGTATAGGCATGAAATCTATTTCTCTTGCTCTTTGTTTTTCTAATTCATTCATAATTTCTAAGTGCTTTAAACAGCGGGTGTCTGTAAGAACCTGCTTTAGTTCGTTGAAAGTAAGTGAACGTTGCTCGCTTACCAATATAGTCGTTTACATCTACAAGCATGTCAGCTAGATCTTCATAGTTATAGCCTTTACCTGGTGGACAACCAAACTCTATGCCTTCGTCATCTCGCATGATAAACTTACCTAGTGTGCCTATACGTTTGCCTTTACCAGGCACGTAATCAATAATTGTGGCTTCGGTGTCATGAAAGTCTTTGAACTTTTGCAAGTTGTAAGATCGTTTCTGCTCATAAAAGCCGTTTGTACGTAGCATAGAGCCTTCATAGCCTTGTTCTAGGTACATCTTATGCATTTCTTTGGCCTGTGTCATACTTATTACAATAGGATTTATGATCAGTGTCATAGATCTAGCTATTGGCAAATTAGATACAAGCCAATCGTAACGAGCTTCGTAATTAACAAAAGATGCCACTGTGTCATACACGTGATACTGGACAAGGTGTTGTGCATCGAGTCGGTCGTCTTCAGTTGGTTTTGTTTTTCTTACTAATGATATGATTTTTTCGAAGTCGTGTTTTAGCTTGTGATTGTATAGCTCGCCATCTAAAATAGTAAAAGGGTGATCTTCAAAAAAGTCTGCAAGATCATACTCAAGA
>Ga0210003_1001024_pt1 | contig 24881 bp, 21 predicted proteins | sample LantaG_FD_182804 | JGI IMG/M metagenome (GOLD analysis project Ga0210003, IMG submission 182804) | Deep subsurface microbial communities from Baltic Sea to uncover new lineages of life (NeLLi) - Landsort_02402 metaG (SPAdes) (version 2) | ecosystem: Environmental > Aquatic > Marine > Oceanic >... | reverse complement strand
CTTCTTTTTCTCCTCCTCCTCCCCCTCCTCCTCCTACTCCCTCCCGGCCGTCGTCAGCATCTCTGTCGGCTCCTCCCGCCCCTCCCCGGCCCTCGACAGGGCGGCGCAGGCCCTCGTCGACGCGGGAGCCCTCGTCGTCGCCGCGGCGGGCAACTCCGGAGCCGACGCCTGCGGCGCGAGCCCCGGAAGGCTGCCGTCGGCCGTGACCGTGGGGGCGAGCGACGAGCTCGACGGCGTGTGGCCATCTTCGAACTACGGGCCCTGCGTCGACCTGCACGCTCCCGGGGTCAACTTGACCTCGGCGACAAGCGTGCGAAGCGGCATCGAGGGAGGAGAAGAGGGAGAGGGAGAATGGAGAAAAGCCCCCTCGGCGACAAACACCGCGGTGGCCTCGGGGACCTCGATGGCGGCGCCGGTCGTCTCCGGGGCCGCGGCGGTGTTCATGGAGGCGTGGCCCGGGGCGACCCCCGCGGAGTTACACGAGAGGCTCGTGTCGAGCGCCGCGAAGGGAGTTCTGAGGTGGGGGGGAAGAGGCGACGCCGCCCCCTCAGCGGCGGCGTCGGCGGCAGCGGCCGAGGCGAACACAGCCAACCTCCTCCTGCAGTCCCCGCCGCCTCCGCGCCCGGTGCTGGTGGTCTCTCCCTCTTCTCTGCCTCCGGCGATCCTGTTTGAGGCAGCGCCAGCGGGGGCAGAAGAAGACGGGGGAGAAAAGCAAAAGCAGCGAGGCGTCTCGAGGGAGAGGCTCGTGCTCTCGCTCCCGCCATCTTTGAATCTCGGACAAGACACGCCCTTCGAGGTCAGGGTCGACTTTTTCGCGGGCGGAGCACCCGCGGGCTGGCTCTCCGCCAGCCCCGCCAGCGGCGTCCTGACCAAGGAAACGCCGACGGCGACGATCGAGCTCGTGTTCGACGCTTCCGCCGCGACCGGCTTCTCCTTTTCTTCCTCTTCTCTTTCTTCTCTTTCTTCTCTTCCTTCCTCTTCCTCTTCTTCTTCTCTCTCGGCCGACGTCGTCGTCACGTCGCGGAACAAACTCGCGGCCCGCCGCAGGGCCTCGGCCCGGGTCTTCTGCTCGAGGCTGGCTCTCGCGCCGCGCGGCGGGGCCCGGAGGGTCACCCGAACGGACTTCCTGGAGTCGTGGGACGAGGCCGCGGGCCCGCCGAGGAAGAAGGGGCCGGGCGGCGACGGCGGCGGGCCGGGGTCTGCTTCCCCCTCTTCCTCTTCCTCTCCTTCCTCTTCTCCCTGGGTCTCCGCGACGCTCGCGGTGGCTCTTTCGCACCCCGTCGCGGCAAAATCGCTCCCAGAAGGCTCCCTTGTCGTCAACGGAGGAGCCGGGGAGGTCGTGACCATCGCGCAAGGGGGGGGCGGATGGGAGAGGGGAGGAGGCAGGAGCTGCAGCGAGTGGATCGTCCGAGTCCGCGCTCCCGCTTCTTCGTCGTCGTCCTCTTCTTCTTTTCCCTCTGCTCGGCTGTGCGTCTCGCTCTCCCTGCGGGGGGTCTTCGACGTGTGGGGAGCCCCCTTCGGCGCTGCTGCTGCTCGAGAGGGGGAGCAGCAGCCGGGAGCCTGCACGGAGGTGAGGCTGGCCCCTCGCCTGCGGCTGTTTGCCCCGTTTGCGGCCGCGGCGGCGCCCGAGGTCGTTCCTTCGATTTCTCCATCAAATCTCCTGTCCGTCGAGGCCGAGGTCGGGGCCTCCGAGGAGGGGCGGGTCCTGCTGCTGCTGTCTAGTTCGGAGCCGGTGAGCGGGCTCGACGTCTCCTCCTTCGACGTCGCGATAGAAAGGAAGGGAGGCGCCGAGAAGGAGAGGGCGGGAGTCGTCTCGCTCTCGCCCGTCGTCGCAGAGAGCAAGCAAGGCAAGGCGCCAGGGCGCGAGGCCGAGAAGGCAGCAGCGGCGACTCTCTGGTACGCCGTCCTACAGCTCCCCGCCGGGTACCTCGGCCCCGTCGTCGTCTCCCTGAGGACGGGAGGGATCAGGAGCTCCTCTGCGGTCGCAGCGGCGGACGAAAACGGGCCGCGGACCGCTGCTGCTGCCGCCGCTGCCGCCGCTGCTGCTGCAGCGGCGGCCCCCTCGGCGCCCTTGGCCCTCCGCGCCGTCGCCGCGCCGCTGCTCCGCCCGACCGGCTTCCAGCTCTTGCTCTGAGCCTCGACCTCTCTTTCTTGGAATTGTTTTTCATTTTTATCACTACATTCTGTAACAATAGACGCCCGTCAAAAATAAGTCAGTCAAAAATGAGGAGGGAGGGGGAGAGCGACAGGGGAAAGGGCGGGGGGACACGAAGATGCTCCTATGCCTTCTTTTCCTCGCCTTGCTCTCCGCCGCCGCCGCCGCTGCCGCCGACCAGCTGCGCCGCCAGCGCCGAGCTCAGGATGACCGCCGCCCCGACAAACCCCAGCGGCCCAAACCTCTCCCCGAGGATGAGCCACGCCAGGAACGCGCCGACAACGGGCTCGAGCGTGTAGACGATGGCCGCGTCGATCGAGCTGACGTCGCGCAGCGCGACGAGCTCGATCAGCAGGACCGCGTCCGTCGAGAGCAGCCCGGTCCAGAGCAGCTCCGGCGCGCGCGGGAGCAGGCCCGCGAGCGCCTCGCCCGGGCGCGAGAGCCAGGCGCGGGACGCCTCGACCGCGGAGGCGACCGAGTCGCCCTCGCCGGTGCAGGCAAGGACCGCGGCCGCGGCGGCCGAGACGGCGGCCACGGTCGCGACCGTCACGGCCAGCAGCGGCAGCACCTGCTCCTCCGCGGTCTCCCTCGACCGCGCCTCGGTCCGCATGATCTGGACCGCGAACAGCAGCGCCGAGGCCAGGGCCCACGCGTCCCCCGGCCCCGGGTCGACCGCGGCGTCCTCGAGCAGGAAGACGCCGCAGATGGCGGAGGCGGCGCAGAGCCAGGTGACCGGCTCGACGGCCTTGGGCTCGCCCGCGACGCGCGTGCCCGAGAGCAGCGGCACGGCGACGACGGTGAAGGCCGACAGGAACGAGGCCCGCGAGGCGTCGGTCGTCAGCAGGCCCAGCGCCTGCGTCGCGTAGCCCGCCGCGGACCAGAGGCCCAGCTCGAGCCCGGCCGCGGCCGTGTCCCTGTTCGCCCTCGGCAGGAAGGGAGCAAAGGCGACGGCGGCGACGAGGAACCTGAGCGCGGTGAAGTTTGCCGGCGCCGCGGCGTCCGTGGCCTGCTTGACGACCACCCAGTTCGAGGCGCAGAGCAGGACCAGGATGTTGAGGAGCACGAGCCCCCGCCCGCGGGGCGTCCAGCTTTTCCAGTCCCACCACTTCCGCCCGACGATGACGACGGCCTCCGCGGAGTCGTCGTCGATCGACTGAAAGGCGAGCGGTGGGCGCGGCGCAAGCGGCGGGAGCGGAGCGGAGGGGGCGAGCGGGGGGCGCGGCGCGAGCGGGGGGAGCGGAGCGGAGGGAGCTCTTTTTGAGGGAGAAGGAGACGAGGAGGACGAGGTCGACGGGGTCGGCGACGACAATCGAGGCGAAGCTGGTGAAGAAGACGAGCTCGGCTTTGACGCCTTGTCTTTCGCCGGAGAAGAAGGAGGTGCTGCCCGCGTGACGACATTCCGAACGCATCTTCGATTAATTCCCGACGCGCCCTCCCTCGGTGCCGAGGGGTGGAGCACACAGGCGTGTCTTCGCGTGGGAATTGCCGTGCGAAGGATCGGAGAGCCACTCACAGTCGCTGCCGCCGCTGCCATGGCTCCTCCGCTCGTCGTTGGCCGTGTTGGCCGAAGCATCGAGAGCTCTTTCCAACCTCTACTACTCCACCGGTAGCGTTCTAGGTGTCGGAAAGGTCACGTTGAGAGCGTGCGAAGCTCGAACGGCCCGGAATGGGCGGCGAATCGACCGACTTTTTTCTTCTTCGTCGGCAAAGTTTTTTCGAGAAAATTTTATTGAAAAAAAATATCTCTCTTGTTGGCAGCGAAGCGGGTGCAGACTACTCTCGACGACAAAGGGAAAGAAAGAAAAAAGCAAAGCGTAGGCCGATTCTTTCTCCAGCAGGGGGAGATTCCAGCATGCCTTACGGCGAAGCGCCGTGGGTGTTCACGGGAAGGTGCGTCTCTTTCATCTCTCGTGGAGCGTGGGGCGTGAATGCGGGCTCAGAGAGAGAAACAGCGGGGAACATTCTTCACATTCTTTTCGATCGACTCGCTGGCCGGACGACGGCCGCTGCTTTTCTTTTTTCTCAACCTCGAGACCTCAACCTCGACCTTCGCCCCTACACAAAACCACTCTCCACAGGGCACTCTACCAGCTCCAGCTCGTCCCTCTCTCCGAGGCCAAGAAACACATCCCGCCAGAGTTCCACATCGTCAGCCTGTTTGGGTACGAAAAAGAGAAGAAGAAGAAAAAAGTTTTCATTTCGCGCTTTCTCTCTCTTCCTCCTCCTCCTCCTCCTCCTCCTTCTTCTTCTTCTTCTTCTTCTTCTTCTTCTTCTTCTTCTCCTCCTCTCTCTCCCCCCCTCTCCCTGCCCCCCTTTCTCAACCTCTCTCTCTCTCTTCCTCGCTCTCTCTGCTCTTCTCTCACGCAACAAACTCTTCCTGCGCAGCTACACCCTCGGCGGCTTCTACCTCGCCCGCTACGACGACTCCCCCTGCGGCGCCTTCGACGAGCTGGTCGCGCTTGCCGGCATCGCGTGGGACCCGCCCGTCTCCGCGGCCTGGGCGGCCAAGGTGTTCGTCAGCAGCGGCGAGGCGAGGGGGCACGGGAGGAGGGCGTGCGGGCTGCCCTCGGCCGCGGCGTCGTTCTCCTCCTCCGGCGACCGCGGCGCTCGGGGGCTGGAGGGCGAGGAGGCGGTGGTGACCTCCCCGGCGTCCCCTTCCTCGAGGGCGGCGTTTGACTTTTCGCCGCGCCCCGGAGCTTCTTCTTCTTCTCCTTCCCGCTCTCGCCCTTCTTCTCGCTCTTGCTGGTGGCACCCGCGAGAGGAAAAGGGTTCCGTCGTCGTCGTCGCGAACGAGGACAACAGCAGGGGAGGGGGGCTCTGGAGGAGGCGGCGGAACTGGGGCGGCGGCGGCGGCGCAGGAGTGAGCTCCGGGGGGAGCGGCAACAGCTTTATCTGCAGCCTCGAGCTCCCGGCGCTCCCGCGGACCTCCAGGGGCGCCTTCACGGGCCCGAGGCTCAGCCTGAAGCTGCCGAGCTTCAGCGGCGCGACGGTAGAATACCCTGGGCTCTTGAAGTACGCATGCGACCTCTCGGCGAGGGTGCGGCTGGTGAAACCCGTCGTCGTCAGAACGATTGGCGGCGGCGGCGGCAGCGGAGGAGGAGAAAAGAGAGACGAGAAGGAAAGCAACAGCTCAGACTGCCTCTCTGCCGTTCTCGGGGGAAAGCCGCTGCTCTGTCTCGAGTTCGGGGACATGCGGATGCGGGTGGAGCAGCCGCGGCCGGCTCTGGTCGGGGGGAAGAAGCAGAAGGCTTCTTCCTCTTCCTCTTCTCGCGGCGGGGCGCTGCTGGCTTAGGAGGGGAGGATAGAGTGACTGTGCCTCCTCTCCCTTCTTCTTTCGTTCTCTCTCTTTATTCTTCTGTAAATCCGATCTTTTGAAGCTCTTGTAAAAACATGATGACTGCGAACTAGAACAAAAAGGGCCACTGATGCGCGCGCGAAAACAACGAAAAACTTCGAAAAAAATCCTTCCTTCTTCTCTTTCTCGTTCCCCCCTTCAAAACAGAAAAAAACAAAATCATCTCCTCTCACTTTTTTCAAGAAACGTCCATCCTGTCTCCCGACGCTCCCGCCCTCCCTCCTCCTCCGGAACCACCGCCACCGCCTCCTCCTCCTCCAGCAGCCTCGGCACGAACAGCAGCCAGCTTCCCCGCCAGCTGCGGCCCGTTGAGCCTCTCCCAGAAGGCGGCAAAGGCCGGCGCTGACGCCGCCGCCGCCGCCGCGCCGCCGCCGCCGCCGCCGCCGCCGACTAGGCCGGGCACGCGCGAGAGCGCGTCGGCGGCCCTCACCGCGGCCCTCGCCAGGTCGTCGGCGCGGTCGGCCTCCTGCTTGGGGGCGCCGTCCTTGGGCTGCGCGGTGACGGTGGCCTCGAGCGCCTCGGCCGCCGCGTCCGCTGCCGCGGCGACCGCGGCCACAACGCCGCTCGCCTCCTCGGCCGGGCAGGGCGACGCTCCCGCCGCCGCCGCCGCGGCGGCAGCAGCCGCGGTGGCCGCCTTGGCGAGCTTGGGCAGCAGCAGCAGGCAGGGGAGCTTGACGTCTATGTGGTCGTCGAGCCCCGCCGCGAGGCGCTGCGCGAACGAAGGGACGTCCAGGGCCGCGAGCCCCCCCCCGCCGAGGGCAGAGGAAGGGACGGGCGAGGAGGTCGAAGCAGCCGCCGACGAGGACGAGGAGACGGCGGCGTCGAGCAAGACGTCGAGGCACTCGACCGCCGCCTTGCGCAGCTCCAGCCCGTCGTCGATGCGGTGCTTGAAGGGCCCCAGGTCGACGACCCGCACCATCGACGGGTCCGGCACGGTCTGCTGGTAGAGCGAGGGCAGCGAGGCCGCGAGCAGGTCCCGCGACAGCAGGCCCGGCGCGTGGCGCGCCGCGCCCGACAGCGCCTGCACCGCCGCCTTGCGCACGCGCCGGTCCGCGTCGCCGAGCAGCGCGAGCGTCGCCGCCAGCGGGCCGGAGGCGCCGCCGCCGCCGCCGCCGCCACCGCCTCCAGCAGCAGCAGCGGCAGAAGAGGAGAGGGCAGAGAGGAGGTGCGGCGGCGCCCCGGCGACGGCGTGCCTGACGGCCGCGGCGGCGGCCAGGCGCGCGCCGGTGCGGTCGCTCGCCGCGGCGGCGACGAGCGCGGAGAGCACGCGCGTCGGGTCGGCGCGCGCGAGGTGCCCCGCGCCCTCGGAGGCCACGGCGCGCGCCTCGTCGTCGGCCCCGGCCTCCGCAGCGGCGAGCAGCACCTCGAGCAGGCGCGACACCGCGGCCTCGGGCAGCAGGAGCTGCTGCTGCTGCTGCGAAGCCTCCGAGGACGAGGCGGCGGCGGCGGCGGCAATGTCGACGATGGCCTCGTTCAGCGAGCGCAGCAGCAGGTAGGCCCCGCGCGGCGCCGCCGCGGACTTGAGGTCCCCGGCCTCGACGTCGATGGCGGCGAGCTCGGCCACGGCGGCCTCGGTGGCCGCGGCGACGCGGTCAGCGATCCAGGAGAGCAGCTCGCCGCCGGCCTCGTCCCCCCCTCTCCCGCCCTTGCCGCCGCGAGCACGGGCGGCGACGCCGCCGGCGGCCGCGGCTCCGAGAGCCGAGGCGGCTGCGCGGGCGAGCTCGTCGCTGGAGGATTCCGATGCCATGCGGGCCGCCAGGACCTCCCTGACTTCGGAGGCCAGGGAGGCGTCCCTGGCGAGGCCCCCGCGGCGCCCGATCTCGCCCAGGCACAGGGTCGCAAAGACCTGCGCGCCGCTGCCGCCGCCCCCGCTCGCCTCGGCCAGGATCGATTTCACGACCCTCGAGGAGGAGGACGAGGCGCCGGGCGCGGTCTCCTCCCCGTCGGCGGGGCACAGCACTGCCGCGACGAGGCGGGCGATGGAGTGCAAGACGCCTCTGGAGCCGGAAGAAGTCGAGGCGGCACCAGAGGAGGAGGCGGCGGCGGCAGCAGCCGCTGCGGCGGAAGAAGGGGCGGCGGCGGCGGCGCGGCCCGCGTCCAACAGAGCAGCCACGACGTCGCCCCCCGATCCCGCCCGGCGCGCCAGGGCCACGAAAAAGTCGGAGAGGGCAGCCGCGGCCGGTCCCTGCAGGAGCGGAGAGGCGGCCAGGACCAGGGCGCGAGGCGCCATCTCCTCCGAAGCAGCAGCGGCGGCGGCGGCGGCGGCGGCGGGCTTCGCCGCCGCCGCGAGCGCAGAGGCCCCGAGCGCCAGCGCCGACGCCGCGAGGCCCAGGTCCGCTTCCGACACCAGCGCCGCGGCCCCCCGGACGGCCTCGGCCAGCAGCTCGCCGGACAGCAGCCCGCGCGAGGCGAAGGCCCCCAGGGCGTCCAGGGCCGCGGCGCGCGGCGGCCTCGCGGCGAGCCTCAGCGCGGCGGTGAGCTCGGGCGCGGCGGCGGCGGCGGTCCCGCCGCCGCCCAGGTCGAGGCCGGGCAGCGGCGAGCGCGCGGCGGCCGCGAGCGCCCTCGCCGCCGCGACGAGCGTGCCGGCGTCTCCGATCCTGGCTCCCAGGGCCTCGAGCAGAGCCGGGAGCTCCCCGGAGGCAGCGAGCGCGTCGCCGAGGCAGGAAACGAGCGCTGCGGCGGCGGCGACGGCGGCCTCCTTGACCTCGGCGTCGGCGTCCGACGCCGACAGGCGCGGGAGGACCCCCTTCAGCAGCGTCGACGCGACGGCGTCGGCCCCGGCGGACAGCGGAGGGAAGGGAGCGGCGGCGTCGGAAGGGCCCGCCTTCTCCTCGACGGGCCTGACGGCGCGGGCCAGCTCGCCGCAGCAGCGGAGCGCCGCGGCCGCCGCGCGGTAGTAGCGGTCCTCGGCGGCGGCCGAGGCCAGCGCCGGGGCCAGCGAGGGCATCGCGTGCGGCGCCCAGGCCCCCGCGGGGGCCCCCGCGAGCGCCGAGCGGAGGGCGGCGAGCGCGGCGGCGCGAAGGGCGGGGGCCGTCGCGGCGGCCGCCGCGGCGTCGGCTCCGCCCGCGGCGCCGGCCGCCGCCGCCGCGGGCGGCGCCGGGCGCGCGACGGAGAGCAGGCCGGGAAGCAGGACCGCCGCGGAGCCCGCGAGGGCCCCCGGGACGACCTCGGCGAGCGCCGCGACGACGCGGACGGCCCCGGCCCTGGCGGTGGCGCTCCCGGCCAGGGAGTCGCCCCTGCGGTGCCGGCGCCGGCGCCCCGGGGCGGAGTCGCCGGGGCCCCCCATCATCCTGGCGAGCGCCGGCGCGACGGAGGAGGCGACGTCCTCGGAGAGAGCCTCCCTGAGCGCGCCGTCGCGCGAGGCCCCGGCGCGTCGCGCCAGGTCGGCGAAGGCCGCGAAGAGGTCCGAGAGCACCCCCTCGTCGCGCTCGCGAGGGAGGCGGCGGGCCAGTGCGGGGGCGGCGCGGGGGTAGAAGCCGGACAGGGAGGTCGCGGCCGCGGGGGCGGCCGCGGCGGCGGCGGCGCCGCCGGCCCCCGCTGCTGCGGCGACGCCCAGGATCGAAGACAGAGCCCTGGCCGCGGCGCGGCGGACCCTCCAGGAGGTGTCCCCGTCGTCGGAGAAGCCCCCTCCGTCGTCCTCCAGGTCCTCGTCGTCGTCGTCATCGTCGTCGTCAAAGCCCCCGTCGTCCCCAACGTCGCCGCCGCCGCCGCCGCCGCCGCCAGCCCCGTCGCCGTCGTCCGCGTCGGCGAGCAGCTCCTCGTCGCCTCCTCCCCCGACGGAGTTCGGGTCGTAGTCCAGCGCGGCGACGGCGGCCTCGAACAGCTCGGCGAGGTGCGGCCTGGCGGCGGCGGGCGCGCGGGCGGCGACGGCGGAGAGGACCGTCAGGGCCAGCTCCTTCCCCTCGTCGGCGTCGGCCTCGTCCTCGCCGCCCGGCGCCGGCGCCGCGGCGGCGAGCGCGGCCAGCAGGGCCGGGACGCCGCGGGCCAGGGCCGGCGCCGCGCGGTTCCCGGCGGCGCGGGCGAGGCCGGCGAGGGCAGCCAGGGCCGCCGCGCGCCGGGCGGCGACGGCGGCCGGCGGCGCCGGAGCTGCGGCAGCGGGGGCCGGGGCGCCGCAGCCCTTGCGCAGCAGCTCGTCGACGGCCGAGGCGAGGGCGGCGTCGTCGAGCGCCGGCGCCAGCGACGCGAGGCACCCGGCCGCGCGCTTGCGCGGCCCGGGGCGCTCGTCGTCGAGCGCGGCGAGCAGCGTCGCGAGGAGGGTCGTTTGGCACCTCTTGGGCCCCCCCGCCGCGGCGGCGGCGGACGGCGCGGCGGCGATGGCGTCCGACAGGGCGTCGAGCGCCGCAGTCGTCGCGTCGAGCGTCGGGGTGACCGCAGCCGGAGCGGGGGGAGGGGACGCCCGAGCCGCGGCGGCGGCGGCGCCTCCGCGCTTCTTGCCGGCGGTGGAGGCGGACGCAGCAGCGGCAGCGGCAGCGGCAGCGGCAGCGGGAGTCCCCGAGGTCGGCAGCGGCGCGAGCCCCACGCCGGCGGCGACGACAGCGACGAGCGGCGGCACGAGCGCGTCGGCGATGGCGGCGGCCGGAGCGGCGGTCGCCTCGGCGATGACGGTGCGGAGCGCGATGGCCCCCACGTCGCGGGCCGCCTCCTCGGGGATGATGAGCAGCCCGGCGAGCGACGAGAGGAGGTGGCGGGCGCGGGCGTCGGAGAGGCGGCCGACGAGCGGGCCCAGGCTGTTTGAGTTTTTTTCCCCCGAAGTATTTTTTTGAGAGTGAGTGAAGATTTTGGCAAGGGAGAAGAACAGAAGAACCAACTCAAACCTCCTCTCACCACTTGACCGCGAGGGCCGAGACGTCCGACGACGGGTCCGCCAGCCGCGCCAGCACGGCCGCGCACACTGCCCCGGCCCCTGTGGGGCTGTCGTTGTCGTCCGGGAGCAAGGGAGAGCGCGGGGCCGCGGCGAGCGAGGCCTGGAGGTCCGAGGTGGCCATGTAGCGGAAGTCCTGTTTTTTTTTGTTCCGGTCGAGTTTTTTTTCCGGTCGAGGTTGGGGCGAGGAGGTCGAGGAAGGGGCGTCGTCATCGGGCGCTCATCGCTTCGTCTCTCTCTCCATCTTCTCTCCTCTCTCCTTCTCTGTCTTCTTTTCTTCTCTCTTCTTCAATCGCACCTTGTCCTCGGAGCGCATCTTGTCGAGCATCGTGAGCAGTGCCGCGGCCGTGGGAGGGGGGCCGGCGGCGGGGGGCATCGTGGCCTCTCTTCTTTTTTTATGCGAAAGAAAAGAAGGGAGAGGCGAGCGATCGATGGCGAGCTTAGTGATATCGAGCTCCTCTGCTTTTGCTCTCATTTTTCTCCGAAGCATCTTGAAATAAGACGCCAATGCCTCCCCGACGCGGGGGCAACAGGGCGCCAGCCCCGTGTTGCTCTCTGTTTCTCCTGCTGGCCCTTCTCTGTGCGGCCTCTCTGACGTCGGCGCTCAAGCCCGAAGACTGGAAGGTGCGGGAATTGTGTTTTGGGGGAGAGAGGGAGGAAAGGGAAAGAGAGAGCCGAAACGAACGCCATCGATCGATCGCGAACCTTTCCCCTTTCTTTATTCGAAATTTGGGGCCTCTCCTCCTCCCTCTGAGTCGCCCATCGCGCTTTCCTCCAGAGAGGGAAGGAAAGAGTCTCTCGAGATCCATCAAAGGAAGAGAGAAGCTCAGAGACGAGCGAGCTGAACGACGAGAAAGCTCGAGCCTGAAAGAAAGATGAAACCTCTACGACTCAAAATTTCCATTCGATCCCTTCAAAAAAAAAACAGAAATGCGCCGACGCCCCCTTCTGCGCCAAGCTCCGGGCCCTGCCCGGCCCAGGGCACGACCTCGACGTCTCGACAATCGAGGTGAGAGGCTCGACGCTGACCGCGGAGCTCGTCGAGCGGAAAGCGGTCGCTGATGCGTCTCCTTCTTCGAATGCGACGACGACGGCGGGCTCGACCCCGGCTCCTCTTGTCCCCCCAGGCCGCCTCCGCCTCACCCTCACGGCCTTCAGCGGCGGCAACCTTCGCGTGCGCGTCGCCGAGCCCGACTCGCGGCGCTTTGAGCCCACGAGCTCGCTCAGGGACGATCTTGGCGCCTGGGAGGTCTCCTGGGGGGGGGGAGGAGCAGCGGGCGGAAGGGGCGAGGAGGTCAACCTCGGCGGCGGCGGCGGCGGTGGCGGCGGCGCCGGCCTCCTCTTCGACGCCGGGGAGGAGGGCGGGCCCCGCGTGCTGCTCTCGGCCTCGCCCTTCCGCCTCGACCTCCTGCCGCCGCCCGGGGAGGAGGAGGGGAGCTCGGAGGAGAAGCGCGGCGCGCGCGCGCGAGGGCCCCCCCTCCCCGTGCCCCTCGCCGTCTTCAACGGGGCCGGGGGGCTGCTCTTCCAGCGCCGCGGCGCGGCCCTGCCTCCCCCTCCCGCGGCGGCAGAGGGCGCGAGCGGCCTCGAGGGCACCGCCTCCGCCTCCGCCTCTTCCCCGTACCCGGAGGAGCTCTTCAAGTCGCACAGGGACAGCGTCCCCTTCGGCCCGCAGGCAGTCGGCTTCGACCTCTCCTTCCCGGGCGCGGCCTTCGTCTCGGGCCTCCCCGAGCGCGCCAAGCAGCTCGCGCTGCCCGCGACGCTCTCCGGCCCCCCCCCGCGGGGCCAGCCCTCCGTCCCGGGGATCGACGCCGCCACCGGGCAGCAGACCATGAGCCGCTTCCGCGACGAGCCGTACAGGCTCTACAACCTAGACGTCTTCGAGTACCTCGACGACTCCAACTTTGGGCTCTACGGCTCGATCCCGATGCTCGTCGCGCACTCGCCCGCGGGGGGCGTCGCCGCCGCCGCGGCCTCGGGGAACGCCGCGCTGCAGGCAGCCGATGCTGCTGCCGCCGCGACCGGAAAGAAGAGGAAGAAGGCCGCCTCCTCCTCCTCCCCCTTCGAGGCGGCGGGCGGCGAGGCCCCGAGGACGGTCGGCGCGTTTTGGAACAATGCCGCCGAGATGTACGTCGACGTCGCCACTCCTCCTCCTCCCTCCCTCTCCGCTTCCGCCGCCGCCGCCTCGTCGCCGTTCCTGTCCGAGCCTGGCGTGACCTCGCCATTCGCCGGCACGGCCCTGACGACGCACTGGCTGGCCGAGGCGGGCGTCGTCGACCTGTTCCTCTACAGCGGCTTGGCGGTTGAGGAGGCTGGAAGGAAGAACGGAGGAGGAGCCGAGGAGCCCGCCCCTCCTTCTTCCTCCTCCTCCTCCTCCTCCTCTCCGGCCGCCGTCGCCGCCGCCCACGCCCGCGTCACTGGCACCACCGCCCTACCCCAGCTCTTCTCCCTGGGATACCACCAGTGCCGCTGGAACTACCGCGACGAGGCCGACGCCAGGGCCGTCGACGCCGGCTTCGACGCGCACGCGATGCCGTACGACGTCCTCTGGCTCGACATCGAGCACACCGACGGCAAGCGGTACTTCACCTGGGACAAAGACTTGTTTCCCAAACCCAAGGAGCTCATCGGGGACATCGCCTCGAGGGGCCGCAAGGTCGTCGCGATCGTCGACCCGCACGTCAAGCGCGACGAGGGCTACAGAATCTACTCCGAGGCGAAGAAAAAAGACTTTTTCGTCAAGGACAAGAGCGGCGAGAAGGACTTTGAAGGGTGGTGCTGGCCCGGGGCGTCGGCGTACCTCGACATGCTCCTCCCCGCGGCTAGGAAATGGGTGCGTTGTTGTTTTTGAACTGGATAAGACGCGCGCGAGAGAGAGAGAGAGCGAAGGGGGCCGGGGTAGGAGAGAACGAGGGGGGAAAAAACTCACTTTTTCCCCTCGGAGAAAGAAAAACCAAAAAACAGTGGTCCTCCCAGTTCTCCCTCGACAAGTACCAGGGCTCGACCCCGGACCTCTACATCTGGAACGACATGAACGAGCCAAGCGTGTTCAACGGGCCCGAGATCACGATGCCCAAGGACGCGAGGCACCGCGTGAGCGAGGAGAGCTCGAAGAAGAAGGCCCCCAAAAAAGGAGGAGACGATTTCATCGAGCACCGCGAGGCGCACAACGTCTTCGGCGCCCTCTTCCACGCCGCGACCTCTCAGGGACTCGCCGACAGGGGCAGAGCCGCGAGGGGCAGCGACGGCGACCGGCCCTTTGTGCTCTCCCGCGCGTTCTTCGCGGGGTCCCAGACCGTCGGGCCCATCTGGACCGGGGACAACACCGCCTCGTGGCCCCAGCTGCGCGTCTCGGTGCCGATGCTGCTGGCGCTCGGCCTGGCCGGCCTCCCGTCCTCGGGCGCGGACGTCGGCGGGTTCTTCGGCGACCCGGACCCGGAACTGCTCACCCGGTGGTACCAGCTGGGGATCTACTATCCCTTCTTCCGCGGGCACGCGCACCTCGACGCGGCGCGCCGGGAGCCGTGGCTCAGCGGCGAGCCGTACACCTCTCGAGTGCGCTCGGCCCTCCGGGAGCGGTACAGGATCCTGCCCTACCTCTACTCGGCGTTCAGGGAGGCCAACGTCACGGGCGCGCCCGTCATGCGGCCGATGTTCTACGAGTGGCCCGGGGAGAAGGACGTGGGCCTCGCCGCCGCCGACGACCAGTTCCTGGTCGGCAGCTCGCTGCTCGTGGCCCCCGCGCTGTACCCCTCGGCCGACCCGAGCGGCCTGGGCCTCAAGCGGAGCGTGTGGCTCCCCTCGGGCGGCGGCGAGCGGTGGTTCGACTCCGTCAGCGGGGTGGAGGAGAGGGCCGCCGCCGCTCCCTCGAGAGCGACCGAGGTTGTCCTCACCGACGAGCGCGCCCCTGCCTGGCTGAGGGGCGGCAGCGTGGTCCCGCTGCGGGAGCGCCCGCGGCGCTCGACCGCGGCGGCGCGGCGCGACCCGCTGACGCTCGTTGTGGCGTTGGACGCCTCCGGGAAGGCCTGCGGCGACCTCTACCTCGACGACGGCGCGACGTTCGCGTTTGCGCGTGGCGCCTTCGCCTCGAGGAAGATCTGCTTCGACGCGCGCAGCGGCGAGCTGACCAACAGGGCCGCGGCCGGCCCTCTCTCGTCCCCGGCCAGGGCGGCGAGCTGGAAGGGAGCCTCCGCGGGCTGGAGGTCGGGCGTCTCCGTCAACCGCGTCGTCGTCCTGGGGCTGCCCGAGGCCTCGAGCGGCGCTCTGGCAAAAGGGGCCCCCTCTTCGTGGAGGGCCGTCGAGGGGTCGCGCGAGATCGACGCCGCGCCGGGGCCCCTTACGCTCGGCCCCGGGGCTCCCGTCGTGGGAGTCGTGATCCGGAAGCCCGAGGTGGCCGCCGACGGCGACTGGACGATCAGGCTGGTGCAACAAAAGTAGAGGAGAGAAAACGAGAGAGAACGAGAGAGAGAGAGAGAGAGAAAGATTTCCGTTTTTCCGTTTTTCCGTTTTTTCTTCTTCTTCTGAACCATTTTTTCCTGCTTTTTTTATTTTGATTTTTTTTATATAACAAAGCGCAAGCTCTTGAAAACATAAAAAAAACAGCAAACAACGAGAAAACGAGAAATGAAGAAGAGAGAGACAAGCGAGAGCGGGGGGAGGGAGAGCGCAGCAAGCTCGCCTCTGTCGAAAAAAACGTCGGGCGAAACACCTGGAAAGAAATGAAAAAACATTCGATCAAAAAGGCACTCATTTCTTCTCCTCAGGCTCGTCCTCGCCCTTCTTCTCCTCCTCCTTCTTCTCCGCATCCTTCTCCGCCTCCTCACCGTCGTAGTCGTCCCCGCCCAGCATCTCCGCGATCTCGTCGGATCCGTTAAGCTTGGCGACGAGCGCCGCGCTCTTGCCCTCGTTGTTCTTCTTGCTGGGGTCGGCGCCGGCCGCGAGCAGCTCCATCACGCACTCGGGCTGGTTGTACCCCGCGGCGTAGTGGAGGGCGGTGTTGCCGTTGCCGTCGCCTGAGAAGAGCAACATGGAGAGAGAGAGAGAAGAAGAAGAAGAAGAAGATGAAGAAGAAGAAGGTGAGCAAGAAGTGGAGGTCGCCGGAGGCGGTCGTGTTGCGCGGAGAGAGCAAAAGAGAAAAGAAAAAATGGAAAAAAGGCCTCTCACCTGCGTCGATCTTGACGCCGGCCTTGACCAGCACGCGCACGCAGTCGAGCTCGCCGTAGCCGCTGGCAAAGTGCAGCGCGGACCTGTTTTGTTTGTCGAGTAGTGTTGTTGTTGAGAGAGGAAGGCATGAAAGGAGGGAGAAAACGAAGACGTTGGGTTCTTCTTCTTCATCTTCTTCTTCTTCTTCTTCTCTGTTTCTTCGCGCGCTCTTTCGCCCCCCTTTCTTCGCGCTTCTCTCAAAAAAACTCCGAGCCCTACCTCTCCTCCTCGTCGGCCTCGTTGCATTCCGCGCCACCATCGATCAGCTTCTGCAGCGCGGCGGAGTCGCCCTTGGTCGCGGCGTCGAGCACCGTCGTCGGCGCCGCGCCTTCTTCGGCCGCCACCTCCTCCCCCTCGCCGCCCTCCTCCCCTCCGGCAGCGGGGGCCCCCGCCCCGAGCGCGGCGGCTGCCCCGCCGCCGAACGCGCCCCCCATCGCCTTGGACAGCTTCTCGAGCACCGCGGGGTCGTTCCAGTACTTCATCATCGCCGTCGGCCCTCCGGACTCGATCTCCTTGAGGACCGGGGCGAGCTCCGGGTCCTCCTTCAGAGAGGCGAGGCGGGACTCGATGGAGGACGCGGCGTCGGGGGACTGCATGGAGGCCATCAGCGAGGCCATGCCCGGGTCGGACTGTTTTTTTGTGTGGGTTTCGCGGAGGAAGAAGACGAGTTGAGTTGAAGGCGGTGGAGGTTGAAGAAGAAGAAGAAGAAGAGGAAGAAGAAGAAGAAGAAGAAGAAGAAGAAGAAGAAGAAGAAGAAGAAGAAGAAGAAGAGGAAGAAGAAGAAGAAGAAGAAGAAGAAGAAGAAGAAGGAGAGGAGGAAGAAGAGGAAGAAGAAGAGGGGGAGCGTGGCGGGCGAGAGCGGCGGCCGGCTTTGCCTTGTTCAAAGCGCCATCCCTCTCTCCTTCTGGCGCTTGCAACAAGCGAAAACCCCTCTTTTTCACCGAGCCGGCTGCAAGGCACAGGCCCACCTCCCTGCCTCTGGCCTCTTGGCGTACGATCAAGGCCAAAGAGACCCCAGGAGAGGCGGCGAACCCCTCGCTCAACTTGTTCATCGCTGTCTCTCTATCGTCACCGTCGCCGTGACGGGAACAACAAAAAAAAGCACTCACCGCCATGATCTGCTTCCCGAGCTTCTCCGCCATCGTCAAGAAATCAGGGTTGCCCATCACCGATGACATGACCTCTGCGTACTTTGACGGGTCGATGGGGGGCATGCCGGGAGCGCCAGGAGCGGCAGCAGCGCCAGCAGCAGCAGCAGCAGGAGCGGCTGCGGCGTCGGCATTCGATGCTCCCTCGCCGCCAGCAGCAGCGCCGCCGCCGCCGAGCAGGCTCGCCTGCAGCGACTGCGTCATCGACGCGAACGCCGGGTTGTTGGCGATTGACTCGGCCATCTCGCGGATGCTCGGGTCGTTGAGCACGGACGAGAGGGCCGAGAAGTCGAAGGGGGCGCCTCCTCCAGGGGCAGCCATTGTTTGAGACTGATGGAAAGAAGGAAAACGAAAAAGGCGGAGAGAGATCGGGGTCGAAGAAAAATTGTGAGAAACAAGGCCTCGACGAAATGAAAAAAAACGGAAAAGCGACACCCTCCGTGTGTGAGGGGGGGTCGATTACATCTCCACGGGCACTGCCCTCCCGCCGTACGCCGCCGCCCACGCCGCAGGGGCCCTCCACGGACCGGAGACCGGGATCGTGCCCCCCCTCCCGGAGGAGGAAGCGGCGGGAGGAGCGGCAGCGGCAGCGGCAGCGGGACACTCTGACGGGGGGGGCTCCACTCCCAGCACGCCCGCGGCTGCGGCGGCGAGGGCCACCGCGTCGGCGGCGTTGTCTCCCTCTGTCGCGTACGAGAGGAGGGCAAGCGTCGGAGGGGCCGCGCCGCTCTTCGCGGCGGCCAGCAGGGGCCAAGGGGGCAGCCTGCGCTCGCCGCGGGGCGGGAGGCCGGTCTCGTGGGACGCGGCCCTCCCCTGTCCTTCCTCGTCGGGGGGGAGCGGGCCCGCGCCGCGGGACTCCGCCGCCGCGGTCCACTCTCCGAGCGCCCCTCCTCCCGAGGCCACGAACGCGAGCGTTTTGGGTCCGGAAGGGAAAGGCGAAGCGGGATCGAGCGCGGCGTCCCCCCTGTCGGCGGCGTCGACCGAGGCGAGGACCAGGATCCTCGAGATCCCCGAGGTCTTCGCCCAGGCTCCGAGGGCCCTTGCGGCCGCGTGGGAGGAGCCCAACGCGTCCGGGGCGCGCTGTTGGAGGAGAATCCACCCGCCGCCGGACGAGGGGGACGAGGAGCTCGGCGAGGAGGGGGAGGAGGAGGAGCTCGGAGCGGGGCAGAAGAGCTCGAGCTCGGTCGAGAGGCGCTCGCGCCCCTCGTCGTCGTCGTCGCCGCCGCCGCTCCCGCCCGTCGCGCCGAGCCCCACGGCCGGGAGTGCAGTCGGGGAGAGCATCGTCCCGCAGGGCTCGAGCCCTAGGGTGGCGATGAGGAGGTCGGCGGCGAGCTGGCCCACGTTGCCGATAGAGACGGCGGGCTGATCGAGTGTTATTGAGTCGAGTCGAGTTTGAGAAAGAAAGAGAAATAGGGTTGAAAGGGCTCAGAGAAGAGGGTTGATTTGAAACGGAAAGTAAGCATCGATCTGATCCTTCTGTTTCTATTTTCATTCAAACGCAAACGCGAAGAAACGCACCACGACGAGCGTCTTGCCCTCGAGGGACACGGTCCCTGCGCGAGGGAAAAACTCGAGCTGAGGTGCGACGGTCATCTTGTTCCGGGGAGAGAGAGAAAGGTTGATCGTTTTTTCGATCGCTTTGGAAAGTTTTTCGAGAGAGAGTGGTCTCTTCTCCCTCTTTTCTTCTCTCCCTCTCTCTTCCCTTCCCCACCAAAAAGAACGAGCGCGAGTACGCTCACTGGGCAAAAAAAAGGTGTAAAGCAATCGGACATCCCCTGAAAGCTCTTACAGCAAATGGTTGAAAACGAGGAGGAGAGCAAGAGAACACCCCCGCCTCGAGCTCTCTTTCCTTCCCCCCTTTCGTCGTCTTCTCCTCCTTTTAATTCTGCTTGCTCTTCCACAGCCCGTACAGAGAGCTGCACAGCAGGAAAGCCCCGAGCTGCGGCGAGTAGCTCGGGTAGATCCTCTCGGTGATGAAAGCGTCCACGTTCTCCGGGAAGAACCCGGAAGCGGCCAGAGCGAGGCCCTCGAGGAGAAGAACGAAGAAGAAGGCGCCCAGGAACTGGAGCGCGGCGGCCTCGGCGCCGTCGGCGGGTTTCGCCGCCGTCTCGCCCTTGGCGCGCGAGACCGCCGGGGCGATCACGTTCGGTCCTCCTCCACCCTTGCCCTTGGGGCCGCGGGACTTCTTGCGGCGGCGGAGCTCCTGCTCGATCCAGAGGTCGTCGTCGTCCTTGGCGTTGGAAGAAGAAGTCGAGGTCGAGGTTGCTGCTGCTTCGTCGTCTGAGCTCGAGGCCGACGTGGCGATCGAGTCGAGCCGCTTGAGTTTCGACCTGAAGGCGCCGCCTCTGGCCATTCCCTTTGCAGCAGCAGTGGACGGAAGAGACGACAGTGTGCGACTGCTCACGGTGGCGGCGGCGAAGGAGAAGCAGGCTCGGGGGCGGAGGGACTGCGAGGGGGAGGAGGAGGAGGCGACGGTCCTCATCCTCGACGATGCCGACGTCGACGCAGCCGACGACGGAATCAGGGAGCGCATTTTGATCAGTGCTGGAGGGAGCTTGTCGTTCAGTCAATGTGTCGGTGCTTAAGGCCACAGGGGCGCCCCTTCGCTGGGGCGATATCAAGATCCGCGTCTGGTTATGCGAATTCGAGCAAGGAAGCGAGTGGAGCTTGAAGTTTGCCTGCTATCGAAAAATGGAAAGAGAGAAGAGAAGCCTTATCGAGAATGACGAAGCAAAAAAAAGAAAACGTTTTTTACCACCCCCTCCGCACTCTGTCTCGTTCTCTCTGCTCTGCGTCGAGTCTTATCTCGGCGCAGACGACCGCTCTCTTTCTCTCTCTGCGTGTTCCTCGTCACTAGCTCCTCAAGATGATCCTCGCATCATCTAATCTCGCTGTGACGGCGAGAAGAGGGAGGAACACGGAAGTGCAACAGCAGCGTCGCCACCGCTCTGTCCAATTACAGAGAGCCGTCGTCGTCGTCACCTTTGCTTCTTCTTCTTCTTCCTCTTCCTCTTCCTCTCGTCCTCCGCTCGGTCGAGAAGAAACGCATTCTATCTCCTCCAGGTGCGGCCTCTCATTCTTGGCCCTCGCAGTGCCGAGCCTGGCGGCGGCGACGGCGGCCCTGACCCTGCCGAATCCCGCCGGCAATGCTTCTTCGGTCTCGTCGCTGGTGACTTGCGATGCCCGCGGCGGTGGCGGCAATATCAACGGCTTCGGCGGCGGCTCTGGCGGTTCTGGAGGAGATGGCGGCAGCTCCGGCGAAGGCTGGGGAGACTCCGGCCCTGCAAAGGGGGCCGTCGAGATCTCGACGAGTGGAGGCGCTCGACAGGAAGAGGAAGGCGAGAGGCGGCGAGAATCGTCGTCGTCAGCGTCGTTGGCGACCTCTTCGTCTTCTTCTCCTTCTCTGACCTTTGACGTCTCGGGAATGCACTGCGGCGGGTGCGTCTCCGCCGTGACCAAGCTCCTCGAGTCCCACCGGGGCGTGCGAAGGGCGAGCGTGAATCTGGCGACAGAGGTGGCCAGGGTCGAGCTCGAAAGCGGCGGCGACGGTGAAGAAGGAGAAGAAGAAGCTAGCCGAGATCGACCTCCTAGTAAAAGAGCTAGCCAGGGCAGCGGCGAAGACTCTGCCGTCGCTCTCGCGCTGGCCTCTATGCTCGCCGACGCGGGCTTCCCTTCGACGCTCCGGGTCACCGCCGAGAAGAAGGAAGTGAGCAGCCAGAACGAGAATGCGGGAGGGGGAGAAGCAGGCTCGACCCCTCCCCCCGCTCCCTCCTCCGCCCCCCCCTCCTCCTCCTCGACCTCGCTCGCCGCCAAGCGCCGCGCCCGCGAGCTCGCCCTCGACGCCAACAGGGGCGAGCTCGCCCTGGCCGCCGCCCTCGCCCTCGTCGCCGGGATCGGCCACGTCAGCTGCTGCGTCCCCAGGGCGCCGACCTGGGTCCGCGCCCTCGGGAGCCCCCGGCTCAACGCGGGGCTGTCGCTGTTCGCGATGCTGGGCCCGGGCCGCGCGCTGCTGCTCGACGGCGCGAGGGCCGCCGCCCGGGGGAGGCCGGACATGAACTCTCTCGTGTCCCTCGGCGCCCTGAGCTCCTTCGCCGTGTCCACGGTCTCGGCGCTCAGGCCGGCGCTGCGCTGGGGGTCGTACTTTGAGGAGCCGGCGATGCTCCTGGGCGTGGTGCTGGCGGGGAGGGCCGCGGAGGGGCGGGCCAAGGTCGCGGCGGCGAGCGACATGGGGGCGCTGGCGGCGCTGATGCCGGCGAGGGCGCGCTTGCTTGCCTCGAGGGGCGCCGAAGAGGAGGTTTCTGTTGCTGCTGCTGCTGCAGACGGAGAACGGGGATCGAAGTGGAGCCCGCTGAGATGGAGGAAGAAGCGCGCCGCCCCTGCTTTGTCTTCTTCTGTTGCCGCTTCTTCCTCCCTTTTGCCGACCTCGTCTTCTTCTTCTTCTTCTTCTTCTTCTCCTTGGAGGGATGTCGAGGCTTCGTCCCTGGCCGTGGGAGACCTCGTCGTCGCCCTCCCGGGGGACAGGGTCCCCTGCGACGGCGTCGTCGTGAGGGGGACAGCGCTGGTCGACGAGTCGGCGCTGACCGGCGAGCCCGTGCCCCGCGCCGTTGCCCCTCTGGCGGCGCCGCGATCGCCTCTGTCGTCGTCATCATCTTCTTCTCCCTCGTTCGTCCCCGCCGGCGCCGTCCCGCTGGACGGGGAGCTCGTCCTCCGCGCCACGGCCGTGGGATCCTCCACTGCCCTGGGAGACGTCGTAGCCGCCGTCGAGGCCGCGCAGGCGAGGCCCCCGCGCCTCGCCCGCGCCGCCGACGCCGCCGCGGGCACCTTCGCCTCGGGCGTGCTCGTGCTCTCGGCGGCGACGGCCGCGTTCTGGTCCCTCGGCCCCGGCGCGCGCCTCTTCCCGGCCGCGATCAAGGCCTACCGCGCCTCGAGCCCCCCCGGGGCCGCCGCGGCCCTTCTGGGCCTCCAGCTCGCGGCCTCGGTGCTGGTGGTCGCCTGCCCCTGCTCCCTGGGGCTCGCGACGCCGACGGCGGTCCTGGTGGGGACCTCAGCCGGCGCGCGCCGGGGCCTGCTCGTCCGCGGCGGGGACGTCCTGGAGAGGGCCGCGGCCGTCGACGTCGTCGTCTTCGACAAGACGGGCACGCTGACGAGGGGGAGGCCCACGCTGGCCCGCGTGCGCGCCGAGCCCGGGTTCGGAGACGGTGGGGAAGGGTGGAGCCCGCTGGAGCTGGCCGCCGCGGTCGAGGCCGGGGCGCCGCACCCCGTCGCGGCCGCGATCGTCCTCGCCGCCGCCGAGATCCGGAGAAAGAACGATCCGAGAGCCTCTCCTCTGAGCGCCTCCGACGTTCGCGTCGAGCCCGGGGCCGGAGCCGTGGGGACTGTGAGGGGCAGGCGCGTCGCCGTGGGGAGCTGGGACTTTATCTCCTCGGAGATCGCGATCCGGGAGGAGGGAGCGAGGGCAAAGAAGGAGCGCAAGAACAAGGCAAAGAAGGAGGAGGGGAAAGGCGGCCCGGGCGAAGGAGGAGGAGCGCTTTCGTCGCAAAACGCGCTCCTCTCGCCTCCTCCTCCTCCTCCCCCTTCTGCTCCTCAGACAACCCTTGAGGACCTCGAGGAAATCCAGAAGAAGGCAGATGGAAAGGGAAATGGAGCTTCTTCGTGCCGCGCCAGGGCCTTTATCGCTGTCAACGGCAGGCTCGCGGCCAGCCTCGACCTCGTCGACGAGCTCAGGCCGACGGCCGCGCCCGCGGTCCGCGCTCTGAGGGCTCGTGGTTACAGGGTCCTTCTGCTGTCGGGAGACACCACCGAGGCCGCCGGGGACACCGCCGAGGCTTTGGGATTACCCAGGGACGCGGCCCGCGGCGGGGTGCGCCCGCGGGCTAAGGCGGAGGCCATCCAAGAGCTGCGGAAGAGAGGGTTGGTCGTCGCCATGGTCGGCGACGGCGTCAACGACGCGCCGGCGCTCGCGGCGGCCGACGTCGGGATGGCCGTCACCAAGTCGACCCTCTCTTCTTCCTCGATTTCTCCCTCCTCCTCGTCGTTCTCCGGCGCGGCGGAGGCCTCCAGGTCCTCCGCCACGCCGGCCTCGGACGCGGCGGACATCGTGCTCCTCGCCGGAGGAGACCGCTCGCTGCTGGCGGCCGTCGAGGCCCTGGCCCTGTCGCGGGCGACACTGCGGAAGGTCAAGCAAAACCTGTTCTGGGCCGCGGCGTACAACGCGTGCGCGCTGCCGCTCGCCGCGGGCGTCCTGCTCCCTTCGAGGGGCATAGCTCTGACTCCAGCGGCGAGCGGGGCGCTGATGGCGGCGTCGTCGGCGACGGTGATGCTCAACTCGCTGAGCCTGCAGCTGTGGAGGGCGCCAGAAATCAAGTGAACTTTTTCTTTCCTTCGATTTTTTTGAAAGGAGACTCGGATCACACATTATTTTGTAACTTACAGCTCATAATTCAGCACTGTTGAACGCGAGAGCACTTGTATCAACAGAAGAGAAGAAGCGAAAAGAGAAAGAGAAAAGAGAAAGAGAGAGAAAAAAAGAGAAGAGAAGGAAGTTGAGCGATGAAAAAAAACTTTCAACTTTTTTATTCTTCAAATCCTGTCAAAGAGGCTCGGCGCGTTGCAGAACGACATCATCGCCTTCCCCTCCGCGTTGACGCTCGGGCAGAACAGGATCAGGATGTCGAAGCAGATCCTCGACCCTCCCACGAACGCGATCAGCAGGAGCCAACCCAGGAAAGTAAAAGCGCCCTTTCTGGTCAGAGGCCAGTTTTTGCGGTAGTCGATCCCGTGGAAGACCGCGTCGACAATGAGGGCGATCCCTTCGGCGATGAACGTCGTGATGGCCTGGTAGAGGGCAGAGAGCCAGATGCTCTTGATCGGGTACTTGTTGACGCCGTCGGCTGTCATCATTCACGTTGGAAGTATTTCGGTTTTTTTGTGTTTGAGGCGAAAAAAACGAGTGGCCGAAAAAAACGACTTTCTCTTTTCTCTTTCAAAAAACTGCCAACTTTTCTCAAACACTCACGGCTGACGACCCCGAACGTGTACACCGAGGCCGCGCACACGATGCCCGTGATCTCTGCCAGGAAATCCATGTACCGCTTCGCGGCCCTGACCTCCCCGATCGCCCCCGACGCCTCGGCGCCCGCCGCGGCACGGTCGGAGTACATTCTCGACAGCAGGGCCCCGCCGGCGGGCCTGCCCGCGACGCGGGTGGCTAGGCCCAAGAAAGCGAGCGCCACGTTGAGCACTGCCACGTTGCCGGCCGTGTCGAGCTGCGAGAGCAGGAACCGGCCGTAGACGCCCCTGTACATCGACGGCCACACGAAGAGGACCGACAACGACATCGCCGGCGTCTTGAAGATACCCGCTCCCGAATTGACGATGTAACGGCTCAGGTGCTGAAATGCTAAATCGACGGCGTCCCACACGCCCGTGTGGAAGATGAGGCGCGTGCCGAGGAGCTGCAGGGGCTTGGAGAAGGCGCGGCGGGTGACGACGCTACAAGAAGTCGTTTTTTTGTTTTTGTTTTTGTTTTTGAGGAGTAGAGCAAACACGCCGAAAAAGTCGAAGAAAAAAACAGGGGGAGGAGAAAAAAAAACTCCCCTCTCTCTTCCCTCTCTCTTCCCTCCCTCTCCCTCTCTCTCCCTCTCTCTCTCTCTCTCTCTCTCACCGCTGCATGAAAAGGGTGAACACCAGGCTGACGACCCCGGCGAACAGCTCGATCGCGAAGAACCGCGCCTGGTCGATCGGGTCTCCCGTCGACTTGACCAGGGCCCGCCCGATGACGAGGTTCACCGAGAAGCCGAAGAGGAAAGGGACCGTGAAGTAGTAGTGATTGGAGTTGAGCGGCAGGCCGAGCCCGGGCGCGGCGAGCGCGACGGCCATGCAGCCGACGATGGCCACGGCGCCGAGCAGTGCGGGTTTCCCCCTTGTGGTCTGCGGCCACATCGCGAGGCCGTTGACCAGAGGGGCGACGACGAGCCATGTGAGGAGGCAGGCCTGGTAGAAGACGAAGAAGATCTGATTTCAAGTTTTTTTTGTTTCTCAAAGGCCGGGCGCGCGCAAAGGGGGGGGGGGGGGGGGGAGGGCCCCCTTTTTCTTTCTTTTTTTTTTTTTTTTTTTTTTTTTTTTTTTTTTTTTTTTTTTTTTTCTTTTTTTTTTTTTTTTTTT
>Ga0210003_1001023_pt1 | contig 24883 bp, 21 predicted proteins | sample LantaG_FD_182804 | JGI IMG/M metagenome (GOLD analysis project Ga0210003, IMG submission 182804) | Deep subsurface microbial communities from Baltic Sea to uncover new lineages of life (NeLLi) - Landsort_02402 metaG (SPAdes) (version 2) | ecosystem: Environmental > Aquatic > Marine > Oceanic >... | reverse complement strand
TTTGGCGACAAGGTATTACCGCGAAGATAAGGAAGAAGTTAATATATAAAAGACAAAACGGATGTTTTTGAACCACGAAGGGCACGAAGATCACGAAGAAGAAAAAGTGAGAATTAAAAAGTAAAAGAAAGACAGATGTTTTGAACCACGAAGGACACGAAGATCACGAAGAAGAAAAAGTGAGAATTAAAAAGTAAAAGGTAAAAGGTAAAAGGTTGAAAATGTATTAAGGTGGGATATAATTATTGAGCGTAAGGTAGGTGAGTAAAATGGCTGATATGGCGACAAGAGCTTTTCCACCGCGAAGAGAAGGAAGAAGTTAATAGGTAAAAGATAAAACAGATTGTGTAACCACGAAGGGCACGAAGAGCACGAAGAAGAAAAAGTGAGAATTAAAAAGTAAAAGAAAGACAGATGTTTTGAACCACGAAGCACACGAAGATCACGAAGAAGAAAAAGTGAGAATTAAAAAGTAAAAGAAAGACAGATGTTTTGAAGCATGAAGGACATGAAGGGAAGAAACATAAGAGAGGTAGATTGAGTTGATTTCTTTACGGATGAGAGAATGGAATTTGATGAGTTATCGAATAAAGTAATTGGCTGTGCAGTAGAAGTTCACAGACATCTTGGGCCAGGGCTGTTAGAATCTGCCTATGAACGATGTTTGTCTTTCGAATTTTCGGCGGCTGGTATACGACACGAGGCACAAAAGGAATTCGAAATTGATTATAAGGGTGTACTGGTTCAGCGTGATATATGGCAAATGAAGCGTGATATGTCGCAAATGAAGCGTGATATGAGGCAGATGAAGGGTTATCTGTCACAGATTGAACGGGCAAAAAGGCTCGTAAGTTGTTTGTTTTAATGGAGTAAAGTTTGAATTCTCAAGACATATCTGATATTCTAATGGAAATGAGGCTCAGCAGCGTAGCTGAGTAGGTATGAATGGGAAGTCCCAGTTTGTTAATCAATGGAGATCATAAGAATGGACGATGCTAAAATAAAAGATATGTCGGTAGCTGAATGTCCATTTTGTGGCTCGAATCACCTCATAAAAACTACATCCTTGTCAGTTTTGTCTGTGGTGTTCATTGTGTTAGCCACAGGCTCCTTGGCTGAACTGCTCTTCAGTTGGATACACGGAACGGCAGGTTGGGTCAAATGGTTTTTGATGGTCGGTGTTTGGGGTATACTTGCGGTGGTTTCATTGAGCCGAAAAAAAATGAAGTGCCTTGATTGCACAAAGAGCTTCAAAATCAGATGAGCATAACTCATTATTTAATCTAGGCTTAGGAAATTTGCACAAGGTTTGCCATGCCAACAAAAGGAGGCATTACAGATGGCGAACAAAAAGATTCCCCGAGCCGTTCTGGCTACGGCAGGTTTCTTCTTCTTGGTTTCGCTGGGGTGCGGCTGGCTTTGTTTCGCTGCGGCATTTTTAAGCGAACCTGATGGACCGGGCGAGTGGACCTTAATAGCATTCATCTGTAGTTTCTTTGCGGCTATAGGTATCTTTTCCTTTATTATTGCGCTGGGTTTATTGCGCAGGAAACCAAAATCTTTGAAGTACGCCAAAGGGTTCGCTGGTGCGGTTATCGTGTTGTTCATCCTTGGCCTCATCGGGACGATAACCGGTGCCGAAAAAGGATCGTACGTAAGCATTCTAAGCCCAGTAGTTGTAATTGTGTGCTTTGTTCTAGCTTCCTGGATTCTGTGGTCACCATCAGTTGAGCAATGGATTGATAATGAGAAACGTGAAGAAAGTCTGATGAAAAAGTAAGTGGGAACCATACGGAAAATGAAAATATGAGCGCGTTATCAATTCTAGTGACAACGCTGATGGGTGTTTTGGCCGGAGCTTGCCTCACTTGGATAATCGGCTACGCCCAACAGAACTCATTATGGCGGCGTCTCCGCAATGCCTTAATGGACAAGCGCCATGTGTGTTTGAACGAGGAGTTTCTGATGACGCGGATACTTGCAGAGAACATCCGGGGTTCGAGCTTCAGGCCGGAAGTCATCTTTGCTATCAGTCCAGGGGGTGGGATGGTTGCCGAATGGTTGTCACGCGGGAGCTTAGGTGATTTCTCGGCACCCATCCCGGTCAGAACGATATGTGTGCACAGTAAACGCTCCAGTGGGACAGTTAAGACGGACGAGGCGGTCGTCATAGGTCAGTTGGACACCATCGTGGCTGGCCTATCCAAGGAGTCACGAGTCTTGCTGGTCAACGACATCTCGCGAGGGGGAGAAACACTCCGTGTCGCACATCAATTGCTCACTCAGCATTTTCGGCACGAGAACGTCATGACAGCGACTCTCTTCTGTCATCGCGACGCCAGAACAAAGCCTGGATTTTATGTTGTTATGACTGACAAAATGATTCGGTTAGACTGGAAGGAACCCCAGTGTGGGTAAACAATTGCCGTCAGTTGCCCAACAAACGAGTCGAGCACGAAGAACGCCAGCGAGCCGTTCTTTTTTTCGCGTCGTCATTGGTCTGCGTGCGGGGAAGTCTGTCTGCCGCAGTAGCTTTACAAGCTTTCAATCTCTTTGTCCGCCGGTGGCAGATAAATGTTTTCGCTTCGGATTTTCTCCAGCCCGTTAGAAATCCCCGCCCGGTTAGAAGTCTGCAAGACTTTACTTCTAACGGGGCTGGCATCCCATTTCTAACGGGCTCCAGAATTTCCATCCACGGGATGCCTGCACAGCATGCCCCACAACGGCACCACGACGGCATTACCGATGCAAGTGGGCTTGTCATTGCGAGGCCTGCAGGGCAGTGGCAATCTCAACCCATTCGAAGGCCAGAGATTGCTTCGCTTCGCTCGCAATGACATGTACCGGCGCAGTAAATAATCACAATTGGTATCAGATGGCAGTCCTTCTCGTATCGAAATCCCTGTTCTAAGAGAACCTTGAGAGGTTGGGATAATGTGTGAAATTGGTGAAAAACCTGGATTTGTGAAGTTCAGGGTGGTTAAGGTCTGCAGCAGGAGATTGGATGAGTGTTGAGAAAGCAAGCCCGCGACACGTCGCGGGGAGAAGGATTGAGCGCACCTCACGCGGGCGCCCCGGCCCATAGGACCGGGGAATGGATTGAAGACCGAGGACAGAAGGCGGATGACGGAGGACGGGGGGATAGTCGTTGGTCGATAGTCGTTAGTGAATAGGTGGTTTGAGATTGCCGCGCTGCGCTCGCAATGACGTGGCGTAAGTTTAATAGTGTTCGAAGGGCAGGTCCTTCGACTTCGCTCAGGATGATTACCTGTCGGTATAGATTAGGCGAAGGTCGAGGTCGGGCTTGTTGTATATCTGCCACAGTTTCAGCAGTCCCATCATCATGGTGTCGCCGCGGGTGATGGCTTCGTAGTGCTCAAAGCCGACGGCAACGCGTGGCAGCGGTGACAAATCCAGGAATGTCTTGATGCCGATATCCGCAAACTTATCCGCCCGGGCCAGAAACTTCCTGTCGCCGGACAACTCATAGGCAGCGGTCATCAGCAAAATGACATCTCCTATGATGCCCGGCTTTCGAATTGCCTCGGCAGGTGGATCATTTTTGAGATAGCGCCGTGCACAGGCAGTGATAAGTCGCTCATAACCATCGCGGATTTGTCCGGGTGACAACTGCTTGTACCGCTCGCAGCATATTAGCGCGACCTGGGCCTCTGTGGCTGTGCCGTAATGAAAATCCCAAATCGGGCAATAGGAACGGCCTTTCTTAAAGGCCTTCATGGTGCTGACGCCGCCGAGGTCCACGAACAAATGCTCCGAGTCCTCGCCGAGTCCTTCGTGGAACTTCAAGAAGTGCTCATCCTCGGTGTGAGCAAAGTCGGTCATCATCTGCTTTAGTTCCCCGTCAATGTACTTGGCAGCCTCGTGCAGGTCTATGGCCAGGGACAGGGTTCCGGCGACATGCGAATGAAGGCCGCCGATTCGCGGATCATGCGACAGTTTGACCTCCTCGCCTGTAATGTCACTGAGCCACTGGTTAACCGAATTAGCGTTCCTGTCGCTGGGGAGAAAATTCGTAACCGGATGACGGCTTGCTTCTTTGAAGATTAAAACCCGCTCTATCGCCTTCAAGAAAACCGGATTCTTCGTCTCCTTGTACGCATGGCCCCAGGTGGCGAAATAAAATCCCGCATGCCGCGAGATGTTGCACCTGCGTCCCGGGCCGTGTGCCGACCATTTCGCGTGACGATTAAAATCTCCAATGTGATTATAAACCTGATGGTCCCACAGCCCCTTTGCGAACTTTTCGCAAGCCTCTGGCGCAAGTTGGAATGATCGATCCCACAAGACCCAGGGCCTATAGAACTCGTGAATATCTCTGCCCCTGCACTGCTCGGCTTCGACATCCCAGTAGAGATGCTCGCCCCATGCAAATAGTCCTGTGGTGGGGCTTTGGCAGTTATTGAAGAACCATGTTAGTGCCTCATCGGCCTGGTTCTCATATTTCTTATCACCGGTTATCGTGGTCAGTGCATAGAGCACCTGGTACAGGTTCAGGTCATGATGAGGATTTGCTCCGTATGCTCTATCACCCTGTCGGATTCCCTGTCCGGTCAATTCGCTGCGAACGAAGCGGTGTGTTTTAAGATCGATCCCCCCTGCGACAAAAACGGGTGAGTTCTCTTTGCCATAAACATCGCGTCCATACCGTATCATGGCATCTGCATAGGCTACTACAGCTTTGCAGTATTGCGGATGAACTTGCTGCGATACGTCCCCACAAAAACCGACGTTGTCAACAAAGGAGATTCCGGGGATTATCAATAGAGCGACAAACAAAGTCAACGCAGAAGACGGTTTTTTATCCTTCAGGTTCGATTCCATTTTTTCTTCCTTAGTTTTAATGAGAGCATAATATGTCCTGCCATGATACAGAATATAATAGTTGTTTGCGATTATCAGAGCAATCTCTAAAGGATCCCAATCAACTTTTTTTGTGCCAAGAACACGGATTGAAAGAATGCTTCCAAGGTGGTTTTGGATTGTTTTTCTGTGGAAAGGCTTGGTTATAGGGCGCTAAGTTGATGTAATGACTTGGGGGGAAAGAAACCCCGCGAATAAATCGCGGATGAAAAGCAACCGGCGTGAATGAATCGCGGGGGTAATGGGGGATTGGTTGGGGGTGATTTTGTTGCTTTGGGGGCTTTGATAAGTTATCATTTGGGCTGTGTTTAAGTGGGGTTTTTGTCTTGTTCGGCAGAGGCGTTTGTATGAAGCGTTCTGAAAAGGTAATTCTGGTTGGGGCTGCGGCGGCGATTGTGTGCGTGGTTTTGTATGTGATGGTTGGCAGGGAAGATGGTGAGGATGGTGCGGCAGATGGCGGGAGAGTTTCCGGTGGGGTGATGCGTTTTGCGGAGTTTGACTGGCCTATGTTCGGTGGCGGGCAGGGTCTTGTCGGTGTGGCGAAGGGAGAGTTGGCGGATGAGCTGGAGGTTTTGTGGAAGTTCGAGACCGGCGGTGAGATAAAGTCGTCGCCGGCGGTAGTTGACGGGCGGGTTTATGTAGGGTCTGCGGATTCGAATGTTTATGCGGTTGATTCGAAGACGGGTGACGAGGTTTGGTCGTACCGGACGGGGGGCAGGATTGAGGGGTCGCCTTGCGTTGTTGATGGCGGGGTTTTTGTGGGTTCGACGGATAAGTTTCTTCACGCGATTGATGCACAGACGGGTGTTGGGCGGTGGAAGCGTGGTACGGATGGTCAGATTCTTAGTGGGGCGAACTGGGTACGTTCGGCAGACGGGAGCAGGGTGCTGATATTGATTGGCAGTTATGATAATAAGCTGTATTGCGTGGATTCGAGAAGCGGCGAAGTTGTGTGGAGCGTTGAGACGGATAATTATGTCAACGGGACGGCGGCGGTTGGCGGAGGTTATACGGTTTTCGGCGGGTGCGACGGGGTGATTCACGTGGTTTCGGTAGCGGATGGGAACGAAGTTCGCGGGATTGACGCGGAATCGTTTATAGCGGGTTCGGCGGCGATGTCTGATGGTCGGGTTTATGTGGGCAATTATGAGGGTGTGCTTTTTTGTGCGGATGTTGCGAGCGGGAATGTTTTGTGGAAGTACGGTAAGGGTGACACGGTGTTTTTTTCATCTCCGGCGGTTGGTGAAAACATGGTTATTTTAGGCGGCAGGGACAGCTACCTTCACTGCGTGGGCAAGGGTGACGGGAAGGAAGTTTGGAAGTTTAAGGCCCGTGGTGAGATTGACAGTTCGCCGGTGATTTGCGGTGACAAGGTTGTGGTCGGCAGCGAGGACGGACGGTTGTACATGGTTCGGCTTGGCGATGGTGTTCAGGTTTGGTCTTACGAGATTGGTTCTGCGGTTGGTTCATCTGCGGCGGTCGGCGGCGGGATGGTGGTTGTCGGCAGCGATGACGGTAACTTGTATGCGTTCGGGCCTAAGCAATAGAAGAGGGGCATCAGAGTTATGAGAATAGTTCAGATTACTCCGGGTGCCGGTGATAATTATTATTGCGAGAACTGCGTTCGTGACGCGGCGTTGGTTCGGGCGATTCGGAATCTTGGGCATGATGTTTTGATGGTTCCGATGTATCTTCCGATTCCGGGTGAGATGGGTTCGGCGGCGGAGGGAAATGAGATATTTTTTGGCGGGGTTAATGTTTATCTACAGCAGAAGTGGGGGATTTTTCGCAGGACGCCGCGCTGGGTTGACTGGATATTTGACCGGCCTGGATTGCTTCGGTGGGTCGGTCGCAAGAGTGATATGACCAGTGCCAAGGGGCTTGGTGAGTTGACGATGTCTACGTTGGCTGGTGAGGGTGGACGACAGGCGAAAGAGTTCAGGCGTCTTGTTGAGTGGCTTGGTCGTGCGGAGAATCGTCCTGATGTTGTGTGTTTGTCGAATGTGCTGCTGGCGCCATTGGCTGGGGCGATTAAGAGGTCACTTGGTGTTCGGGTATTTTGTATTTTACAGGATGAGGACGGCTTTCTGGATGGTTTGTCGGAGCCTTATCGCGGGCAGGCCTGGGGGCTGTTGGGGGAGTTGGCAAAGGATGTTGACGGATTTATTTCGGTTAGTCGATATTACGCGGAAGTTATGAGTGAGCGTTTGGGTATTGGGCAGGAGCGTATGAGCGTGGTGCACGTTGGGATAGAGTTGGAGGATTTTGATGGGGTGAAGGCAGAGGCGGCGGTGCCGACGGTTGGGTTTCTTTCTCAGATGTGCTTTAATAAGGGGCTTGATGTTTTGGCGGATGCGTTTATCAGGCTGAAGGGTAATGATAAACTTAAGAATGCCCGGCTTCGGGTGGCGGGTGGCAGGCGAAGCAGCGACGAGGCGTTTATCGAAGGGATTTGTAAGAAACTCGAGGCCAATGATGTGGGTGGTGACGTGGAGTTTTGGGAGGGCTTTGATCGGGCGGCGAAGGTTGATTTTTTGCGTGGGCTTTCGGTGGTGTGCGTTCCGGAAAAGGAGGCGGTGGCTTATTCGCTTTATGTGCTTGAGGGCCTTGCCGTTGGGGTTCCTTTTGTTGAGCCTTCGAGCGGTGTGTTTCGTGAGCTTGCGGAGTTGACGGGTGGTGGAGTTCTTTATGAGGCGCATGATGCTGATTCGTTAGTGGGGACGCTGGAGGGTGTGCTGGTGGACGGCGAGCGTGGGCGGGCGCTTGGTGAGCGTGGGCGTGATGCGGTGCTTTCGAAGTTTGATATTGTGCAAACAGCGGAAGCGTTTTTGCGTATATTCGAAGAGTAGTGAGAGATTTTGGCGAGGTGAGCGATGCTCGAACTTGTGAATGTATCGAAGAGTTATGAGCGGCCCGGGCAGGAGGGTCGGCTCGAAGTGCTTAGAGATATAAGCCTGAAGATCGGCAATGGTGAGTCGGTGGCGGTTGTTGGGCCATCGGGCAGCGGTAAGAGTACGCTTTTGAATGTTATTGGAGGGCTGGATCGTCCGACGGAGGGGCGGGTTCTGCTGGGAGGCAGTGACATCGGCAGGTTGGGTGACGCGGCGCTTTCGCGGGTTCGCAATAAGAAGATTGGATTTGTTTTTCAGCTTCATCACTTGCTTGCGCAGTGTACGGTTCTGGAGAACGTTTTGGTTCCGGTTCTTGCGGAGAAGGGTCGCAGGTGCGGGCAGGAGGTTCGGGAGCGAGCGTTGGGGCTGCTGGATAGGGTCGGTCTTTCGGATTGGTCTTTGCACAGGCCGGGTGAGTTGTCGGGTGGGCAGCTTCAGAGGGTTGCGGTAGTTCGTGCGTTGATAAATAAGCCGAGACTTTTGTTGGCTGATGAGCCTACGGGTTCGCTTGATAAGCATAGGGCTTTTGAGATGGCGGATTTGCTGGGGGAGTTGAACAAAAGCGAAGGTGTTACGCTGATAGTGGTGACACATTCGGAGGAGCTTGCCGAGCGTATGGGGAGGGTTTTCGAACTTAGCGAGGGACGTTTATTCGACAGGAGCGAGCGATGAATATAGGGACGATTGTCAAACGCAGCCTGTTTTACTATTGGCGGACGAATTTGGGGATTGTATTAGGGGTGATGGTGGGGACTGCCGTTTTGACGGGCGCTCTTGCGGTTGGTGATTCGGTTCGTCAGAGCCTGGTGATGATGGTGCGGTCGCGTCTTGGCGGGACGGAGGCTGCGCTGGTATCCGGGGGGCGTTTTTTTCGGGCGTCGTTGGCAGATGGATTGGCCGACAAATTGCAGGCTCGCGCGGCGGCGGTTCTGGAGCTGCGTGGTGTTATCAGCAATAGCGACGGGACAAAGCGGGCGAATGGGGTCGGGGTGGTCGGAGTTGATAAGCGATTTTATGAGATAGGCGGTGGGGGCGATCCTTTTAGTGGTGACCGGCGTGATGGTGTGGTATTGAACGAGGCGCTTGCAGGAAGGCTTGGGGTAACAGTCGGTGACGAGGTTGTGCTTCGCATCGGCAAGCCCGGCCAGATGCCGCGTGATGTGCCGTTGATGCCGGATGTGGATTTGTCGGTGGCATTTCGACTGCGTGTTCGGGCTGTGGCCGGGGCGGGTGATTTTGGTGACTTCAATCTTCAGGCGAACCAGGTTGTTCGGTTGAACGCATTCGTTCGGCGTGAGTGGCTTGGCGAGAAGGTTGGACAGGCGGGTCGCGCGAATGTTGTGCTTGTGGGTGCAAGTAAGGCAGGGACGTTGACAACGGATTGTGCGGACGAAGCGATTAGAGAGGTTTGGGCGCCGGCGGATGCGGAGCTTGAGATTCGCAGGGTGACGGAGGGAGTGATTGAGGTTGTGAGCCGGCGGATATTTATTGATTCGTCTGTGGCGCAGGCGGCAGAGAGTTTAGGCAGGGATGCGACGGCGGTTTTGACGTACTTTGTGAACGAAGTTCGGCATGGTGACAAGAGCGCGCCTTACTCGGTGATTGCGGCGTTGGGACGGTTGGGTGTCAGCGGCGGGCTGATACCTGAGGATATGGGTGACGATGAGATTATTATAAACCGGTGGCTGGCCGACGACGTTGGCGCGTTTGTTGGTGACAGTTTGGAGCTTAGTTATTATGTGGTGACATCGAAGCGGAAGTTAGTGACGCAGTCATCAAGGTTCAAGGTTCGGGCAATTGTCGATATTAAGGGCGCGGCGGCGGATGCGAGTTTGATGCCGGAGTTTCCGGGGCTTTCGGGTGTCGAGAACTGCCGGGACTGGGAGCCGGGGATACCGATTGAACTTGATAAGATACGGGATAAGGATGAGGCGTACTGGGATAATTATCATGGGACTCCGAAGGCATTTGTGACGATTGGTGCGGGTCGCCGAATGTGGGCGAACCGTTACGGTAATACGACGGCGATTCGTTATGCGGCGGGTGAAGGGGACATGAAGTCACTCGGTCGGGCGTTGTTAAGCAAGCTGAAGCCGAGAGATGTCGGGTTGTACTTTCGGGCTGTCGGTGCAGAGGGACTTCGGGCGGCGAGCAGCGGGACGGATTTCGGTCAGCTTTTTCTCGGGCTTAGCATGTTTATTATAGCATCGTCGGTTGTACTGACGGGTTTGATATTTGTTTTTGGCGTTGAAGGGCGCAGTGAAGAGTTCGGGATATTAGAGGCTTTGGGCTTTTCGTCGAAGAGGGTAAAGGCAATGTTTATGTTGGAGGGTTTTGTACTTGCCTGCATAGGTGCGGCGGCGGGGGCGTTTGTGGGGTTGGGTTATACGCGATTGATGCTTTATGGTCTTTCGACGATATGGGCCGGTGCGATAAGCGGGTCTCGGATTGGTTTGGATGTGCGTGCTATGACGGTTTTTTCCGGTGCGGCGGTCGGCGTAATAGTTTCGCTTGGCGCGATGTGGTTTAGTCTTTTCAGACAGATGCGTTTGCCGGTGCAGGAGCTTCTTTCGGGGACATCGCGATTAAGGTTTTTCAAAGCCGGTCGTTGGTGGATGGGGAGTTTTGGTTTTGTGACAGGGATTCTTGGTGCGGCAGGTGCTTTGTACCTGATAATAGAGGCGGGCAGTGGTGACAGCGCATCGGCGAGCGGGGCTTTTTTCGGTGCCGGGGCGCTTTTACTTATAGCAGGTCTTGGGTTTAGTCATTTCGTGTTGAGGAAACTCGCGGCGATGGGGGTGCGTCCCATGGTTTCGCTTGGTGGGTTGGGACTTCGCAACTGTTCTCGTCGGGTTGGGCGAAGTCTTGCGGTTGCGGGGCTTGTTGCGTGCGGCGTGTTCATGGTGGTCACGGTTGCGGCGAATCGTCGGAACGTGTCGGCAGAAGCGACAAGACGTGATTCGGGGACCGGTGGATTTGCGTTGTATGGGGAGTCTTCGATAGGTTTATCGCAGGATTTGAATAGTGAAAGCGGTCGGCGTTCGGTGGGTCTTGAGGCAAGTGATTTTTTGGGCGTCGATTTTGTGCAGCTTCGCGTTCGCGATGGTGACGACGCGAGTTGTTTTAATTTGAACCGTGCTCAGCGGCCTCGGTTGCTTGGTGTGGAGCCGGCAGAACTTCAGGAGCGTGGTGCATTCGGATTCAGGGAGGTAATCGAAGGGGCGGCTAAGGAGAAGGGTTGGGAACTGCTTAACCGGGATGTCGAAGACGGCGTTGTGCCTGCGATTGGAGATTACGCGACGGTTATATGGGCGTTGGGTAAGGGTATTGGAGATGAACTCGAGTATACGGATGAGAAAGGTCGAGTTTTTCGGCTTCGGCTGGTTGGGATGATTAATAGTTCGATTTTGCAGGGGAGCCTTATTATTTCGGAGGAGAAGTTCCGGGAGCATTTTCCGTCGGAGGATGGTTACCGGATGTTTTTGGTCGATGCACCGGAGCAGAGCGCAAAGGCGGTTTCGCAGGTGTTGTCGCGTGACTTGAGTGACTTCGGTTTTGAGGTGACATCGACGGTTGAACGGCTTGGGGCTTTTAGCGAAGTTGAAGATACGTATCTTTCGATTTTTCAGCTTCTCGGCGGTTTGGGGCTGATTCTTGGCAGCGTTGGACTCGGATTGGTGGTGCTTCGTAACATGTTAGAGCGTCGGGGGGAACTGGCGATGATGCGTGCGGTGGGGTTTGAGAAATCGATTCTGAAGCGGCTTGTTGTGTACGAGCACTGGGGGCTGATGGTTTGGGGCATGGCGTGGGGGGTGGTGTGCGCGATGACGGCTGTTGGTCCGGCGTTGCAGTCGCCGGGTACGGAGGTTCCGTATTTATCGTTGGCTTTGACAGTTGCGGCGATAGGTGGCAGTGGTTTATTATGGATATGGGCAGCGACTTCGCTTGCTATGAGCGGTGGGCTGCTGGAAGCATTGAGGAATGAGTAGGTTTTGATAAGGGTTTGGCATAAGTAATGACTGAGTCTATTTTGTCAAGAGTGCTTCCGACGAGTTTGATAGTTGTAGGTGTGCTTGTATTGTACATGTGGGTGAGCGGTGACTCTACGACGGGGTTCACGATGCGTCTTGCTGATTCTAACGAAGAACCAGATAGTGCGTCGACTGTGAACGGCGGGGTTATCGAGGGTCATCTGGTTAAGTACGATGGAGTTGCGTCGTCGCTTGAGGGTTCGTGGCCCCGGTTCAGAGGTGGTAATCTCGACGGGGTCAGCAGAGAGGATGTTAAGCTTTCGCGGAAGTGGTCACAGGCTGGTCCGAGTGTTTTGTGGTCGATAGCAGTTGGTGAGGGTTACGCGGGAGCGGCGATTTTGGGGGGGTGCGTTTACATGATTGATTATGACCAGGCAGGCCAATCGGATGCGATACGGTGTTTTTCTCTTGATGACGGTAAGGAGATATGGCGATACTCATACCCCGTTACTGTTCGGCGTCAACACGGAATGAGCCGGACGGTTCCTGCGGTTACGGAGAAATATGTTGTGACGCTCGGTCCGAAGTGCCAGGTGACGTGTCTTGATCGCGTTACGGGAGAGTTCGGATGGATGCTTGATTTGGTTAAGGATTTCGGGGCGAAGGTTCCGGAGTGGTACGCGGGGCAGTGCCCGTCGATTGACGACGGCAAGGCAATAATCGCCGTTGGCGGTAAGGTTTTGATGATGTCGGTTGATTGCGCGAGCGGGCAGACGGTGTGGACGACGCCAAACCCGCGGCGTTGGGTAATGACTCATTCATCAGTGCTTCCGATAGAGTTCAACGGCAAGCGAATGTATGTTTATTGCGGCAGCGGTGGAGTGGTTGGAGTTTCGGCTGATGACGGGCGTATTCTGTGGGAATACCTGGATTGGAAGATTCGTATTGCGAATGTTCCGACACCGGTTTTGGTTGGTGACGGAATGATATTGCTTTCGGGTGGCTATAACGCGGGATGTATGCTGCTGAAGCTTCGTGAGGAGGGTGGCACGATTTTGGCTGAGCAGTCGTGGCGGTTGAAGGCGGATGTTTTTGGCGCTTCTCAGCAGACGCCGATATATTATGAAGGCTATATTTATGGTGTTAGGCAGGATGGACAGCTTGTCTGCGTTGATATGAGCGGCAATGTTGTCTGGAGCAGTGGTATGGGGCATAAGTTCGGGCTTGGTGGTTATATTATAGCCGACGGTCTGATATATGCTATGGATGATTCGGGGCTTTTGACGATGGCAGAGGCGAGTTCGCAGAGTTATTCAGCGCTTGGGCAGGCACAGGTTCTTGATGGTCCTGAGGCATGGGGTCCGCCTGCAATTGCGTCTGGTCGGCTGATAGTTCGGGATTTGAACAGGATGTCGTGCCTTGACGTTTCGAAGCAGTAGCTTGCGGCGTTGAATGAATTGACGGTGTTTGTTATAATGAACGCGGTTATTTCGGTTTTGTTGCGTGTGGGGTCTTAGTGAAATGAAAAGACGATTTGGAAAGATAAATACGAGCGGTTTCGAGTGCATTGCGGCGGCTTTTCTGCTTGCGATAGCGATTTTTGCCATTACCCGGTTCGATACGACAGGTGAAAAGGGCAGCGGGCTGGGCAAGGCTTACGAATATGACATCAGTGAGCTTGCGAAGGTTGACCCGAATCTGATTCTTTACGAGGAGGTTGGTGCTGGTTTTGGGACGGGTTTTTCTTTCTCTCGCGGCATTGCGGTCGGTCCTGATGGGCTTATCTATGTTACCGGTGATGCCGGTGTCAAAGTTTTCGGCGAATCTGGTAACAAGGTTCGTGAATTCGGTGTTGGTTCGGCTGCGCGATGTATTACGGTTGCCGGTGACGGTCGGGTTTTTGTGGGGCTGGACGACCACATAGAGATTTATGACGGCGTCGGTAAGCGGCTTAGTGTTTGGAAGAGTCTGGGAGAGCAGGCGGTTTTGACGAGCGTGGCGGTTGCGAAAGATGATGTGTTTGTGGCGGACGCAGGTGATAGAATCGTGGTTCGTTACGATATGAGTGGGAAGATAGTAAAACGTATCGGCGCCAGGGACAAAGAGAGAGGTATTCCCGGGTTCGTGATACCGAGTCCGTATTTTGATCTTCTGATTGGCAATGACGGCCTGCTTCGTGTTGTGAATCCCGGGCGTCATACGATAGAAGCTTATACGTTCGATGGTGACATGGAGGTTTCGTGGGGAAAATTCGGTTCGCGTATCGATGGATTCGCGGGCTGCTGCAATCCGGTGAATATAGCGATGCTTAAGGACGGTAGTTTTATTACGTGTGAGAAGGGACTTGTGCGTGTGAAGGTTTACGATGCCGACGGTAAGTTTGTGGGTGTTGTGGCAAGTCCAAAGCAGTTGGCCGGCGGCATAAAAATGGAGATTTGTGAGTATCCGGCACAGTGCCGTGTCGGTGGGTTTGATGTTGCTGTTGACGGTAAGGGACGTGTGATAGTGCTGGATACGATGAGGAACGTTGTGCGGATGTTTAGCCGGATTGGAAAGGGGCAATGAAGAAATCTTCTGAAAATATGTCGAGCCGTCGTGAGTTGATGGCGAAGGTGCTTCGTGGCGGCGTGGTCGGGCTGATTGGAGCAGGCGGTGGTGCTGCTGTTGCGAAGCGTCGTCGTCTGGCTGGCCAGGGCAAGTGCATCAGCAAGGGGGTTTGCCGAGGCTGCGGTGTTTTTGAGGAGTGTGGTTTGCCTGCGGCTCTTTCTGCGAAGGAGTTTTTAAGGAGGCAGGATGGCTGAGGATTCGAAGAGAAGCGGCCGACGAGGGTTTCTTCGCGACGGTTTGTGGGGTGCGGTCGTGGCTGGTATTGGCGGTCTTGGCGGTTTTCTTTTGCGCAAGAACAGCAAGGACGATACAGTTTGGCAGATAGATCCGTATACCTGCATAGCCTGCGGCAATTGCGCGACGCACTGCGTTCTGGAGGATTCTGCGGTGAAGTGCGTTCATGCTTACGCGGTTTGCGGTTACTGCAGGATATGCTTTGGATTTTTTGGACCTGAGCCGGCGAATATCGATACGGGCGCGGAGAATCAGCTTTGCCCGACGGGAGCGATATCGCGGACTTTTATCGAGGACCCTTATTACGAGTACTCGATTGATGAGGAGCTTTGTAACGGCTGCGGCAAGTGTGTGAAAGGGTGTAACGCATTCGGGAACGGTTCTCTTTTTCTGCAGGTTCGTCACGATCGCTGTGTTAATTGTAACGAGTGTTCGATTGCCGTGGCGTGTCCTACTGGGGCGTTCAGGCGTGTTAGTGCCAAGGAGCCGTACATTGTTAAGAGTGTGAGGCACGCCTGATGAGACGTTTTCTTATTTTTATGTATTTTTCGACATTTTTGTCGGTCGGTGCCGGTGCAGTGTTGGGCGCCGAGCGTTTTCCGCCACCGGAATTTGTTGAGACGCATCATCAGATACCGAGTCCGACGCTGCCTGGTCCTCGCGTGGATGTTTATGAGTACCTTGATGTTGTAGTGCTTGCGGCGGCTCTTTGCTTGTCATCGTACCTGGTTTTGAAGCGTCGCAGCCGCAAATGGATCCTCGGGTTGATGCTGTTTTCGTTAGGGTACTTCGGTTTTTGGCGTCAGGGGTGTGTTTGTCCTATCGGGGCGATTCAGAATGTCACGCTGTCTTTATTTGACAGCGATTATGCGATTCCGTTGACGGCGTTATTGTTTTTTTTGCTGCCTCTTTTGTTTACGCTGTTTTTCGGCAGGACGTTTTGCGCGGCGGTATGTCCATTGGGGGCGATGCAGGATTTGGTTGCATTGAAGCCGATGAAGGTTGCGAGGTGGCTTGAGAGCGGTCTTCGGTTGTTGGCCTGGGTTTATCTGGGCAGTGCGGTTCTTTTTGCGGCGACCGGCAGCGCGTTTGTGATATGCAGGTATGATCCGTTTGTCGCTTTTTTCCGCTTTAGCGGCAGTGTGAATATGATTGTTGTTGGTTTGTGCCTTCTTGGGGTGGGTGTTTTTATCGGCAGGCCTTACTGTCGGTTTTTGTGCCCATATGGTTTGATACTTCGTCAGATTTCGCGGATATCGAAGTGGCGGGTGACAATTACGCCGGATGAGTGCATAAAGTGTCGGCTGTGCGAGGATTCGTGTCCTTATGGGGCGATACGTGAGCCGAGTGGGCAATGGGACCGTGAGTATTACGTTAAGAGCAAGAAGCGGCTTGGGATTTTGATTTGCCTTGTTCCGGTGTTGGTGTTTTTGGGAGGACTTGGCGGCTGGCTATTACGTGGGGTGACATCGGAGGTTAATTCGCGTGTTCGGCTGGCGGACCGGATATACATGGAGGAAACGGGTCAGGTTGAAGATACTATCGATGCGAGCGATGCGTTCCGGTCTACGGGCGTGAAGGCTGAGGTTCTTTATGAGGAGTCGGCTGGTATTGTGGATAGTTTTGGCAGAGGCGGATGGTTTGTTGGTGGTTTTCTGGGTCTGGTGGTTGGTTTGAAACTGATTGGGCTTTCTGTGAAGCGTGGGAGGAGTGATTACGAGGCTGAGCGTGCGAGTTGCGTGGCTTGCGGGCGGTGTTTCGAATACTGTCCTCGTGAACAGGTAAGGTTGAAGAATTTGCGGGAGGCAGTCGGCAAGGCGTGATGGTTGGTTCGGTCGATAATAATTCTGTTGAAGGCAATGCCGGTGATGTATTCTATCGCACGGCGGTTCGGACGGCTGTGTTAAGTGGATTATTCTGCCTGATTGTTGGCGGGTTTTTGATTTATAACTACGTTATGCGGACCGGTGCCGATGAGAGGCGTGTCAATGAGCTTGACGAGTTGAAGGTTGAGGTGCAGAATAAGCCTGATGATGAGCAGCTTATAGCGCGATTTCGTAAGCTTGATTTGCAGGTTAGGAAGACGCGGGTTCGGAGGCTGGATTTTTCGCGCAGAGGGGGGTATCTGCTTTTCGGCGGGGCGATTGTATTTTTCGCAGGGCTGTTGTGGGTGGTGAGTTTTCGCAGGAAGGTTGCGTATCCAAAAGGAGGGATTGATTATGATGAGATTCAGATTCGTGAGTCGGCGCTTTCCCGTCGTTCGGTGGGGGTTGGTGCGATTGGCCTGGCGGTGGCTGGCTTGCTGCTTGCTATAACGATAGGGCCGGAGTTTCCTACCGGGGCGAGTGATGGGTTGACATTATCAGGGGGATTGGTTGAGACGTGGAGCAGTTTTCGCGGACTCGGCGGTTCGGGCGTTTACGAATGGAAGGATGAGGTTTCGAGCAGTTGGAACGGCAAGAGTGGTGAGGGGATTATATGGAAGAGTGAAGTTTCGCTAAGTGGTTATGGTTCGCCGATTGTTTGGAAGGACAGGGTTTTTGTTTCCGGGGCGGACGCGAACAGCCGGGAGGTTTACTGCTTCGATGCTGTTTCGGGTGAGCGGCTGTGGGCGTCTGTTTTGCCGAAGATTGCCGAGGCAAACGCGGTTGAGTTGGAGGTGATGGAGGATACGGGCTATGCGGCGTCGACGATGGTTAGCGACGGGCGGCGGGTATGCGCGATATTTGCCAATGGTAACGTTGGGTGCTTTAATTTCGAAGGCAAGCGACTGTGGTCGGTTGGTCTTGGCGTGCCGGATAGCACGTATGGTTATGCGTCTTCGCTGGCGATATATCGGAATATTCTTTTGATTCAATATGACCAGAGTTATGCCGACGCCGGCAAGTCGGTGATTAAGGGTTTGAATGTTTTGACCGGCGATATTTTGTGGCAGACGCCGCGTCCGGTGTCGAGTTCGTGGTGTTCGCCGATTGTTATTAAAGCGGCTGGTCGTGAGCAGGTGATAACGTGCAGCGACCCGTTGATGATTGCATATGACCCGAATAACGGGGCCGAGCTTTGGCGTGCGGATTGTCTTGGCGGTGAGATTGCGTCGTCTCCGATTTACACAGGCGAAGTTGTGATTGGGCTGGAGCCATATACGAAGCTTGTCGGGGTTCGCCCGGACGGCCATGGTGATGTCACCAAGACGCACGTTGCCTGGAGTGTGGATGCCGGTGCGCCGGATATTTGCAGTCCCGTGAGCAACGGGGAGTTAGTGTTTTTGCTTACGACGGACGGCACGCTTAGCTGTTTTAAGGTTAGTGACGGCTCGGCGGTATGGGAGCACCAATTGAAGGGCGACTTTAAGGCGTCACCGAGTCTGGTTAACGGCAGGCTTTACATTCTGAGCGAGCAAGGTGTTATGATAATTGCCGATATTTCGGCGGGTTTTAGTGAGTTGGCGCAATGTGCTCTTGGGGAGAGGTGCTATGCGTCGCCGGCCTTTGCCGACGGTCGGATTTATATTCGCGGTGTGAAGAACCTTTACTGCATCGGCAGTGATTCTAAACGTTGATTATGTTTTGACGGGTATTGATGGACGAGTTGGATATTAGATTTGTTGATGAGGCTGTGAGCCGGATTGGGACGGGGCCTGAGAAGGTTCTGGAGATTTTGCAGGCGCTGCAGGGGCATTACGGGTATTTGCCGGCGGCGGCTTTGGAGCGTGTTTGCAAACTGACGGAGATTACGGCGGCGTCGATTACGGGGGTGTCGAGTTTTTACAACCAGTTTCGTCATAGTCCCGTCGGCGAGCATATTATTCACGTTTGCGTCGGGACGGCGTGTCACGTGAAGGGGGCATCGCAGGTTTATGACGGCTTTATGCGTTATCTTGGTATTGCCGATGGGGACGACACGGACCCGGATAAGCGGTTTACGGTAGAGAAGATAGCGTGTCTCGGGTGCTGCACGCTGGCTCCGGCGGTTCAGATAGACCAGGTGACATACGGTCACATGACGTCGGAGTCGGTCGGGAAGGTTATCGATGATTTTTTGAGATACGAGAAGTCGCAAGTAAAGCGACATGGGTCGGCGGCGAAAAAGGGAGCCGCCGGTGCGGGGGGCTTTGGTGAGATTCGGATTGGTTTGGGTTCGTGCTGTGTTGCGCGGGGCAGCGGCAGGCTTCAGGATGCTCTTCGGGATGCTCTTGATGAAACGGGGATAAAGGCGGCGGTTAAGCAGGTTGGCTGCGTTGGGATGTGTCACCAGACGCCTCTTTTGGAGGTTGTTTTGCCGAACGGCAAGTCTCATCTTTACGCGCGTGTGAAGCCTGAAGACGCCAAGTCGATATTGCTGCGTCACTTCAAGGTTCCCGGGCTGAGGCGAAAGATTTCGAATGCGGCGTCACGCGTGCTGGACGGCATTTTAACGGATGAGAAGTGGGAGCCGGTGACACGGTACTCAATTGACGTTCGCGAGGAACCGGTGGTGGATTTTTTGGGCAAGCAGTGTCACATCGCGACGGAATACTGCGGGGTAATTAATCCGGTTGATATCGATGAGTATATGAGCAGGGGTGGATTCGAGGCGCTGCGAAAGTGCGTGGAGGAGGTTTCGCCGGAGGATGTAATAGGTGAGATTGAGTGCAGCGGTCTTCGCGGTCGGGGCGGTGCCGGCTATCCGACGCATCTGAAATGGTCGGCGGTTCGAACGAGTCCCGGCAATGTCAAATATGTTGTCTGTAACGGTGACGAAGGCGACCCGGGGGCGTTTATGGACAGGATGCTGATGGAATCTTATCCTTACCGGATAATCGAGGGTGCGACGATAGCTGCTTATGTGGTTGGTGCTCGGGGGGGTTATTTTTATATTCGAGCGGAATACCCTCTTGCGATCGTGCGTATGAGTAAAGCATTGGAGCAGTGCCGCAAGTTCGGGGTTCTCGGTGAGAAGATATTTGGCAGTGAGTTTTCACTTGATTTGAAGATAGTTGCCGGCGCAGGCGCTTTTGTGTGCGGTGAGGAGACGGCACTTATGGCAAGTATCGAGGGCCGTCGCGGGATGCCGCGGCTTCGTCCTCCATATCCGGCCCAACAGGGTTTGTGGAATAAGCCGACTCTTATCAACAATGTTGAGACTTACGCGGTTGTTCCGTGGATTATTCGCAACGGCGCAGCGGAGTTTGCGCGGCACGGCACGGCGACGAGCAAGGGGACTAAGGTATTTGCATTAGCGGGCAAGGTTGCTCGCGGCGGGCTGATTGAAGTTCCAATGGGTATTACGATACGCGAGATTATCGAAGATATCGGCGGTGGTATCGACGGGGGCAGACGTTTTAAGGCGGTCCAAATCGGCGGGCCTTCCGGCGGTTGTATTCCGGCGAGACTGGCGGATACTTCGGTTGATTACGAGACCCTGGGTGAGCTTGGTGCGATAATGGGTTCGGGCGGCCTTGTGGTTCTGGATGAAGGTGACTGCATGGTTGATATTGCACGTTATTTTCTGGAGTTTACGCAGAACCAGTCGTGCGGCAAGTGCACTTACTGTCGTGTGGGTACACGTCGAATGCTGGATATTCTTGAGCGTTTGTGCGATGGTAAGGGCCGCAAGGGTGATATTGAGGAATTAGAGGATCTTGCGTTGATGGTTAAGCAGGGCAGCATTTGCGGTCTTGGCGGGACGGCTCCGAATCCGGTTCTTTCGACGTTGAAGTATTTTCGGGATGAATACGAGGCGCATCTTGAGGGTCGCTGTCCTGCGGGGCGATGCATGGCGATGATTACGTATTCTGTGACGGATGACTGCATCGGGTGTACGCTATGCGCGCAGCATTGCCCGGCGGACGCGATTGCGATGCGGCCTTACGAGAAGCATGAGATCGATGTTGAGAAATGTATTAGATGCGGCGGGTGTAAGAGTATTTGTCCGGCGGATGCGATAAAGGTTGAATAAAGATGGCAAGAGTTTTTATCGACGACATTGAGATTGAGGTAAAGGACGGCAGGACGATTCTGGACGCGGCGGAAAAGGCAGGAATTGAAATACCGACGATGTGTTTTTTGAAAGGGTATGAGGCTTCGACAAGCTGTATGGTTTGCGCGGTGCGCGTGTTGGGCAGTGAAAAGCTGCTGCCTGCGTGCGGGACGGTTGTGCGGGATGGGATGCGAGTGGAGAGCAATAGCGAGGAGGTGTGGCGCGCGAGGCAGATGGCGCTGGAGCTTTTGCTGAGTGAGCACGTTGGTGACTGTATGGGTCCCTGCCAGGTGACATGTCCGGCGAAGATGGATATACCGCTTATGATTCGTCAGATAGGTGCCGGCCTGCTGGATGAAGCAATTGCGACGGTGAAGAAGGATATTGCACTTCCTGCGGTTCTCGGGCGGATTTGTCCGGCGCCGTGCGAGCGGGCATGCCGGCGTGGCGGGTATGACGAGGCGGTTTCGATATGCCTTTTGAAGCGTTACGCGGCGGATGTGGATTTGGCTTCGGAGCAGCCTTATGTTCCGAAGTGCGGGCCAAAGCAGGATAAAAACGTTGCGATAGTTGGAGCAGGGCCTGCGGGTCTGGCGGCGGCATACTACCTTCTGCAGCAGGGGTATGGGTGTACGGTTTTCGATGAGCATGATGAGCCTGGTGGAATGCTGAGGTATGGTGTGGGGCGGGAGAAACTTGGGCTGGATGTGCTGGATGCAGAAATTGCGACGATTGAGAAGCTTGGTTTTGAGTTTCGGGGGCAGACGAAAGTTGGTGAGGATGTATCGGTTGTTGAGTTGGGCAAAGAGTTCGATGCGGTGTTTCTTGCACCTGGGCAGGTGAAGCTGTCGGAGGGGCAATGGCCCGGGCTGGAAGTCGGCGAAAACGGTATAAAGATTGACGGCAGGACATACGCGACGAATGAAGCGGGGATTTTTGCCGGCGGTGACGTGGTTCGCAGGAGGAAGCTTGCGGTTCGTTCGGTTGCCGACGGCAAAGAGGCAGCGGCGGCTATCGGGCAGTATTTGTCCGGCGAGAGGGTGACGGGTATTATGCGTGTTTTCAATAGTCGTATGGGTAGGCTAAAAGACGGCGAGATGGAGAAGTTTTTGTCTGGTGCGGACAGGGCTGGTCGGGTGACGGTAGGCGAAGAGGGCGGCGGGTTCAGTGCGGCTGAAGCAAAAAAGGAAGCCGGGCGGTGTCTGCATTGTGACTGCCGGAAACCGCAGGCGTGCAAATTGCGGCGATACGCTCAGGAGTATGAGGCTCATGGGATGCGTTATAAGGATGACAGGGGGTTTTTCGAGCAGCATTTGGGGCATGGCAGGGTGGTTTTTGAGCCGGGTAAATGTATAAAGTGCGGGCTTTGTGTTCAGATTACCTCGGAGGTCAAGGATGAGCTTGGTCTTACTTTTATTGGCAGGGGCTTCGACGTTCGTGTGGCGGTTCCGTTTGATCGCTCCATCGACCAGGCCCTGGAGCGAACTGCCAAGCGGTGCGTCAAGGCGTGTCCGACTGGTGCGCTGAGCTTTAAGTAAATGGTCTATAGGGTCAGGTAGTCGCGGGTGATTGAATGGGGGTATTTTTGCTCCTGCTTTTTTTATTCTGCATCCATGGGCACGTCTCTTTCTGTGGGCATTGTGCGCAGCCATGTTTTGTTGAAAGCAGCGGCAGGATGATAAAGGCATCGATTAGGAACATCGCCAGCAGTATGACCAAAGGCCATGCGAAGGTATGGATGAGGGAATATACTGCCAGCGCCGGCGGTATAAACCAAAGCGGGACTATTGCAGGTATATGTTTTTTGAATTTTTCAGCGAATCGGTCATAGTCCTGCCTTGGTCTGAGTTTGGCGGCGATGATGCCGTATCCGCACGGGCAGGCTGAGGTATTGTAGAACCTGCAGTATGGGCAGACGAAGAACATTATCCATATCGCACCGGCAGCGGCATATACGAGAAAACCGACGGCGGCAAACGACGCCCAGGACTGTGGCAGGGCATCAGCCAGAAGCGTACAGCCGAGTATAGCCATGAGAATATATGGAGTGTTATTGACCAGTGCCTGGATGCCTGAATAGTGCTGGGGTGGCTGGCACTGCTCGGTGGTTGTGCTGCTATTTGATTGTTCGTGGTTCATGGTTCGCTGATTTTAAGACTTTTTGTTTGACAGAGGCCTTTTTGGAAGCATATCAGGGCAAATCTTTCAAAGAAAACAGGTTTTATGCATAAGAAGGACGCTTCAAACAGTCTTAGTATAAAGTAATGCTGGGGTTTGAACAAGGTTGACTATTTGGAAATGATTGAGTATAAGTCTTTCGCTGTAAACCGCTTTTAATGTTACCTTAAGGGGGTGTGTATGTTTATGGAGAAGGGAAAAATGACTAAATACAGGTTCCGCCTTGCCGCAATGCTGCTGATTCTTTGTTTGATTTGTGGTTTTGTCAGCCGTGCTTTGGGGGCGGATTGGCCTAACTGGCGTGGTCCGAATCATGACGGAGTTTCCGATGAGACGGGGTGGATTACGGATTGGCCTGCGGATGGGCCTAAGATAGTGTGGGAGAAGGAGCTTGGGATTGGTTTTTCTTCGATGGCGGTGAGTAAAGGCCTTGTTTACACAATGGGCAACGTAAACGGGAATCAGGACGTGATATACTGCCTGGACGGCGAGACGGGCAACGATGTCTGGCGATATCCCTATGCTGAGCTTCTTGATCCGAAGAACCACGAGGGCGGGCCACATGCAACGCCGACCGTCAGCGGGGGGTATGTTTATACTATGAGCAGGACGGGCCGGGTCTACTGTATTGACAGTCTTGTGGGCACAGAGAAATGGAGCAAAGACCTGGTGAAAGAGTACGGCATCAGTCCTGCGGACTGGGGGCTGTCAAGCTCGGCACTGGTGGTGGGCGACCTGGTTATCTTTAATGCCGGCAGTTCCGGTATTGCATTTAAGAAGGATACCGGCGATCTTGTCTGGAAAAGTGAGCCGAAAGGGGCCGGCTATGGGACGGCTGTTCCCTATGAAAGCGGCGGGCAAAAGATGGTGGCGATGTTTACAGCCACGAGTGTTGTCGGGTTAAATGCCCTTACGGGAAAAGTGATATGGCAGTGGCCATGGAAGACATCCTATAATGTCAATTCGGCGGATGCGATTGTTGTCGGCGATAAGTTTTTTGTCTCGTCGGGTTATGGCACCGGATGCGCGCTGCTTGCGGTGCGTGGCGATAGTGTCACTGAGGTTTGGCGCAATAAGAATATGCGGAACCAGTGCAACAGCAGTGTTCTTTGGAAAGGTTACGTTTACGGTTTTGATGGGCAGGTTGGGGGCAAGGGTACTCTGACATGTGTTGATTTTGCGACGGGTGAGAAGAAGTGGTCTGTCAAGGGGATGGGGACCGGTTCATTGATGATAGCGGCAGGCAGGCTCGTGATACTTGGCGAAAAAGGCAGGCTTGTGATTGCCGAGACGTCGGCGGATGGTTTTAAGGAGGTTGCGTCTTCTCAGATTCTCAGCGGCAAGTGCTGGACGGTTCCGGTGCTGGCGAATGGGCGGATATTTGCCCGTAATGCCGCGGGCAAACTGGTATGTGTTGATGTGAGTGGTGGTAAAGCTGGGGTTGCGGCAAAGGCTGGTTTCGCGTGGCCGCAGTTTCGCGGGCCTAACAGGGACGGCAAGAGCAGCGAGACAGGTCTTTCGAAAAAATGGCCCGAGGGCGGTCCTAAGCTCTTGTGGTCTGTTAAAAGCCTTGGCGAGGGGTTCGCGTCGGTTTCGATTGCGAATGGAATGGTTTATACGACGGGAATGGTTGGTGCAGAGAAGGATGGGATGGTATCTGCTTATGGTGTTGACGGCAGCTTCAAGTGGAAGCAAACTTACGGCAAGGGCTGGCATGGTTCTCATTCTGGTACTCATACGACACCGACAATTGATGGTGACATGCTTTACGTAATTAGCGGCTACGGGATTGTTGCGTGTTACGATGCCATGACGGGCAAGCCGAGGTGGCGGGTCGACACGTTGAAGGAATTCAAAGGCGAAAACCTTAAATGGGGTATTGCCGAGTCCGCACTTATAGTTTCAGAGAAGTTGATATGCACGCCGGGAGGTGAAGATGCGACTATGGCGGCGCTGGATAAGATGACGGGCAGGACGATATGGACGACGAAGGGCCTGAGCGACAAGAGTGCTTATTGCTCACCCACTTTAACTAACTGTACTGTCTGATTTTATTAAAGAATTCTAAGTCGTTTGTACGATTAACTTTCCAGGGGAATGGTCTCCGTGGAAAGGATAAACGATGAATCGACGATTTGAAGTGCGGAAACAGAAAATTCTTGA
>Ga0210003_1001021_pt1 | contig 24906 bp, 25 predicted proteins | sample LantaG_FD_182804 | JGI IMG/M metagenome (GOLD analysis project Ga0210003, IMG submission 182804) | Deep subsurface microbial communities from Baltic Sea to uncover new lineages of life (NeLLi) - Landsort_02402 metaG (SPAdes) (version 2) | ecosystem: Environmental > Aquatic > Marine > Oceanic >... | reverse complement strand
CCGGACCGTCGACGCGTCGCCTCCGCGCAGAAACTCTGACACGACACCAGCGCCGCGGACTGGGTCGGTTCGCCCGGATCTGGCCGGTAGCTCTGGAAGCTGACGTCGGCGAACGTCGGCGGCGGCACGAGTTGGGCGACCAACCGCTCCGGGGACACCGTGGGATAGCGGTCCACCAGATGACCGGTCATGGGGGCGACTGTATCGACGCGACGGGGATCGACGGACGGGGATCGACGCGACGGGGATCGACGCGACGGGGATCGACGCGACGTGGTGCAATCACCGCATGGGCGACGCCGCAGCCGACGAGCCACGCTTCGCGCTGCTCGATGATGGCGCGCCGGTAGACGACGAACGGCTTTACACGCTGTACGCCTACCCGGAATCGGACCGACCGGTGGTCCGCGGCAACGCGATCATGAGCCTCGACGGTGGTGCGACCATCGGCGGAACCTCGGGCGGACTCGGCGGATCCGGTGACCGGCGACTGTTCGCCGTGCAGCGCGAAATGGCCGATGTGATTGTTGTCGGAGCCGGCACTGCACGGGAGGAGAACTACCGGGGCGCACGGATGACGGCCGGTCAACGTCAGCGCCGGCACCACCGTGGCCAACCCGAGGTGCCGCCCATTGCGCTGGTGACCCGCTCCGGTGTCCTCGAACACGACCTGTCGGTGCTGACCCACACTGAGGTGCCGCCGCTGGTACTCACCTGCGCGGACAGCGTCCACGCCGCCCGCGCGCAGCTGGGATCGGTCGCCGAGGTCATCGACTGCTCCGGCGCCGAGCGCTCCCGGGTGGACCTTGCCGTTGCCCTGGCCCGGCTAGCCGAGCGGGGCCTGCGCAAGGTGCTCAACGAGGGCGGCCCCACCCTGCTGGGCGCCTTCGTCGAAACGGACCTGCTCGACGAGATGTGCCTGACGACGGCTCCGGTGCTCGTCGGCGGTCGCGCGGTGCGGATTACCGTCGGGGCCGCCGACGCGCTGACCCGGATGCGCCGCGCCCACGTCATCAGCGACGCCGATGGTTATCTGTACACGCGCTACATCCGCGCCCACTGAGCGATATCGCCGGGTCGCTACTGTGGTGCCCATGCGTCGGCACGGTCGGATCACGGGCGCGGTCGTCGTCGCCACCGTCGTCTCCGGACTGCTCGCCGGATGCGCGCCCTGGTTGGCAGCTAATCCCCAATTCGCCACCGATTCGGCCCGGAATCCCGACGACGGCCCGACCACCAGCGCCGCGGCCGGGGGTCCACCTGAGATCTTGGCCCCTCGCAACGATCTGGCGTGGCGGGACTGCACCGCCAAGGGATTCGGGGACGCCGGAATCCCCGCGATCCCCGGAGTGGTCATGGAATGCGCCGACTACGACGCCGACCTTGACCCGGTCAGCGGTGCGACCGGCACTCTGAGCATCGGTGTAGTGCGGGCCAGGTCGGTGCAGACACCTCCGGACGCCGGCCCACTGGTGTTCACCACCGGCACCGACCTGCCCTCGTCGCTGCAGCTGCCGGTCTGGCTGGCGCGATCGGGTGCCGACGTGCTCAGGGCGCGACCGATCGTCGCGGTGGACCGGCGCGGGATGGGTCTGTCGAGTCCTATCGACTGCCGCGATGAATTCGACCGGCTACAGATGCGCGAGCAGACGCAGTTCACCGCCGGCGACGATCCGGTGGCCAGCCTGCAGGCGATCACCACGACGGCCACCACCGGATGCACCGATGTGATCGCCCCCGGCGACTCCGCCTACGACAACGCCCGCGCGGCCGAGGATCTGGAGCGACTGCGCAGCACCTGGGACGTGCCCGCGATGGCACTGTTGGGCATCGGCAACGGGGCGCAGGTTGCGCTGGCCTACGCCGGTTCGCACCCCGGGAAGGTCGCCCGGCTGGTCCTGGACTCCCCCATCCCGGCCGGCGTGGGCGCCGAAGCCGCCGCCGAGGAGCAGGCCAAGGCCCAGCAGGGGGCCCTGGCGGCCTTCGCCACCCAGTGCGTTGCGGTCAAATGCGCGCTCGGCCCCGATCCATTGGGCGCCGTCGATGCGCTCCTCGGTTCCGCCCGCGCCGGACAGGGCCCGGGCGGCCTTCCGGTGTCGGTCGTGGCCAACGCCATCATCACCGCACTGGGCTATCCCAGTGGCGACCGAATCGCCAGCACGGTGAAGTTGGCCGACACCCTGGCCGCCGCTCGCGGCGGCGACATCAATCGGCTCAACAACCTGATCATCGAAACCGACGCCCTGCGCGGCACCGACGGACAATTCGTCAACTCCTGCAGCGACGCGTTGAACCGCCCGACCCCGGACCGGGTGCGGGAACTGGTCGTCGCCTGGGGCAAGCTCTACCCTCAGTTCGGCACCGTCGCCGCGCTGAACATGGTGAAGTGCCTCAACTGGCCCAGCGGCTCCGCCCCCCCGGACCCGCGGAACCTCAAGGTCGACGTGTTGCTCCTCGGAGCAGAAAACGACCCGATCGTGGGTGGGCAAGGTGTACCGGCGACGGCGGCCACCGTGATCAACGCCGGCGCGACCAGCAGGCGGGTGATGTGGCAGGGCGTCGGCCACGGCGCCAGCATTTACTCGGCCTGCTCGCTGCCGCCGGTGCTGGGCTACCTCGAGACCGGTGAGCTACCGGACACCGACACCTTCTGCCCCGCCTAAGTCGCCGACGATCCGCACCGGTGTACGGTGCGGACGTGGCCCGGGTTGCTTCGCTTGTGCAGACCGCGTTCGGTCCCCGTACCGGCCCGCCGAGCACCGCAGCGGTGGTGCGCACCGCACTCTGGCCGATCGCGATCATGTCGATCATCCACCGCAGCTGGGTGCTGACGTCCAACGGCTACATCACCGATGACTGGGCGCCGGTCTACTGGGCACTGCGTCACTTTCGGGCCAGCGAACCGGTGTACACGGCGGCGTTCGACCACGTCGATCCGCACTATCTCTACCCGCCGGGTGGCACCCTGCTGATGGCGCCGTTCGGATATTTCGACAGCATCTTCGCCGCCCGCAACTGGTTCATCCTTCTCAACACGGTAGCCATCATCGTCGCGGCCTGTCTGCTGGTCCGACTGTTCAAGTTCCCGCTGACCTCAGTGGCGTTACCGGCACTGCTGGCAGCGATCTTCGTCACGGAATCAGTGACCAACACGCTGGTCTTCACCAACATCAACGGATGCATCCTGCTGGCCGAGGTGCTATTCCTACGTTGGGCGCTGGATGGTCGGGTGAACCGCCAATGGTTGGCCGGCATCGCAATCGGGCTCTCCCTGGTCGTCAAACCGGTGCTTGCGGTGCTGCTCCTACTGCCACTGCTGAACCGGCAGTGGCGCACACTCGTCGCGGCGATCGCGGTGCCGGTCGCATTCAACGCGATCGCCTGGCCGTTGGTGGTCGACCGGGGCAACTTCATCCACCGGACAGTGCCCTACATCCTGTCCACTCGCGACTACTTCAACTCCTCGATCCTGGGCAACGGCGTGTACTACGGATTGCCGATGTGGCTCATCATCGCCCTGCGAGTGGGCTTCATCGTCCTGGCGGCGGCCAGCCTGTGGCTGCTCAACCGCTACTACCGCACCCGCGATCCGTTGTTCTGGATGCTGACCTCATCGGGGGTGCTGCTGATTTCATCGTGGCTGGTCCTCTCATTGGCGCAGGGCTACTACTCGATGATGCTGTTCCCGTTCCTGATGACGGTGGTGCTCAAGAATTCAGTGTTGCGCAACTGGCCGGCATGGCTGGCGGCCTACGGCTTCCTGACCCTGGACCGCTGGCTGATGTGGCGCCTACCGACGACGGGCCGCTTTCTGGAGTACATGAAGATCACCTACGGCTGGTCGTTGATGCTCGTCGTGGTGTTCTGCGTGCTGTACTTCCGCTACCTCGACGCCAAACAGGATGGTCGCCTCGACGACGGGATCGACCCGGAGTGGATGGCACCGACACGAGGCCCCACCGCGCGCCCCACCGCGAGCCCTACCGCGCGCACCCCCGCACCGGGCGTGACGCCGTCGTGACGTTCGGCCACGACTGCGGCGCGGACGAAACGCGCGCGGTACCGTAACGCGCATGCTCGAACTGTCCGATGACGAATGGCGCACACGACTCAACGCCGAGGAATACCGGGTGTTGCGCAGGGCCGGCACCGAGCCTGCCTTCAGGGGCGAGTACACCGACACCAAAACCGAGGGCGTGTACCAGTGCCGCGGGTGCGGGACGGAACTGTTCCGCAGCACTGAGAAATTCGAATCGCACTGCGGTTGGCCGTCGTTCTTCGACCCGGCGAACTCCGATGCGGTGATCCTTCGCTCCGACGACACCATGGGCATGCGCCGCGTGGAGGTGCTGTGTGCGAACTGCCACAGCCACCTCGGGCATGTCTTCGACGGCGAGGGGTACCCCACGCCGACGGATCAGCGCTACTGCATCAACTCGATCTCGCTGAGGCTCATCCCCGCCGAGTAGCGGCGCGGGGTAATGGCGCCGAGTAGCGGCTTCAGGGCAGCCTGGTGATCAGTTCCTCCACACCGACCCGCGGGCCAGTGAAGAACGGGATCTCCTCGCGTACGTGGAGTCGGGCCTCGGTGGCCCGCAGGTCGCGCATGAGGTCCACGATGCGGTGTAACTCCTCGGCCTCGAAGGCGAGAATCCACTCGTAGTCACCGAGGGCGAACGCGGGCACGGTGTTGGCCCGGACGTCTTTGTAGCTGCGGGCCGCGAGGCCGTGATCGGCGAGCATCTTGCGGCGATCGGCGTCCGGCAGCAGATACCACTCCAGTGAGCGCACGAACGGATACACGCAGACGTAATTGCCCGGTTCCTCACCCGCCAGGAAAGCCGGCACGTGACTCTTGTTGAACTCCGCGGGGCGATGCAGTGCAACACTGCTCCACACCGGTGTGACCGCGCGGCCCAGAGCGGTGCTCCGACGGAAGTCGCTGTAGGTGCGTTGCAGTGACTCGAGGTGTTCGGCATGGGTCCACATCATGAATTCGGCGTCGGCCCGCAGGCCTGCAACGTCGTAGAGGCCCCGGACCACGACCCCGGCGTCCTCCTGCTGCTTGAGAAAGGCGGCGGTCTCGTCGATCACCGCCGCCCGGGACTCCGTGTCGTAGCCCAGCACCCCGGGTTGCACCGAAAATGCCGAGAACATCACGTAGCGGATGGTGGCGTTGAGCGCGTTGTAATCCAGTTTCGCCATGGCAACCATGGTGCCACGGGGTCGACGCCTCGGGGTCGACGCCAGGGTCTACGTCGTCGCGGCCACCACCGCGGCGGCGGCCCGGCCCGCGACGGCGACGCAGGCCGGGACCCCGACGCCGTCGAGATAGTTACCCGCGACCGCCAGGGTGGGCGGCAGTCCGGCCCGGATCTGAGCGGACATCTCGGCGTGACCCGGGACGTACTGGGGCAGCGCGTCGATCCACCGATGCAGGACCACCTCGATCGGGTCGACGGCGATACCGAACACGGTGGCGAGGTCGTCGCGGGCCCAGGTCTGGAATTCGTCATCGGCGGCGCTGCGGGCAATGTCGTCGCCGAAGCGGCCGAAGGACATTCGCAGTAATTCGGTGTCGCCGCGGGCGCCCCATTTTCGCGTCGTGAGGGTGATCGCCTTGGCGTGCAGATGTTCCCCGGTCGCCACCAGCACCCCGGACTGCGGCGGAAAGGGAGTTCCCGCCGCCACCCTCATCGCCAGCACCGCCGCTGAGGCAACCGGAATTTGCGCGGCCGACGCCGCAGACCGCGGCGCCGGAACCTCCAGCAACACGGCCGCCTGCGAAGCCGGTACCGCAAGCACCACCGCCTCAGCCGGCCAGGTACGACCGGTGTCGTCCTGCACGGCCCAGCCCGGGCCCTGGGCGTCGATCCGGCGCACCGACGCCGCGACCCACCGCGGCGCAGCGCAGGCGACGAGTTCGTCGAGCAGCACCTGATAGCCGCCGTCCAGGGCACCGAACATCGGTCCACCCACTGCGCCCGGCAGCACCCGCAGGACCGCTTCGGTGACGCTGGCCGCACCCGTATCGAGGGCCGCGGCCACCGTGGGAGCCGCCGAGCGGATGCCGATACCCACCGCAGATCCCGCGTAGACCCCGCTCAACAGCGGATCCACCGAGCGGGTAACCACCTGCTCGCCGAAGCGGTCGGCCACCACGTCGCCGAGTGCGGGATCTGAGCCGGACTGCCACCGCAGTGGGCGGTCGGGCTCGGCGGCGATTTTGGCACAGGTGGCCGCGTCGACCAGACCGGCCACCGAGGCCGCTGAGGACGGGATACCGCTGACGGTATCGGCGGGAAGCGGGTGTAGGCGGGCCTGGCTGTAGACCATGGGCCGCACCCCGGTGGTGCCGATCTGCCGTCCCGCCAAACCAAGTTCGGCGAGCAGGGCGGGCACCTCGGGCCGGCGGGCGATGAACGCCTCGGCCCCAATGTCCACGGCCTGACCGCCCATTCTCTCGGTCCGCAGGACACCACCGAGGCGATCAGCCGGGTCGAACACGGTGATGTCGGCGCGCTCACCGAGTGCGGCGCGAATCCGGTAGGCGGCGACAAGACCGGAAATCCCGCCGCCAACAACGCAATAGCGCAGAGATCGGTAAACGCCCGGCCCCCTGCCACCGAGCGTCACAGCGAATGCACCAGGGCCACCAGATCGGTCAACACATCGGGATCGGTCGCCGGAAGTACCCCGTGGCCGAGGTTGAAGATGTGCCCGCGCGCGCCGGCGTCGAGGGCATTGCGACCGTCGATGACCACCGCCCGCGCGGCCTTCTCGACGGCCGCCCATCCCGCGAGCAGGACAACTGGATCAAGATTTCCCTGCAACGCTTTTCCGGCGCCGACGCGACCGGCGGCGTCAACCAGCGAGGTGCGCCAGTCGACTCCCACCACGGTCGCGCCCGCCTGCGACATCGCACCCAGAAGCTCCGCGGTGCCGACACCGAAATGCGTCATCGGCACGCCGTAGCCGGCCAGTGCAGCAAAGATGCGCGCGCTGTGGGGCAGGACGTGGCTGCGGTATTCAGCCAACGACAGCGTGCCCGCCCACGAATCGAAGAGCTGAATGGCATCCACCCCGGCGTCCAGTTGGACCCTCAGGAATTCGATGGTCAGATCGGTGAGCGACGTCATCAGCGCATGCCAGGTGGACGGTTCGGCCAGCATCATCGTCTTGGTGCGCTCGTGCAGCTTGCTCGGACCGCCCTCCACCAGATAGGAAGCCAGGGTGAACGGTGCGCCGGCGAATCCGATGAGTGGCACCTCGCCCAACTCGGCGACCAGTAACCGAATGGCATCCGATACCGCGCTGATCCGCTGCGCATCAAGGGCTTTGATAGCAGCGACGTCGCCGGCGGTCCGGATCGGCTGCGCGATCACCGGGCCCACATCGGCGACGATGTCGAGATCAATGCCCGCTCCCCGCAGCGGGACCACGATGTCGGAGAACAAAATCGCGGCGTCGACGCCGTGGCGGCGGACCGGCTGCACGGTGATCTCACAGATCAACTCGGCGTCGAAACAGGCCTCCATCATCGTCTTCGTGGCACGCAGCGCGCGGTATTCCGGTAGCGAGCGGCCGGCCTGCCGCATGAACCAGACCGGAGGCCTCGACGGAGTGCGGCCTGCGGCGGCGGCCAGGTAGGGCGCCTCGGGGAGGGCGCGGCGGTTGCTCACCGGGTCAATGCTGCCACGGCGTTCCCGGCCGGGTCACCGGCCCGGCGCGCCTGCCTGCGCGGCCCCCCGGATGGGGCTAACGTCACTTCGTGTGACCAGCGCGGAGCCGACCCAGTTCCGCGAGGCGGTGGCGGCGATGAATGCCGCCGAGGTCCGGTCGGAGATCGAGCTCGGCCCGATCCGCCCTCCTCAGCGCCTCGCGCCGTACAGCTACGCACTGGGTGCCGAAGTCCGGCGTGCCGAGGGCGAGATCGTGCCCGAGGCTTCCGAGGGTGATGCGTTCGGCCGCCTGATCCTGTTGCACGACCCCGACGGTGCCGAAGCCTGGGACGGAACCATGAGGTTGGTCGCCTTCATTCAGGCCGACCTGGACCCGGCCGAGGCCGTCGACCCGCTCCTTCCCGAGGTCGCCTGGAGTTGGTTGGTGGAGGCGTTGGAAACGAGGGCCGAGCACGTCACCGCACTGGGCGGAACCGTCACCGCGACCACGTCGGTGCGCTATGGCGACATCTCAGGACCCCCGCGAGCTCATCAACTTGAAATGCGGGCCTCGTGGACCGCCACCACGCTGTCTCTGGGCACCCATGTCGAAGCGTTCTGCGAAGTTCTCGAGCACGCGGCCGGGCTTCCCCCGACCGGGGTGACCGACCTGAGTTCGCGCTCCCGCGCCTGAGATGCCGACCCCCGATGCCCCCGACACTGCGCAGGGGGCTCCCGCCGATCCGGAACCAACTCCGCTCGCCCATCCCAGCGATGGCGTTCCGGCGGTGTCGGTCAGCACCAACGAAATCGCCGACGCGGCGGCGAAACTCTCAACCGGCCACGGTCCCTTCGCCGTCGACGCCGAACGGGCCTCCGGTTTCCGTTACTCCAACCGTGCCTACCTGATCCAGATCCGTCGGGCCGGGGCCGGCACGGTCCTGATCGACCCGGTCAACCACGGCGGCAGCCCGATCGACGTCCTGGCGCCACTGGCCGACGTGCTGGCCACTGACGAATGGATCCTGCACGCCGCCGACCAGGACCTGCCCTGCCTGGCCGAAGTGGGCCTGCACCCGCCCGCCCTGTACGACACCGAACTCGCGGGCCGGTTGGCCGGATTCGACCGCGTCAACCTCGCCGCCATGGTGCAGCGACTCCTCGGGCTGGGCTTGGCCAAGGGCCACGGAGCAGCCGACTGGTCACAACGTCCGTTGCCCGAGACCTGGCTGAACTACGCGGCGCTCGACGTCGAGGTGCTGATCGAGTTGCGCGCCGAAGTCGCCGCAGTGTTGGCCGAGCAGAACAAGACCGGTTGGGCAGCAGAGGAATTCGAGTACCTGCGCCACGCCGAGACCACGCCAACCCGCCGCGACCGCTGGCGGCGAACATCCGGCCTCCACAAGGTCCGGACCAGTGCGGGCCTAGCCGCCGTGCGCGAGATATGGACGGTCCGGGACAAGATCGCACGGGAACGCGACATCGCACCCGGACGAATCCTGCCCGACGCGGCGATCATCGCCGCAGCACTGGCCGACCCCACGACGGTGGAGGACCTGATTGCACTACCCGTCTTCGGTGGTCCGAGACAGCGACGCACCGCCGCGGTGTGGCTGGATGCCCTGGAGTCCGCGCGCCGGACCGACGACCCACCCGACACCGCCGAGGTCCTGACCGGTCCGCCGCCACCGGCGCGATGGGCCAAGCGCAAACCCGAAGCCGCGGCTTATTTGGATGCGGCGCGTGCCGCCCTCGGCGACCTTGCCCGCCGGGTCGAGGTGCCGACCGAAAACCTGGTGTCCCCGGATCTGGTGCGCAGGCTGTGCTGGGACTTCCAGGAGAGCACCGATGTCAGCGGCGCCGTCGCGGTTTTCCTGCGTGACGGCGGGGCCCGGAACTGGCAATGCGATCTGGTGGTGCCGGCACTGTCGGTCGCGTTGAGTCGGCCCGCCGCGCAGGAATCAGTCGAGTCGCTCTGATACGGCCTCGTCGTGCGCACCGATTGCGGCTACCCACCCGGTGACCTGACGGGCGATGTGCTGTTCGGTCAGACCCACGTCGGCGAGGACCTCTCCGCGGGCGGCGTGGTCAAGGAACTGTTGCGGCACACCGACATCGCGGCACGGCACGTCGATCTCCGCACCACGCAGAGCAGCCGAGACCGCCGACCCGACGCCGCCACGAACACCGCCGTCCTCCAGGGTGACCACAAGTCCGTGCGTCGCAGCGAGAGCGGCAAGCGCCTCCGGGACCGGCAACACCCACCGCGGGTCCACCACCGTCACACCGATGCCCTGCTTGCGAAGCCGCTCGGATACCTTCAGCGCCATCGCCGCGAAAGATCCCACCGCTACCAGCAAGACATCAAAGCCTAACTCCTCGGCGGGTCGGGCCAGCACGTCGATCCCGGAGATCCGCTCCAATGCCGCAATGTCTTGGCCCACTTCGCCTTTGGGGAACCGAATTGCAGTCGGACCGTCGTGGACGTCGAGCGCCTCCCCGAGTTCCTCGCGTAGCCGGGCGCCATCGCGCGGCGCCGCGACCCGGATTCCTGGCACGATGTTGAGGACCGCGAGATCCCACATCCCGTTGTGGCTGGCACCGTCGTTTCCGGTGACACCGGCCCGGTCCAGCACGATGGTGACGGGGAGTCGGTGCAGGGCGACGTCCATCAGCACCTGGTCAAAAGCACGATTGAGGAATGTCGAGTAGATGGCGACCACGGGATGCATGCCACCCATGGCCAGCCCGGCCGCCGATGTCATCGCGTGCTGTTCGGCGATACCGACGTCAAAGAATCGATCAGCAAATCGTTCACCGAAAGCCGCCAACCCGGTGGGCCCGGCCATCGCGGCGGTGATAGCCACGATGTCGCGACGCTTGGTCGCATAGGCGATCAGTGCGTCGGAGAACACTGCGGTCCACCCGGGCGCGGAAGCTTTGGTGGCTAATCCGGTGTGCGGATCGATAACGCCGCAGGCGTGCATCTGCTCCGCCTCATCGTTCTCGGCGGGTGGGTACCCCATACCCTTGCGCGTTGCGACGTGGACGATCACGGGAGCATTGAATCCTCGGGCGTGGCGAAGAGCGTTCTCGACCGCATGCTCGTCGTGACCGTCGATCGGGCCGACGTACTTGATACCAAGGTCGGTGAACATCACCTGTGGAGAGATCGCGTCCTTGAGACCTGCCTTGACGCTGTGCATGGCCTGGTAGCAGACCTCGCCGATCATCGGGACGCCGCGCAGGGCGACCCGGCCACGTTCCAGAATGCGCTCATAACCCGGTTGCAGACGCAGACCTGCGAGATGGTCGGCGAAGCCACCGATAGTCGGCGCGTAACTGCGGCCATTGTCGTTGACCACGATGACCACCGGGCGTTCGGCCGCGGCGATGTTGTTGAGCGCCTCCCAGCACATGCCACCGGTCAACGCGCCGTCGCCGACGACGGCGACCACGTGCCGGTTGCGCTGACCGGTCAACTCGAAGGCCTTGGCGAGTCCGTCGGCGTAGGACAGTGCCGCCGAGGCGTGGCTGGACTCGACCCAGTCGTGGTCGCTCTCGGCGCGCGACGGGTAGCCCGACAGGCCGCCTTTCATCCGCAGGGTGTCGAAGTCAGCGCTGCGCCCGGTCAGCATCTTGTGCACGTAGGCTTGGTGGCCGGTGTCGAAGATGATCGGGTCGTGCGGAGAGTCGAACACCCGGTGCAGTGCGAGGGTGAGTTCCACCACGCCGAGGTTCGGACCCAGATGGCCGCCGGTGGCAGCAACCTTGTGGATCAGGAATTGGCGGATTTCCACCGCAAGTTCCGTCAGTTGATCCTGCGAGAGACGCCGCAGATCGCCGGGTCCGCGGACCTGTTCAAGCATTTCCGTATTCTACCCACCATTGCCGGGTCGATCCGGGGAGACCGTGTAGACGTCGGGCACACCGTCGCCGTCGACATCGGCGGTCTCCAGTTCGAGCACCGAACGATAGTGGCGGTTGCGAATCCGTAGCAGAATGGCAGCCAAGCCCGCTGCCAGCAACGACCCGGTGAGCACGGCCACCTTGACGACCTCGCGGCGAGCCGGGTCCGATTCGTAAGCCAAGTCTCCGATCAGCAGCGATACCGTGAACCCGACACCGGCCAGCAATGAGACGCCCAACACGTCGATCCAGCGCAGCGACGAGTCGAGACTCGCGCGGGTGACGGCCGCAACCAGACGGGTGGTGCCGTAGACACCGATGGTCTTGCCCACCACCAGCCCGCCGATGACGCCGAGTGAGATCGGATCGCGCAGGGCTGTCACGAATCCGTCATAGCCGCCGAAGGACACCCCGGCGGCGAAGAAGGCGAATACCGGAACCGCGAAGCCGGCCGAGATGGGTCGCATCCGATGCTCAAATCGTTCGGCCAGGCCCGCCGCGCCGGACCTGCCGGCTAGGACCGGCACGGTGAAGCCCAGCAGCACCCCGGCCACGGTGGCGTGCACTCCCGACTCATGCACCAGCGCCCACGTAAGCAGGGCCAACGGGATCAGCAGCCACCACCTGGTGATATGCCGCTGTACCAGTACCGCGAACAAGGTCAGCGGGATCAATGCCAACAGCAACGCGCCCAGATTGATCTTGGCGGTGTAGAACACCGCGATCACGGTGATCGCGAGAAGATCGTCGACCACCGCGAGGGTAAGCAGGAACGTGCGCAGTGCCGTCGGCAGATGGGTGGAGATCACTGCCAGCACCGCCACCGCAAACGCGATGTCGGTGGCGGTTGGAATCGCCCACCCGCGGGTAGCCCCGTCCTCGGAACCGGCGGTGAAGGCCAAAAAGATCATTGCGGGCACCGCCATGCCGCCCACTGCCGCCGCGATCGGAAGGGCAGCGCGGGCCGGATCCCGCAGATCGCCGGCGACGAATTCGCGCTTGAGTTCAAGTCCGACGATGAAGAAGAAGATGGCCAGCAACCCATCAGCCGCCCAACCGCCCAGGCTCAGGTTCAGGTGCAGGCCGAACTCGTCGGTGCCGATCCGAAAGTCGTTGAGCGCGTGATAGGACGCCGCCCACGGCGAATTCGCCCAGATCAGCGCAACAGCGGCGGCGAACAGCAGGACCGCCCCGCCGACGGTCTCCTTGTGCAGGATGGTCGTGATGCGCCTGGTCTCCGACCACGATCCGCGTGCGAACAGCCTGACCGGCAATCGCGGCCGACGACCGGTTCCGGCCGTCGGCCCGCCAGTCTCAGGTTCTGACACTTCAGGCCCGGACACCGGCGACCTTCTCCAGCAGCGCGATGCATTCGACATGGTGCGTCAACGGAAAGGCGTCAAAGACCCGGATGGACTCCACCCGGTAGCCGTGTGCGCGATAGAGGCTAATGTCTCGCGCGAAAGCCGCTGCCTCACAACCGATGTGGATCACCCTGGGCACACCCACACCAGCGAGCAGTTCGATGACCGGCCTACCGGCCCCGGCCCGCGGCGGGTCGAGAACCGCGATATCCGCGCCACCGGCGACCCCGGCCAGAACCCGGCGCACCGAATCACAGACGACCCGCACCTGCGGCAGGTCGGCCAGCGCCGACCGCGCCGCGGCCGATGCCGCGCGCGAAGTGTCCACCGTCACCACCTCGCCGTCCTCCCCGGTGACCTCAGCGAGGGCGGCGGCGAACAGACCGGCACCGCCGTAGAGGTCCCAGGCTCGTTTCGCCTCGCAATCCTGCGCCCAACGCCGCACCAACTCACTGTAGAACTCAGGCGCGTCGCGGTGGGATTGCCAGAAGCCGGTTGCCGGCACCTGCCAGACACGCCGACCCACCCGCTGCACGGATTCACCGGTTCCCTCCAAGGCGATGCCGCCACGGCGGCCGCGAGCGGTGGCCACCACATGTCGGTGACCGTCATCGTCGAGCACCACGTGCAGCCGGTCACCCGCGCGGGGTTGCGCACCGGCGAATCGCGAGGGGCCCTCAAGTCCGGCGGTCATGGCCACGGGGAGCTGCCCACACTGCAGGTCGGTGACGAGATCATTGCTGTGGTACCGGTGGAAACCGGCCCGGCCGTCGGCGCCGACATCGAGGCGGACCCGGGTGCGCCAGGCCCGCACCGCCCCGGTGCCGAGCGGTTCGGCCACCCCCTGCCACCCGTAACCGCCCAGCCGCTGAAGTTGATTGGCCACCACCTGCGCCTTGATCAGTCGGGCGGCGGCCGGTTCGACGAAGGCCAGATCGCAGCACCCCGCGCCGTCAACGCCGGCAATCGAACACAGTGGCGTTATCCGATCAACCGAGGGTTCGAGAACCTCCAGTGCCTCGGCATGCCAGTACGCACCACGATCCGATGTCACTCGCACCCGCACCAGTTCCCCCGGTAGTGAATACCGCACGAACACCACGCGGCCCTCGTGGCGGGCCACGCAACTGCCGCCGTTGGCCGCCGACCCGGCGCGTAGTACCAGGGTGTCCGACGATTCGATGGTCACTCAACGAAGCCGCGGCGGACGTCGCCCGGCGCGCTCGGTTCTTCGAACTTGCGGAGACGATCCGACGAATCCAACTGCCACGGAACGGAAGCCACCACCACATTGGGCATGAAACGCAGACGCGTCTTGAGACGCAGCGCGCTCTGATTGTGCAACAGGCCCTCCCACCAGTGACCGACGACGTACTCGGGGACGAACACCGTCACCACCGTACGCGGCGAGGCCTTGCTGATCCGCTTGATGTAGTCCAGCACCGGGCCGGTGACTTCACGATAGGGCGAGGCAACGACCTTCAGGGGGACACTGACGTCGCTGGCCTCCCATTCAGCGGTCAGTTTGCGGGTCTCAGCGTCATCGACGCTGACGTTGAGCGCCTCCAGCACGTCCGGGCGCATCGCCCGGGCGTAGGCCAATGCCCGCAAAGTGGGCAGGTGCATGCTCGATACCAGCACCACGGCGTGATTGCGACTGGGGAGCACGATCTCGCGTTGCTCGGCCTCAACGGGCGTCAACTCGCGCGACACCGCCGCGTAGTGCCGGTTGATCGCCTTCATCATGACGAACAGTCCGCCCATCGCCAGGATTGCAATCCACGCTCCGACCAGGAACTTGGTGACCACCACCACGATCAGAACCGAACCGGTGGCGGTGAGGCCGATGCCGTTGATGATCCGGGAGCGGATCATCCGGCGACGTTCCACCGGGTCGTCCTCAGTGCGCAACAATCGCGTCCAGTGCCGCACCATGCCGATCTGACTGAGCGTGAAAGATACAAACACGCCCACGATGTAAAGCTGGATCAACGCCGTGACCTCGGCATCGAACGCGACGACGAAGGCAATCGCCGCCAGGGCCAGGAAGGCGATCCCGTTGGAGAACGCCAACCGACCGCCCCGGGTGTGCAACTGCCGCGGAAGGTAGCGATCCTGGGCCAGGATTGACCCGAGCACCGGAAATCCGTTGAACGCCGTATTGGCGGCCAGCACCAGGATCAGGGCCGTCACGCCGGTGATCAAGTAGAGGCCGAGCGGGAAATTGTGGAAGATAGCGTCAGCCAACTGGGCCACCAGGGTCTTCTGGCGGTACCCCTCCGGTGCACCGATGAGTTGCTCAGCCGGGTTATGGGCAACTTTCACGCCGGTTTCGATCGCCATGGTGATGACGCCCATGAACATCACGATCGCAATGCCGCCCAACATCGCCAGCGTGGTCGCGGCGTTGCGCGACTTGGGCTTGCGAAACGCCGGAACGCCATTGCTGATCGCCTCGACCCCGGTCAGGGCCGCGCAACCGGACGAAAACGCCCGGGCCACCAGGAACACCAGCGCAAAACCCATCACGTCGCCATGTTCGGAGCGCAACTCAAACCCCGCCGACTCCGCCTGCAGATTGCGGTCCATCCCAAAGATCTGGACGAATCCCCAAGCCAGCATCGCGAACATACCGGCCATGAAGGCGTAGGTGGGGATGGCGAACGCGGTGCCCGACTCGCGAATTCCGCGGAGGTTGACCGCCGTGAGCGCCACGATCGCGATGACAGCGAAAATCACCTTGTGTTGGGCGACGAAGGGCACCGCCGAACCGATGTTGGACATCGCCGCTGCTATTGAGACCGCCACCGTCAGCGTGTAATCGACCATCAGCGCGCTAGCCACCGTCAGGCCAGCGTTCGGGCCGAGGTTGGTGGTGACCACCTCGTAGTCTCCGCCGCCGGAGGGGTAGGCGTGCACGTTCTGCCGGTAGGAGGCCACCACCACCAACATGACCAGCGCCACCGCCAGGCCGACCCAGGGCGCCATCACCAATGCGGACAGGCCAGCCAAGGACAGCACCAGGAAGATCTCCTCGGGCGCGTACGCCACCGACGACATGGCGTCGGAGGCAAACACCGGCAGGGCGATGCGTTTAGGGAGCAGCGTATGGCTGAGCTTGTCGCTGCGGAACGGCCGTCCGAGGAGCAATCGGCGCACGCCCATCGAAACCTTGGACACGAGAGCCAAGGGTAAGCCTTACCCGCGCTGGCGGTAGCGTTCGGAGTGCCGTGCTGCCCGCCGGGTGGGCCGCACGCGAGGTAGCCGGGAGGTTTTCGGGTGCGGGTGCTAGTCATGGGTTGCGGTCGTGTCGGCACCTCGTTGGCCGACGCGCTGTCCCGACTCGGACACGAGGTCGCGGTCATCGACCGCGACTCCACCGCGTTTCAGCGGCTCTCCCCCGAATTCTCCGGGGATCGAATCCTGGGCATGGGCTTCGATCGGGAAGTGTTGCTGCGTGCGGGGATCGAGCGTGCCGACGCCTTCGCCGCGGTGTCTTCCGGAGACAACTCCAACATCATTTCGGCCCGGGTGGCGCGGGAGATGTTCGGCGTGCAGAAGGTGGTGGCCCGAATCTACGACGCCAAGCGGGCAGCGGTCTACGAGCGGCTGGGTATTCCTACGGTGGCCACCGTGCCCTGGACCACCGACCGGTTCCTCAATACGCTCGTCGGCGACGCCGAGGCCACCCGGTGGCGGGATCCCACCGGCACGGTCGCGGTCGCCGAGGCGGCGTTGCACGAATCCTGGATGGGGCACCGGGTGACCGACCTCGAGGAGGTCACCCGCTCGCGGGTGGCGTTCCTGATCCGTTTCGGCACCGGGGTTTTACCCGAACCCAAGACCGTCATCCAGGCCGGTGACCAGGTGTACCTCGCCGCGGTGTCGGGGCAGTGCGCCGAGGCATTGGCCATCGCCGCCCAGCCACCCGCGGACGGGGTCGGAGAATGAAGGTCGCCATTGCCGGCGCGGGCGCCGTTGGCCGTTCGATCGCGCGAGAACTCGCGGAGAATCACCACGAGGTGACTCTGATCGAACGTAACCGAAGCCACGTCGACGTCGAGGCGATCCCGGCGGTGGACTGGCGTCTCGGTGACGCATGCGAACTGAGCCTGTTGGAGTCGGTGCACCTCGAGGAGTTCGACGTGGTGATCGCCGCGACCGGCGACGACAAAGCCAACGTGGTGCTGTCCCTGCTGGCCAAGACTGAATTCGCGGTCTCGCGCGTGGTCGCGCGAGTCAACGATCCTCGCAACGAGTGGCTCTTCGACAGCGCATGGGGCGTGGACGTCGCGGTATCGACGCCTCGGATCCTGGCCTCGCTGGTGGAGGAGGCTTTCGCCGTCGGGGACCTGGTGCGATTGATTGAGTTCCGCAAGGGCCACGCGAACCTGGTTGAGATCACCCTTCCCGACGACACTCCGTGGGGAGGGCGGCCGGTTCGCAAACTGGCACTGCCCCGCGATGTCGCACTCGTGGCGATTTTGCGCGGTCACCGCGTGATCGTGCCGGAGGCCGACGAGCCACTCGAAGGCGGCGATGAGTTGCTCTTCGTCGCGGCTCCGGAGGTCGAAGGCGATCTGCGCGACCTGCTCACCACCGGCGCACAGTCGCACTAGGAACCACAGTCGCGCTAGGAACCCTTCAGTCCCGGACCGGTTCCTGTTCAGCGTCGGCCATTGGTGCGGCCTCGGCGCGGTCGGCGTGCAACGCCCGTTGGGCGGCCCTGATGGCCAGGTAGGTGACCAGCGCGCCGATGGCCGCCAGCGGCCAGCCCATCGCGATACGCGCAACTCCGAGCCAACCGGTCCGGTCGGCGTCGTAGAGGTGGTGTTGCACCACGAACCGGGCTCCGAACACCAGCACCCAGGTCAGTGTGGCCGCGTCAAACGCCAGCACCGCGCGACGCGACCGCCGCCAACTTCGGTCGTGGCCGTTGACCCAACTCCAGACGTAGCCGACGATCGGTCGGCGGATCAGCACCGACACCGCGAATACCGTCGCCCACACCAGGGACATCCAGATTCCGAGCAGGAAGTAGCCCTTGGACGCGCCGACAATCCAGGCGATCAATGCACTGATTCCGACGCCCAGGAAGCCGGCGAGGGCCGGTTTGACCGAATCGCGCCGGACCAGACGCCAGACCAGGATCCCCGCGGCGACGCTCAGCGCCGCGATGAGCGCGGGTAGCAAACCGAAGGCGGTCGAGACCGGCACCAGGATCACCACCGGCAATGCGGAGTAGATCAGGCCGCTGACGCCACCCATCTGACCAAGCAACGCCTGACCGGGGGTGCGGCCGGCGTCGGCCACTACCTCGGCCCGGCTGACACTGGGCGGATCAGGGCTCACCGCTGAATCTCGTAGTGCGGGTTGTAGATGGCCTTGCTGCCATCCTCCAGCATGCCCACCCGGCCGTGGACCCGCAGCATCCGCCCACTGTCGATGCCGGGAATGCGCCGTTGACCCAACCAAACCAGAAGCACGGTGTCGGTACCGTCGAACAACTCCGCCCGCACGCCGCCGGCACAACCCTTGGCGTTGGTCTGCACGCTGCGCAGCGTGCCGATCATGGTGACCTCCTGGCCACGTTGGCAGTCGATCGCACGGTGCGCTCCGGTACTGGCGGCTTCTCCGCTGAGTTCTCCGGCGTCACGCTCTTCGGGGCTCTCCGTCAGTCGGCGGGTGAGACGGCGCACAAAGCCTTCGGCCGTAGCCATGGACTCTCCTGGTCTCGGATCACACCTGCGCGAGGCACGATCGCTCGTTCACGTTTTTGGCGACGCCACCGCATTGCGTTGACGCCACAGCAACGGTAGACCTCTTGGTCCGGTGGCGCCACGAAGCACACCCGCGGACGGCTCACGCACTGGTCCCAGGCACGATCGTGGGATGCCGATCGACCTAGCCTCAGTGGTGACGGTCCTGCTGCCCGGCACCGGATCGGATGAGGATTATGTGCGGCGCGCCTTCGCAGCGCCCCTGGAGCAGGCCGGCGCGGTGGTGGTCGCGGTGCCCCCCAAGCCGGAACAACTCGTGGCCGGCTACCTGCGGGCGCTGGACGAGGCGGCACTGGGCGGTCCGATCGCCGTGGGCGGGGTGTCGATCGGTGCTGCCGTCGCGACCTGCTGGGCGCTGGCGAATCCCGGGCGCACAGTGGCCGTCCTGGCGGTGCTGCCACCGTGGACCGGAGCGCCCGGGGCCGCTCCGGCGGCACTATCGGCCCGCCATACCGCCGCCCGACTGCGCCGGGAGGGATTGGCTGCCACGACTGCCGCGATGACGTTATCGAGCCCTCCGTGGCTGGCCGAAGAGTTGGCCCGTTCCTGGCTCTGGCAGTGGCCGAACCTGCCCGACGCGATGGACGAGGCGGCTGCCTACGTGGGGCCGACCGCCAGTGAACTGGGCCGACTGGCCGCCCCGATGGCCGTCGTGGGGGCATCCGATGACCCAATCCACCCGATCATCGTCGCCCGCGAGTGGGCATCGGCGGTGCCACACGCAGCGCTGAGCACCGTCACCCTCGATCAATTCGGCCCGCAACCCGCCGTGATCGGCGCCGCCGCACTGGCCGCGTTACAGGCAATCTAGGGCGATGGAAATCTAGGGCGATCCAGGTCGATCTAGTGAGCAGCGTTGCCGGCTCAGCCTCCGGTGCTGGTGGTGGTGTTCGTGGTGCGAAGTTGTTGGGTCATTGCGCCCGAACCCCCGCGCTGATCCGCGGGTTCCTGCGGATCCAGCGGCCCTCGCTGTTGCTGCTGTTGGGCGAGCATGGCCTGCTGCGCCGCAAACATGGCCTGCTGAGCCTGCTGAGCCTGTTGAGCCTGTTGAACTGCGGCGGCGTTGAGTTGGGCCGCCAACGGCTCAGGCAGCTGGACCGGCAGCGGCGTCCGCACCGGCAGCGGCGTGTCTCCGCGCCGAACGACGGTGTCCGCCATCGCTTCACGCGCTTCTAAGGCAAGCGCATCAATGGACTGCGGCAGCCCATTGACCACACAGCGAATCATCCAGCGATACCCGTCCACTCCAATGAAACGAACCACGCCGGCACCGGTCCCGACCACCTCACGGCCCCATGGCCCATTCTCGACAGCCACCGCGGCGTTGTCGTTGCGCAGCGCATCCGCCAACTCGCCAGCAACTTCGCGCCAGAGCCCGGGAGACTTCGGGGCGGCGTAGGCGGCGATGGTGAACCGGCCGTTGGGGGTGACCATCCAGATGGCGCTGGGGACACCCATCTGATTGAGCTCAACCTGCACCTGACCGTCGGGCCGCATCGGGATAAGTACCGATCCCAGATCCAGTCGCGCCACGGTCGCCTCGGCCGGATCGTCGAAATCCTCGATGTCGAACGGGCCGTCGGCATCGCCGGACAGATCCGACACTGCAACCGCGCTGACCGCGCCCTCCGAACCAGCGGACTCCACCCCCTCGCCGACTTCGGACGCGGCGCCCTGGTCCGGTTCCTGTTGGCCCAAATCCTGCTGGCCTGAATCCTGTTGGCCTGAATCCTGCTTACGTCTACCGAATGCCATCACAAACTCGCATGTCCGCCGGAGGAACCGTGGCCGCCCAGGCCACGGGTGGTGTTCGCCAGTCCCGCCTCATCGAACGAGGCCACTTCGACCAGCTCTGGTAGTTCGACCTGCTGGATCAGCAACTGCGCGATCCGGTCGCCGCGCCGAATAACGATCGGCTCGACGGGGTCGAGGTTGATCAGTGCCACTTTGATCTCACCGCGATACCCGGCATCGATCGTGCCGGGACTGTTGACGATCGAGAGCCCCACGCGCGCAGCCAGACCGGACCGCGGGTGAACCAACCCCACCATCCCGTGCGGGACCGCGACGGCGATACCGGTGGGCACCAACCGGCGCTGTCCGGGTGCCAGTTCGATATCCTCGGCACTACAAAGATCGACCCCGGCATCGCCCTCGTGGGCACGCACGGGCATCGGGAGATCGCGGTCCAAGCGAACCACCGCAAGGCTGGCGGGCACGAGGGCAAAGACTACTCTGATCACAGTGACCGGTTCGAGCCTGACCGCGCAAACCGTTCGCTACCGCGAGCGGCTGTGGGTGCCGTGGTGGTGGTGGCCTGTCGGCACTGCCACATCGGGGGTGCCGGCCACCTCCGTCAACATGGGTGTTCGCGATCTCCCCAACTGGTTGCCTTACACGGCGCTGGCCGCCGTCGCGGTGGCCCTCCTACTGTGGCTCAGCCGCACTGACGTGCGGGTCATCAACACCGGAGCAGATGTGGAACTTTCGGCCGGCCCGGCACACCTTCCGGCGTCCGTGGTGGCCAGTTCGGCGGTGATCCCTGCGTCCGCCAAGTCGGCCGCGCTGGGCCGCCAGCTTGATCCGGCCGCCTACGTTGTACATCGGAGTTGGGTTGGTCCGATGGCGCTGGTAGTCCTCGATGATCCGGAGGACCCGACCCCGTACTGGTTGGTCAGCACGCGCCATCCCGAGCGCTTGCTGGCCGCGTTACACAGCTGAACGGGCCGTGGGCTCCGCCCCCAGCTGTAGGGCGTAATAGGCTAGAGGGCGCAATCGGTGCAAATCATCACACCTTTTTTCTCGCTGGCCAGTCGGCTGCGGTGGTGCACGAGGAAGCAACTGGCGCAGGTGAATTCGTCCGCCTGCTTCGGAATGACCCGAACCGATAGCTCCTCGCCGGAAAGATCCGCGCCGGGCAATTCGAAGGACTCCGCGGATTCAGCCTCGTCGACGTCGACGACGGCCGACTGCGCTTCGTTGCGGCGAGCGGTGAGTTCCTCCAGCGAATCCTCAGACGTCTCGTCGGTCTCCGTACGCCGTGGGGCGTCGTAATCAGTAGCCATCGTCAATCCCCTCGTCGAACCTCGACATGGCTTTGTACCAGCGTCGGCTGCATCCGCATAACCGATACCTGCCCAAAACGAAGAGTTCCAGTGTGAAATTCATCACAATCCTCGCTGGATTCGGTCTATGGCCGCGACGCAAACCAGAGTACCGCCGCGGGCGCCTGCCCCTTACAGTGCAACACGTGGTCGCTCAACTCACCGAGGGTTCCCCGTACGACAAGAACGGGAACCTGTTCCGTCGGCGCAACTACCGCCCCGCCATCATCGGTCTGACCGTGCTCTTCACGCTCACCGCCTTGATCTGGACCTTCGCCCTGACCCGTCCCGTCACGGTGGGTGAGGCGGCAGCCTGCAACGCGCCGCCGGCCCCCAGCGGCCCGACAGCACCCAAGCTGGGCGACCGGGTCTCGGCGTCGTCCATGGTGGACGTCGCGCCGGCGAAGCTGGCCGAGACGAACATTCGGGTTCTCAATGCCAGCGGTCAGGGCGGTCAGGCCGGTGACGTCGCCGGATCGCTGCGCGACCTCGGCTTCGCGGCGCCGACCGCCGCCAATGACCCGATCTACGCCGGTACTCGACTGGGCTGCCAGGGCCAGATCCGCTTCGGGCCGGGCGGTCGAGCCGGTGCGGCCGCCGCGTGGCTGGTGGCCCCGTGTGTCGAGCTGTACCAGGACGACCGCAAGGACAACTCGGTCGACCTGGTGATCGGTGCCGACTTCACCGCGCTAGCCAACAGCGACGACATCGCCGCCGTGCTGACTGGGCTGAGTCCCGGCGCCACCGAACCAGCCGACTCGGCGCTGCTAACCAAAATCCACAACGGCACCTGCTGAAAGCTCACGGCAGCGGCGCCAGACCGGCGAAACCGTCAAGCGCAGCGATGAGCTGACCCGCCACCCCCGGCGCGGCCGCCACCAACAGGCGTCCATCGGTGCCGGGTTCGTCTGCTCCGGGCAACACGAGCACCGCCCCTGCCTCTGCGGCGATCAGCGCACCGGCTGCCCAGTCCCACACGTTGAGCCCATGCTCGTAGTACGCGTCGAGGCGTCCAGCGGCCACCATGCATAAATCAAGCGCCGCCGAACCGATTCGCCGCACGTCGCGCATCAGCGGCAGCATCTGGGCCAGCAGCGCCGCTTGAGCGGCGCGGCGCGGGGCCTCGTAACCGAAACCTGTTCCCACCAGGGCCATCGATAGGTCATCGACTCCGCTGCATCGGAGCCGACTACGCACGCCGCGGGCGAGCACGTGCGCACCGAGACCGAGGCCCGCCGAGTAGACATCTCCGCCGGCGACGTCCGCGACGGCTCCGGCCACCGAATCCCCGTTGAGTTGAGCGGCGACCGATACCGCGTAGGCAGGGATGCCGTAAATGAAATTGACCGTGCCGTCGATGGGGTCGACCGCCCAGCGCACCGCGCCGCGATCTACCGTTTCTGTGCCGCCTTCCTCACCGAGGATTGCGTCCCCCGGGCGAAGCTGGGCCAATCGAGTCCGGATCAGTTGCTCGGTCTCGGTGTCGACGACGGTGACCGGGTCGGTCGGGCTGCTCTTCGTGCGCATCGCGGCGACGGGGGTCCCGGACGTGCCGGACATCTCGATTTGCCGGCCGCGCACCGACTCGGCCGCCTCGGAGACCACCTGCTCGGCCACAGCGCGCAGGGCCCCCGCGAGGTTTTCGGTCACGGTGCCATCGCATCACAATCGCCCGACGTTGGGCGACAGACCCACTAGTGTCGGTTCCGGTCGATCCATCCGCCGCCAGAAGGAGCAGCAATGACCGCGACCGAAGCAAGCCCGGCACGGCAGGCCCTCGGTATAGACGTCGGTGGCAGCGGAGTCAAAGGCGCCATCGTCGACCTCGACACGGGCCTACTCGTCGGGGAGAGGTTCCGGCTGGACACTCCACAACCGGCCACGCCCAAAGCCGTGACCAAAGCGGTCGCCGAGGTGGTGGACCACTTCGGCTGGGTAGGACCGCTCGGCGTCACCTATCCCGGGGTCGTGGTCGACGGCGTCGTAAAGACCGCCGCGAACGTCGACAAGTCCTGGATCGGTGCCAACGTCGCCGAACTGATGAGCGCGGGTCTCGGTGGCCGGAAGGTCACCGTCCTCAACGACGCGGACGCCGCCGGACTGGCCGAGGCACGCTACGGCGCCGGGCGTGACAAGAGCGGCCTGATCGTGCTGCTGACCTTCGGCACGGGCATCGGTTCCGCAGTGATACACAACGGCGTACTGCTGCCCAACACTGAGTTTGGCCATATCGAGGTGGGCGGCAAGGAGGCCGAACACCGCGCAGCATCGTCGGTCAAGGAACGCAAGGAGTGGAACTACCAGCGCTGGACTGAAGAGGTCACCAAGGTCTTGATCGCAATCGAGAACGCGATATGGCCGGACCTTTTCATCGCCGGCGGTGGTATCAGTCGCAAGGCTGACCGGTGGATCCCGATGTTGAAGAACCGGACGCCGGTCGTCGGCGCCGGGTTACAGAATGAGGCCGGAATCGTCGGCGCCGCAATGGCGAGCCAATCCGACCTGAGCGGCTAACCCCCCGCGCCTGTGCGGCGAGGCGCCATTTAGTCGTTACAATGAGCTTGGCGCCCGCTGACCGGACGGCGGCGAGTATCCATGTGAGATCACGCCGATATTCCCCATAGCAGACGCTTTCGGTGAGGCACGTCCGTGCCCGCCGAAAGCCAACACAACCGAAAGGCTGTACGTGGCAGCGACCAAAGTGAGCCCGGCAACCTCGAAGCCGGTGCATCGCACCGCCACCCGAACTCCCGCCAAGAAGGCCGCGGCAAGCCCTGCAGCAGCCAGAAAGGCCGTCAAGACCGCGCCCACCAAACCCACCAAAGCGGTGCAGGCCACCAAGGCCACCAAGGCCACCAAGGCCACCAAGGCCACCAAGGCCACCAAGGCCACCAAGGCCACCAAGGCCACCAAGGCCACGAGAGCCGTGAAAGCAGTGAAGGCAGCCCCGGCCAGAGCCGCCAAGGCCGCGCCCGCCAAAACCCCCCGCGCCAAAGCCGCGCCCATCAAAACCACACCGGCCAAAGCAGCCCCCACCAAAGCAGCCCCCAAAAAAGCCGTGAAAGCCGCCAAAGCCGTGAAAGCCGCC